>Ga0123337_10002191_pt1 | contig 22694 bp, 26 predicted proteins | sample frozenSSSSmetaG_FD_89792 | JGI IMG/M metagenome (GOLD analysis project Ga0123337, IMG submission 89792) | Glacier valley bacterial and archeal communities from Borup Fiord, Nunavut, Canada, to study Microbial Dark Matter (Phase II) -... | ecosystem: Environmental > Aquatic > Freshwater > Ice >...
GATCAGCCTGCAGCTATCGGCCCCCGCGCTCAGGCCGGAGCGATCAAGCCAGTTGCGCGCGCAGGCCCTGGCCCACGTGCTGCGGGTGCGCCACCATCGACTCTGCCTTAGCGGCGCGCGCATCGCAAAGCACATTCGAGGCGCAGTCGGCGCAGCGCCCGCACTGCGTGGCGACACCCAACTCGAACTGCAGGCATTCCAGGCTCACCGCGCCATCGGCCGCCGCCTGGCGGATCTGGTGGTCGGTGACGCGGCGGCACACGCAAACGATCATGGCAGCCTCTTCATCGCGTCAGCTGACCTCACCCATCTGCGACTGCAGGTAGTTCTGCACGCCCACTTTGCCAATGAGGTCGATCTGGGTTTCAAGGAAGTCGATGTGTTCCTCGGTGTCGTCGAGGATGCCTTGCAACAGGTCGCGGGACACGTAGTCGCGCACCGACTCGCAGTGCGCCATGCCGTCCTTGATGGTGGCCTGCGCGCCGGTTTCCGACTGAAGGTCGCAGGCGAGCACTTCGGGCACGTTTTCGCCTATCAGCAACTTGCCCAAGTCCTGCAGGTTGGGCAGGCCGTCGAGCGTGAAGATGCGCTCCATCAGCGCGTCGGCATGCTTCATTTCGCCGATCGATTCTTCGTACTCCTTCTTCGCCAACCGGTCGAAACCCCAGTGCTTGAGCATGCGGTAGTGAACGAAGTACTGGTTGATCGCGGTCAGCTCGTTCTTGAGTTGCGCGTTCAGATGCTCGATGACTTTGGCGTCGCCTTTCATGGCCTGCTCCTTGTTCTGCAGCATATTATTACTGCGAATCAATCGCATTTGCAAATCTGATGCAAAGGGTTGTCGCGCGCCAAGGGCATTGACTTTTAACAAGAACGATTCGCATTTACTATCCATCGCACGGCCAACCGGAGGCCGCATAACACGGAGCTTGTTGGATGGATCGCAGAAACTTCATGTCCCTGGGCGCACAAACCACTGGCGCACTCGCCGTGTTGCCGCTGTTGCACGCGTGCGGCGGCGGGGGCGGCGAGTCGGTCAGCGCGGGCAATGCTTACCGTCAGACGAACCTCGTCGCCACATCGGCTGCCTACGGGCCGCTGATAGTCGAGCCGGGCCTGGTCGACGCATGGGGCCTGGCCATCCGCCCTGCCAGTGCCGGCGGGCACTTCTGGGTCACAGCTAGCGGCATGTCGTACGAGTACGTGGGCGACGTGAACGGCACCCCGTTGCACACCGATGGCTTGGCCGCGGTAGCACTGCCGGCATCGCCCGCCGGGGTCGGCGCCGCTAATGGCGTGGTGTTCAACCCGGGAAGCCACTTCGTGATCACGCAGGCCCACCCGAACGGGGCGATCACGAACGCCGCGAAGTTCCTGTTTGTCTCCGATAACGGCGTGCTGTCGGGGTGGACGGAACGCCAGAACGCGAATGGCAGCTTCGACCGCCCGAATGAGGCGCTGACCGTGCTCGACGATAGCGCCGGCGGCAGCTCGTTCGTCGGCCTGGCCATGCTCCCGACGAGCGACGGCCTGCTCGTCAATGACTTCGGCGCCAACCCCGAGCCACGGCTGCGCTACTTCAACGCCCAGTTGCAGGAAGAGCCTCTGGGCACGCGCTTCGCGAACCCGTTCTTCAGCAGCGGCGGGTTCAAGGTCGGTGACCTAGTGCCGTTCAATGTGTACACCGTCAAGATCGGCACCACGACATCGGTGTTCGTGATGTACGTGAACACCAGTTTCGACCCCGACCACCCAGGCCAGTTGCTGCCCGCCGTGGAAGACTCCGGCCGCGGGCGCGGCCGGCTCGTCGAGTACACCGGCGACGGCCAGTTGGTGGCCGTGTGGGACGACCGCGGCGCCCTCAACGGCCCGTGGGGCGTGACGGTGGCCCCCGCGAACTTCGGGCCGTTCTCGAACCAGTTGATCGTCGGCAACTTCTCGGACGGCACGCTGGTCGGCTTCGACACCAGCACCCGCCGCGCGACCGAATACATGCGCGACGCCAACGGCAACAAGCTCGTGATTCCCGGCTTGTGGGGGTTGCTGTTCGGCAACGGCGCGAGCCTGGGCGACTCGAACGCGCTGTACTTCGCTGCCGGCCCTGCCGACGAGACCGAAGGCCTGTTCGGATCGCTGCGCTACGCCGGCGCGTGATTTGACCCACCAACCTTTGAGACGACTTCGATTCACCTCATGAATATCAACATCACCCGGCTCGCGGCGCTCACCGCGGCATGTGTCGCACTCGCGCCGGCCGCGCAGGCCAACGAACAACCCTTCGCATACTCGTACCTGAGCGAGACCTTGCCGGCCAAAGCCATCGAAGTCGAGCAGACCACGACCTTGCGCACAAACAAATCGGAGGGCACCTACCGCCTGTGGCAAAGCCGCACCTCCATCGAGTACGGCGTGACCGACCGCTGGACCCTGTCGCTCTACCTGAACAACTACTCGGTCACGGCCGAGAACAACAACTCCGCAGCCTCGCGCAAGAACTTCACCGCCTCGGGCGATGGCGACGAGGTGAGCGGCGGCGGTCCGGTGACATTCGGCTCGTACGTGCCCTTCCTCGACAAGCTTCCGCTGCCCTCGTCGCGCTACGCGAAGCGGGACTTCGAGAGCGTGTCGGTCGAGAGCATCTACCAACTGATGAGCCCGTACAAAGACGCCCTCGGCCTGGCCGCATACGTCGAGGCCACGCACGGCCCCAGGGTCAGCGAGCTGGAGTTGAAGGCACTGCTGCAAAAGAACCTGCTGGACGACCAGTTGATCCTTGCCGGCAACGTGGCACTGGAACTGGAGCGTGAAAAGTGGTCGGGTGTCGGAGCCGAAAAGGAAGCCAAGCTCACCTTCAGCGGCGGCGCATCGGTGCGCTTCGCGCCCGGTTGGCGAGCCGGGCTGGAGGTGGTCAACGAGCGCGGCTACAACGGCCATTCGCTGAGTTCCGGCAACCGTGATTACTCGGCGTGGTTCGTCGGTCCGAACATCCACTACGCCACCTCGCGCTGGTTCGCCACGCTGACGTGGATGGAGCAGATGCCGTGGGCCAGCGCCTACTCCGACGCAGCGAAGATCGAGCTGGTCAACGGTCGGGTCTACAAGTCGACCGAGAAGACGAACGTCCGCCTGCGCGTGGGTTACTCGTTTTGAGCAGTAGCGCGACACCGGCACACATCGCCTGGCTGCTGCCTGTGGCCGCGCTGGGCGCAGTCTGCGCACCATTGCAAGCCTTCGCGGTGCAGTACCTGAGCGTCGAGCAGGCGCAGAAGGTGCTATTCCCTGCCGCCACCGAGTTCAAGCCGCGCACGCTGCTGCTGACCGATGCGCAACGCAGCGCCATCGCGAAAGCGGCCGACGCGCGGGTTCGAACCGCCGAGGTCAAGGCCTGGGAAGCGCGCTCGGCGCAGGGCCTGCTCGGAACCATCGTTGTCGACGAGGTCTACGGCAAGCACGAGTTCATCACCTACGCCGTGGCCGTGCTGCCCGACGGCAGCGTGAAGCAGGTCGAGATCCTCGACTACCGCGAAAGCTACGGCGGGCAGGTGCGCAACGACGCCTGGCGTGCGCAGTTCGCCGGCAAGACGCGCGCTGCTGCGCTGCAGGTCGACAAGGACATCCAGAACATCAGTGGCGCCACGCTCTCGTGCGTGCACGTGACCGACGGCGTGCGCCGCATCCTCGCGACCTATGAGCTCGCCCTCAAGCCGGCTACGTAGGGCGCGCCCGCTGCTCGGCACGCTGGTCGACATCACGCTCGACGAAGCCGATGCGCAGCGCGCGCACGATGCCTTCGATGCAGCCTTCGCGGCGGTGGCGCGGGTGCACGCCTTGATGTCGGTGCACGACCCTTTGAGCGAGCTGCGCGCCCTGATGCGCACCGCCCACCTGCGCCCGGTGCGCGTGCATGCCGACACCGCCAGCGTGCTGCGGCTGGCGCAGGCCGTGCACGCCGCCTCGGATGGCATCTTCGACGTGGCGGCGCACAGCGGCGCCGGCGGCAGCAGCGCCGACATCCACATCGATGCCGACGACTGCGTGCGCTTCGAGCGCCCGCTGCGGGTCGACCTCGGCGGCATCGCCAAGGGCCATGCGGTGGACTGCGCGATTCATGCGCTGCGCTCGCGCGGCATCGCGTCGGCGCTGGTGAACGCGGGCGGCGACATGCGCTGCCTCGGCGCCACCGCTTACCCGGTGCACCTGCGCTTCGCCGGCGGCGTGCGCACGGTCGCGATGCTGCGAGATTCGGCGCTTGCCGCGTCGACCCACGCGCACCTGGCGTATCAGGCGTATCAGGCGAGCGACACGCCGCAGGCTGCGCGAACTGAGCACGTCGACGCGCACATCGACGCACATATCGACGCAAGAAGTGGCCGCGCGATGCGGCGGAGCGACACCATCGTCGTGCAGGCGCCATCGGCTGCCGTGGCCGACGCGCTGACGAAGGTGGCGATGGTGTGCGGCACGACCGCCGACAACGCCTGCCGCGCCATGCAGGCCCAGTGGCGCAGCGCCGACTACTTCGACGCACAGCTCGCTGCGTGAACTAATCGAACGATGTCACTTGAATGATGCGCGTCATGGCCAACCCGGACCTGCCTTCTCGATCCGCCGCCGCCGGCCCGATCCGCCTACCGCCGCAGCAAGAGGCCACGCTGCTGGCCGTGCTGGCGGGCCTGGTGGCCAGCGGGGCGGTCTGGCTGATTTACCACCATCTTCTGCCCGCGCGCGCCGACATGGGTACGCGCCCGGCCGAGGCCTGGAGCCTGCGCCTTCACGGCGGCCTGGCGATGGCCGTGCTGGTGCTCGTGGGCATGCTGCTCGCAAGCCATGTGCGGTCGGCCTGGCGCCGGCGCCTGAACCGGGGCAGCGGCGGCCTGATGCTGGGTGCGATTGCCGTTCTCACGGTCACTGGCTACCTGCTGTACTACGCCGGTTCGCCTGCACTCCGCGACGCAGTCAGCGTGGTGCACTGGGGCCTCGGCCTAGCCTTGCCGGTGCTGCTGGCGCTGCACATGGCGCGCGGCGGGCGCTGGAGGAGGCGTGGGTGAATGACTGGATGAGCGCGAAGCCTGCGCCAGCGCAAGGTTCACCGACCGAAGCGCGGAACTTCCTGCGGCAATGAGAGACAATCTCATTCGCATGTGCATTCAGCGCCGCGTTTGCTGACATTGGTGCGTCACCTGCCAGCGCACGCACACGCATTCGCCCACCCACACGCCACCTGCCCACCTCACCCATGTTGCTGAACGAACTGTCCAACGGCGCGCACGCCACGGTCGAGCGCGTGTCTGCCGCGTCGGGCGAGATCGATGACGCAGCGTTGCGCCGGCTGGCCGAGCTGGGCTTCATCCCCGGCGAGCCCTTGCAGTTGCTGCGCCGCGGCCCGGGCGGGCGCGAGCCACTCGCCGTGCTGATCGGCGAAACCATGTTCGGCCTGCGCTGGCTCGAAGCGCAATGCATCGAGGTGACCGTCGATGCGGCCGGCGCCGCGTTGCGGGCCGCCCCGCCAGCCTGATCCGCCATGACAACCACCGTCGCCCCACCTCACGTGGCCGCCTGGAGCGTGGCCCTCGTGGGCAACCCGAACTGCGGCAAGACGGCGCTGTTCAACCTGCTCACCGGCGCGCGCCAGAAGGTTGCCAACTACGCCGGCGTGACGGTCGAGCGTAAGGTCGGCATCGCGAAACTGCGCAACGGCCACAGCGTGTCGGTGGTCGACCTGCCGGGCGCTTACAGCCTGTCACCGGCGACCCCCGATGAGCAGGTCACGCTCGAAGTGATCGAGGGCCGGCGCGCCGGCGAAGACGCGCCCGACGCGATCGTCGCCGTCGTCGATGCGACCAATCTGCGCATGAATCTGCGTCTGGTGCTGGAGCTGCGGCAGTTGCAGCGGCCGATGATCGTGGCCTTGAACATGGCGGACGTGGCGCGCTCGCAAGGCCTGGCCATCGACGTGGCCAAGCTCGCCGCCGAGCTCGGCTGCCCTGTCGTGGAAACGGTGGCGGTGCAGCACAACGGCCACGTCGGTTTGCTCGCGCAACTGGAGGCGCAGGCTGCTGCGGTCACACCCGAGCCGCCAAATCCGCAACACCACACCGACCACTACGCACGCCACACCACGCCGGCCGAACTGCAACGCGAGGTGCGCCGCATCCTCGCGATTGCGGCGCCGAACGCGGCGTCGTTCCAGCGCTTTCACCACCGCATCGACGCCGTCGTGATGCACCCCGTCTGGGGCTTGGCCATTCTGGCGGGCGTGCTGTTCCTGATTTTCCAGGCCGTGTTCTCGTGGGCCAACCTGCCCATGGACGCCATCAAGGCCGGCATGGCCTGGCTCTCCGACACCACCACCGCCAACATGGCCGATGGCCCGCTGCGCAGCCTGCTCGTGAACGGCGTGATCGCCGGTGCCGGCAGCGTGATCGTGTTCCTGCCGCAGATCCTGATCCTGTTCTTCTTCATCCTCGTCCTCGAAGACTCGGGCTACCTGCCGCGCGCCGCGTTCCTGCTCGACAACGTGATGGGCCGCGTGGGCTTGTCGGGGCGCGCGTTCATCCCGCTGCTGTCGAGCTTCGCGTGCGCCATTCCCGGCATCATGGCGACGCGCACCATCGCGAACTGGAAAGACCGGCTCGCGACGATCATGGTGGCGCCGCTGATGACCTGCTCGGCGCGTCTGCCGGTCTACGCGTTGCTGATCGGCGCCTTCGTGCCCGACCGGCGTGTGGGCCTGTTCAACCTGCGCGGTCTGACCTTGTTCGGGCTCTACGTGGCCGGCGTGGTGTCGGCCATGGGCGTGGCCTGGGTGTTCAAGCGCGTGTGGATGAAGAGCCGCTACCAGCCGCTGATGCTCGAGCTGCCGCCGTACCGCGTGCCGGGCCTGCGCAACCTGGTGCTAGGCTTGTGGGAGCGCGCGCGCATCTTCATGGCGCGCGTGGGCGGCATCATCTTCTCGCTGATGGTCGTGTTGTGGTTCCTCTCCACCTACCCCGCCGCGCCGATGGGCGCCACCGGGCCGGCGATTCAACACAGCTTCGCCGGAATGATGGGGCAAGCCCTGCAGCACGTGTTCGCACCCATCGGCTTCAACTGGCAGATCTCGATCGCGCTGGTGCCGGGGCTTGCAGCGCGTGAGGTGGCGGTGGGCGCGCTCGGCACCGTGTATTCGATGTCGGAGGCGGCCGGTGGCCAGGTGGCGGATGCGCTCGCACCCGTCATCGCCAAAGGCTGGTCGCTCGCAACCGCCTACTCGCTGCTCGCGTGGTACGTGTTCGCGCCGCAATGCATCTCGACGCTGGCGGTCGTCAAGCGCGAGACCAACTCGTGGCGCTACCCGCTCTTCATGGCCGCCTATCTGTTCGTTCTGGCCTACGTGGCCGCGTTCGCGACTTACCGAATCACGCTCTGGCTCGGAGGCTGACGATGGATTCATCAACTCTGCAATCGCTATTGCAATCGGGGACCGTGGCGCTGCTGGTATCGGGCTGCAGCGCGTACGCGGTGTGGTCGCTGATGCCTGCTGTGATGCGACGGAGTGCGGCGGCGAAGCTACTTCGCCTGCCGTTGCCTGTGGCGCTCGCCGCGCGCCTGCGCAAGCACGCCGAAGCGGTATCAGGCTGCGGGTGCAATGGCTGCGACCGGGCCGGAAAGAGGCCTGCGGCAAGCACCACCAAAGTGTCCACCACGGCCACCACAGCGGCCATCACCACGCACCCAATCACCTTTCACCGCCAGCCTCGCCGCTGAACCGCGGCGCGCGTCAATCGGCGGCGTGAAACTTGATCGGCGTGTCGCCGAGGCCCATCGACTTGTTGCCCAGCCCCATCGGCAGCGGGAAGTTGATCGTCTCTTCGACGCCCGGAATGCTGCGCACCGACGTGGCCCCCAGCGCGCGCAGCCGCTCGATCACCTGCTGCACCAGGATGTCGGGCGCCGATGCGCCTGCGGTCAGGCCAACGCGCGACTTGCCCTCGAACCACGCCACTTGAAGGTCAGCCGGCGAATCGACCATGTAGGCCTCGGTGCCCAGGCGTTGTGCCAGTTCGCGCAGGCGGTTGCTGTTCGAGCTGGTCGGGCTGCCGACGACGATCAGGATGTCGACCGTGGGCGCCAGCACCTTGACCGCGTCTTGCCGGTTCTGCGTGGCGTAGCAGATGTCCTGCTGCTTCGGCTCGCGCACCTTCGGGAAGCGCAGCTTCACGGCCCGCAGGATCTCGGCCGCATCGTCCACCGACAGCGTGGTCTGTGTCACGACCGCGATCTTGTCTTCCTGCGCCAACTGAACGGTCGACACGTCGTGCACGTCTTCGACGAGGTGGATGCCTTCGCTCAGCTGACCCATCGTGCCTTGGACCTCGGGGTGGCCCTTGTGGCCGATCATGATGAACTCGAAGCCTTCCTTGTGCAGCTTGGCCACTTCCACGTGCACCTTGGTCACGAGCGGGCAGGTCGCATCGAACACGCTGAAGCCCCGTTCGGCGGCCTCTTGCCGCACCGCCTGCGACACGCCGTGCGCGCTGAACACCAGCGTGGCGCCGGGCGGCACATCGGCCAGGTCTTCGATGAAGATCGCGCCCTTGTCCTTCAGGTCATTGACGACGTACGTGTTGTGCACGATCTCGTGACGCACGTAGATCGGCGCGCCGAATTTGGTGATGGCGCGCTCGACGATCTCGATGGCGCGGTCGACCCCAGCACAGAACCCGCGCGGCTCGGCGAGAACGATCTCTTGCAGTTCGCTGTTCATCAGAGCACCCCGATCAGTTGCACTTCGAACGTGACGGGCCGGCCTGCGAGCGGGTGGTTGAAGTCGAACAGCAATGCATCGACCGCCACTTCGCGCACCACGCCGGCATAGGCGCCCTGCCCGTCGGGAGTCGGGAACTGCACCACATCGCCTACCTGGTAGGTCTCGCCGGCATTGCCCAGCTCGTCGAGCAGCGAGCGCTTCACGCGCTGCAGCATGTCGGGGTTGCGCTGGCCGAAGGCCGCCCCTGCGGCCAACTCGAACGACTGACGCGCGCCTTCGGGCAGGCCGATCAGGCAGGCCTCCATGGCGGGCGCGAGCTCGCCGGTGCCCATCGACAGGGTCGCCGGCTTGTCAGTGAAGGTATTGATGAGCTCATGACCATCGGGCCCGCTCAGGCGGTAGTGCAGGGTCAGGAACGATGCGGGGTGAACGCGATTCAAGGCAGATCCAGTGAAGGCGAGGTTGGGCGATAGCTTCGCTCGCGGGTGCGGCGCGGCGCAGGACAGCCATGTTCCCGCAGCCGATAGACTGGCCTGATTTTACGAGGCGCCCCGCCTTGCCACGACTCCGCCGGAAAAGGCCCTGCCCATGCCGCTAAAGGACATCCCGCCCGACGCCCGCCCTCGCGAAAAGCTGCTGGCCCATGGCGCTGCTGCGCTCGCCGACGCCGAGCTGATCGCGCTGCTGCTGCGCACCGGGTTGCCTGGTGTGTCGGTGCTGCAGATGGCGCAGCAACTGCTCGACACCTGCGGCGGCGTCAAAGGCCTGCTGCATGCCGATGCGGCCCAACTCAAGGGCATCAAGGGCCTGGGCCCGGCCAAACGCGCCGAGCTGGCGGCGGTGATCGAACTCGCGCGCCGCGCGCTGGCACAAGAGCTGATGCACCGGCCGGTGTTCGACATGCCGGCCAAGGTAAAAGACTACCTGAAGCTGCAGCTCGGCCACCTGGGGCACGAGGTGTTCGCGGTGATGTTCCTCGACGCGGGCCAGCGGCTGGTTCGCTTCGAAGAGCTGTTTCGTGGCACCCTGGCGCAAACCAGCGTGCACCCGCGCGAGGTGGTCAAGCAGGCACTCGCCTGCGGCGCGGCGGCGGTGATCCTTGCGCACAACCACCCGTCCGGCGCGGCCGAGCCGTCGCGCGCGGACGAGTACCTGACGCAGACGCTGAAGAGCGCCCTCGCGCTGATCGACGTGCGCGTGCTCGACCACATCGTCGTCGGCCAGGGCGAGGCGTTCTCGTTCTCCGAGCGCGGCCTGCTGTGACGGTCGCAACGTGAAAGCGCGCAGCCTGGCCGAGCTCGGCGCACTCAAGACGGCGCTGCAGCTGGCTCGCGAGCAGGCCGCGAAGGCGCTGGCGCTCGAACGTGAGCGGGCCGCACGCGAGCTGCGCGAGCGCAACCTGTTCGCGGCCAGCGTGGGCGCCGTGACGTTGCTGCGCCAGCCGGCCGCCACCGCGCCGGCGCAGCGCCAGCCCCTGCCCGAACCGAGGCAGCGCGAGCGGGACGAGGCGCTGGTGATGTTGGAGGCGCTGTCCGACGAGTTCGACGTGGAGTCGCTGCTCGACACCGACGACGCGCTCTCGTTCCGGCGCCGCGGCATCGGCCTGGAGGTGGTTCGCAAGCTGCGCCGCGGCGTGTGGGCCACACAGGCCCAGCTCGACCTGCACGGCCTGCGCCGCGACGAAGCGCGCGAAGCCTTGGGCGAGTTCCTGCGCCAGTCGCGGCTGGAAGGCTGGCGCTGCGTGCGCGTGATCCACGGCAAGGGCAACGGCTCGCCAGGGCGCGAGCCGGTACTCAAGGCCAAGGTGAAGAGCTGGCTGGTACAAAAGAAGGACGTGATTGCATTCACGCAGGCCCGCGCGGCCGATGGCGGCGCCGGTGCCGTGATGGTGCTGCTGCAGACGGCAGCGGTGACAGGTCGCGCTGGCTAAGGCGCCAGCTTCATCGCGATGGCCACAACGCCCTGCGCGGCCGCGCAGCCCGGCATCGAAACCAGCAACAGCTTGCGCTTCTGTACAGCCTCGCGCACCGACGGGTCGAGCGGTACCTCGCCGAGCAGTTCGAGCTTCGGCACCGTGCCGCCGGGCAGCAGCAACGGCGCCACGAACTTGTCGACGACGAGTTGCAACTGGTTGCGGATCACCCTGCCCTCGCCGATGCGGCCAACCTGGTTCACGACGAGCCGAATGTCTGCGCGCGCCTGCTGCGTGGCGAGCACCTTGATGGTGGCGTAGGCGTCGGTCATCGAGGTGGGCTCGGGTGTGGCGAGCACGAGCACGTCGTCGGCAAGTGACACGGCATAGAGCACCACATCGGAGATGCCGGCGCCGGTGTCGAGCAGGATGTGGTCATAGCGCGGCGCGACGGTCTCGATGACCTTGAGCAGCTGCTCGCGCACCTCGGTCGTCAGGCGCGAGTACTCGACCATGCCGGAGCCCGCCAGCAGCACCTCGAAGCCACCCGGCGCGGCCAGAATGGCATCGTCGAGCGCCACCTTGCCGGTGAAGACATCGTGCAGCGTGATCTTGGGCTGCAGGTTCAGCACCACGTCGAGATTCGCCAGGCCCAGGTCGGCGTCGAGCACCAACACCTTGCGGCCGCGCTGCGCCAGTGCGGCGGCCAGGTTGGCTGCGAGGAAGGTCTTGCCCACGCCGCCCTTGCCACTGGTCAGCGCCATGATGCGGGCGCGCCGCCCTGCAGGTACGTGTGCCAGCGCAGGGGCGCTGGTGGCGATGGGCGGTGTTTCAGTGCGGTTCATTCCAGGTCCTGAAACTGCGATGTACCGAAAAGCAAGCCTTTTTCTTCGGCACTCACGAGCGAGACCGTAGGCTGTTCCAGGCACGCGCGGTTGCGGCCCTCGGCCTTGGCGCGGTAGAGCTGCTGGTCGGCCCGCTCGATCCACAGTGGCGCCGACGAACGCACCCACTGCGGCGCGAACGCACCGCCGATGCTGACGGTCACGCTCACGTGCTGGCCGGGCGCGATCAGAACCGAGCGGCCCTGCACCTTGGTGCGCACCCGCTCGGCAACGGTCAGGCCGAACGACGGCGGGCAATTGGGCAGGATCATCGCGAACTCTTCGCCGCCGAAGCGGGCCACGGTGTCCATCGGGCGAATGCAGTCGGCAAGCGCCTGTGCCACGCCCTTGAGTACCAGGTCACCCGCCGCGTGGCCGTGCGTGTCGTTGACTTTCTTGAAGAAGTCGATGTCGATCATCAACACCAGCGCCGACTCGCCGGCGCGGGCCACGCGGTCGATCTCGCTGGCCAGCGCCAGCTCGAATTGGCGCCGATTCGCCAGGCCAGTGAGCGGGTCGCGGCTCGAGATTTCACACAGCGCGTCGATCACCGCTTGCAGCCACGGTGCGTCCCCGATCTGGCCGCGATCGGGCAGATCATGCCCCGACTGGCGCAGCAGCTGCAAGGCTGCGCCCAGCTTCAGCGGAGCGTTGGTCGAGGCGGCCGGTGGGTTCGTTGCTTCCACGTATACGGGGGTGCGAAGAGGTGTGTGATGGGGTTCGATCGAGTCTAGCAGTGGCCTTCCGCCCGGAGCCCGTCGAAAAAGACGGCAAAGCCGGTGCACCTGCAGCCATCGGAGCAGGCCGCCCGGCTCGCGTCGAACTCGGGCAGGCCGCTGCCCGCCGACAGCCCGAGCCGCAGCCTTACAGAAACAGCGATTGCAAGTCGTTCAGGAAGTCGATGCCGCGCTCGCTTGGCCAAACGCGGGTGAAGTCGCGCTCGATCAGCCCCTGGTTCTCGGCGGCGTTCAGCGCGTCGGCGATGGCTGCCAGCGACAAGCCCGTGCGTTCGGAGAATCGCGCCAGCTCGAAGCCTTCCGTCAGGCGCATGGCGCCCAGCATGAACTCGAACGGCAGCTGCGCGCGCGAGACCTCGTCTTCCTGCGCGATGCACTGGCCGGCCACGGCCTGCGCCATGTACTGCGCCGGCTCGCGAAACCGCACTTGGCGCAACACGCGGTGCGGGAAGCTGATCTTGCTGTGCGCGCCGGCGCCGATGCCGAGGTAGTCGCCGAACTGCCAGTAGTTCTGGTTGTGCTGGCAGCGGTGGCCCGGGCGTGCGAAGGCCGAGACCTCGTAGCGTTCAAGACCGCCTGCCGCAGTGCGCTCCGTGATGAGATCGAGCATGTCGAAGGCGGCGTCGTCGTCGGGCAGGTGCGGCGGCGGGTACTTGGCGAACACCGTGTTCGCCTCGATGGTCAGGTGGTAGATCGACAGGTGTGGCGGCTCGAACGCGAGCGCCTGCGCCAGATCGGCCTCGAACTCGGCCAGGGTCTGCCCGGGCAGCGCATACATCAGGTCGAGGTTGAAGGTGTCGAACGCGTCGCTCGCCTCCAGCACCGCAGCGCGCGCCTGGCGCGCGTCGTGCACGCGGCCCAGCGCGGCGAGCTTGGCGTCGTCGAAGCTCTGCACGCCGATCGACAAGCGCGTGACCCCCGCTGCGCTGTAGCCTTTGAAGCGATCACGCTCGAAGGTGCCGGGGTTGGCTTCGAGCGTGATCTCGCAGCCCGGCTCGAGCGGCAGGCGCGCTCGAATGTCGCCGATCAGCCGGTCGATGAGTTCGGGCGCGAACAAGCTGGGCGTGCCGCCGCCCAAGAAGATGGTGTGGATGCGCCGGCCCCAGATGAAGGGCAGCGCCACCTCGATGTCAGCCACCAGCGCGTCGAGATAGGCGTTGAAGGGCAGCTCACCACGCTGCTCGTGGGAATTGAAGTCGCAATAGGGGCACTTCCGCAGGCACCAGGGCAAGTGAACGTAGAGCGCGAGCGGCGGCAGCGCGGCCAGCGTCAGCGTGCCGGGCCGCATGCAGCGCGCCAGGCGCTCGCTGGTCGGCTGCGTCGGCGCGCCACGCTGGGGCTCAACCTGAATCGGGATCGTTGCCAAAGTGGCCTAGCCCACTTTCCACACGTCGCGCAGCAACTGCAGGATCTGCTGGGCCGCGATGGCGCGGTGGCTGTGGGCGTTCTTCAGCGCCGCGCTCAGCGATGCAACGGTGCAGCCCAAGGCCGGAATGAACATCAACGGGTCGTAGCCGAAGCCACCCGAGCCACTGGCCTCGCGAAGGATCTCGCCCTGCCAGCGACCCACGGCGACCAGCGGCTCCGGGTCGTCGGCCGCACGAAGGGCAACGAGCGTACTGATGAAATGGGCACTGCGAATGTGCTCGGTTCGCAGGCGCTCGAGCAGCAAGCGGCTGTTGGCCGCATCTTGCGCGGCACGCTGCAACTCGCGATCACCGGCCGGCAGTGCGATGGTTGCGAAGTGGGCCGATCCGACGCCCGGCGCGCCGCCGAGCGCATCGACGCACAGGCCCGAGTCGTCGGCAATCGCCGGGCCGCCGGCGTGCAGCGCAGCGTGGCGCGCCTTGACCAGCGCGTTCTCGATGAACGTGGCGTGCGGCTCGTCGGCCTCGGTGATGCCGAGCTGCGGCTGTGCGAGCAGCGTCACGCCAGCGGGCGCGAGCAAGGCCTGCAACTCGGCGAGCTTCTTCTTGTTGTTCGACGCGAGGACGATGCGCATGGCCGATGCGTGCGGATACCGGCTACAGCCCGAGCGCCGCGCGTTGCGCCGCCACCAGCTCGCGGATGCCCTTGTCGGCCAGCGCCACGAGCGCGTTCATCTCGGCGTACGAGAAAGCTGCGCCCTCGGCCGTGCCTTGCAATTCGACGAAGCCGCCCGAGCCCGTCATCACGACATTCATGTCGGTGTCGCAGGTCGAGTCTTCGGTGTATTCGAGGTCGAGCAATGGCGTGCCTTGCACGATGCCCACCGACACCGCAGCTACGAACTCGCGGATCGGCGACGCGTTTGCGGCGCCGCCGAGTTTGCCCTGCGCAATCAGCCATGTGACCGCGTCGTGCGCCGCGACGAACGCGCCGGTGATGGCCGCCGTGCGTGTGCCGCCATCGGCCTGGATCACGTCGCAGTCGAGCGAGATCGTGCGTTCACCCAAGGCCTTCAGGTCGAACACGCAGCGGAGGGACCGGCCGATGAGGCGCTGGATCTCCTGCGTGCGCCCGCTCTGCTTGCCGCGCGCAGCCTCGCGGTCGCTGCGGGTGTGCGTGGCGCGCGGCAGCATGCCATACTCGGCCGTCACCCAGCCCTCCCCGCTGCCACGCTTGTGCGGTGGCACCTTCTCTTCGACCGATGCGGTGCACAGCACCTTGGTGGCGCCGAACTCGACGAGCACCGAGCCTTCGGCATGCTTCGTGTAGTTGCGGGTGATCTTGACCGTGCGCAGGGCGTCGGCGGGGCGGGATGAGGTGCGTTGGAAAGTCATGCGCCGTATTGTCCACGCTGGCGCTGTCAGGCCAGCGCGGCGCACGCGGCGCAGGCTGCATCGAAGCAAGCGCTGCGCGCTGCGTCAGCTCTTCTTCTGCGACGAGCGGCGGATCGCTTCGTTGATCTCGCGGATCGAGCGCTCGATCTCGGCGTCGTCGAGTTCGTCGGGCGCTTCGCTGCCGAGCACACTGGCCTGGATGGTCGACGCGAACACCTCTTCGCCGAGCTGCTGCGTGGACACGCCAGTGCCGCTGTCGGTGTCTTCGGCCGACTCCCATTCGACTGCCAGAACCGAAACGTTGTCGCTCTTCACACCGCCGTTGCGCAAGGCCTGCTCGACGAGCTCGGGCACGGCCTCGGAGAGCGGGTGGCTCGAGAGTTGTTCGGTGATGATCGCGTCGTCGACCGTGCCCCACAGGCCGTCGGAGCACAGCAACAGGCGGTCGCCCGACTGCAGCAGCAACGGGCCCACCGTATCGACCACCGGCTTGCCGGGGCTGCCCAGGCAGGTGAACAGCACGTTGCGGTTGAAGCGGTCGTTCATCGGCACGACCTGGCTCATGGTCTGCTGCAGTTCGGAATACGAATGGTCGCGCGTGCGTGCCACCAGCTTGCCGCCGCGCACCAGATACAGGCGCGAGTCGCCGCAGTGCGCCCAGTAGGCGGCATTGCCTTGCAGCAACACCGCCACCACGGTGGTGCGCGGTGTGTCGATCAGCGCCTTCTGGGTGGCGTAGCGCAGCAGCTGATGGTGGCCGGCGATGGTGGCTTCCTGGAGAAAGCGCAGCGGGTCGGCGAGCGTGGGCTTGCAGTCGCGCTGGAACATGGCGGCCAGCGTTTGCAGCGCGATCTGCGAAGCGACCTCACCCTCGGGGTGGCCGCCCATTCCATCGGCCAATGCAAAGAGACCCGAATCCCGCGTGTAGCAATAGCCCATGCGGTCTTCGTTCTTCTCGCGCCCGCCCTTGCGGCTGACCTGGTAGACGGAAAAACGCATGGTCAGGGCTCCCACCGGTCCGCCCCAAGGGGGGCCTGCGCCCCCTCGGGAGGCCGCGAACGAAGTGAGATTGGGGGCATCGTCAGCCCTACGCTTTCGCGCTGGTGGTGAGGTTCTCGAGCTGCAGCTTGAGCCGCTCGCTGAAGCTCAGTTTCGTGTACCGGCGCTCGGTCTCGCGCGCCAGCTCTTTCTGCAACGCGAATACGCTTTGCGGGCGCGACAGCGGGTCGAGCGACATGCACCACTCGGTCACTTCGATCAGGTTGTCGGAGTACACATTGCGCAGGCGCGACAGGCTGAGTGCGAGCCGGTCTTTGTCGATGCGCTGGGGTGAATCGTTCGGCGGGTAGCCCTGCATGCAGGCATAGATGCACGCGCCGATGGCGTAGATATCGGTCCAGGGGCCGAGGGTGCCGTCGCGTCGGTACATCTCGGGCGCGGCGAAGCCGGGCGTGTACATCGGACGGATGAAGTTGCCTTCCTTGCTGAGCACTTCGCGCGCGGCGCCGAAGTCGAGCATCACGGCCTTGTTCTCGTTCGTGATGAAGATGTTCGCGGGCTTGATGTCGAGGTGCAACATCTTGTGCTGGTGCACGATGCGCAGGCCGCGCAGGATCTCGTCGAAAAGCGAACGGATCGTGCTTTCGCGGAACACCTTGTCGCGCTTGAGGTCGCGCGCGGTCACGATGAAGTCCTGCAGGGTGTCGCCCTGCAGATAGTTCATCACCATGTAGACGGTTTCGTTCTCGCGGAAGAAGTTCAACACCGAGACCACGCTCGGGTGGCTGATCTGCGCCAGCGAACGGCCCTCTTCGAAGAAGCTCTTCAAGCCCAGGCGGTACAGCGGCTGCTTCTCGGGCTTGACGCGCGGCGTCAGTTCACCGGGCGAGCGCTCGGCCAGCGAGGACGGCAAATATTCCTTCAAGGCGACGAGGTGGCGGTCACTGTCTTCGCACAGGTACACCACGCCGAACCCGCCCGCAGCGAGCTTCTTGATGACCTGATAGCCACCCACCACGGTGCCGGAGGGCAAGGGTGCGGGTTTGGGCTTTGACATAATCGATTGGGTTCGAGTTACAGACGCACTACTGACGCACAGCGCGCACGAAAAGCACACCCGCACACAACAAAAGGACCTCATGTCAGTCTACAGCATGACCGGCTACGCGACTGCCACCGCAGGCCCTTCCACCGCTCCCGAAACCACCGCCTCTGCGGACAATTTGGCACCTCGCCCGCCGGCTGCCGCCGGGGGCGCTGTGAGCATCGAGTTGCGCTCGGTGAACGGCCGCTTTCTCGACCTCGGCCTGCGTTTGCCGGATGATTATCGTGCCCTGGAACCCGCGCTTCGCGACCTGCTTTCCGCCGCATTCAGGCGCGGCAAGATCGAACTGCGGCTGAACGTTCACGGCGAGTCCGGGCCGCAATGGCCGCAGCCCCAGCCCGACCAGCTGAACCGCCTGACCCGCCTTGAGAGCGTGATTCTGGGCTGGCTGCCGAAGGCGCAGCCGCTGTCGGTGCACGAGGTCTTGCAATGGTGCAAGGGCAGTGCTCCGACCGAGAAGCTCGACGACGCCGCACTCGACGCCGCCAGGCGCTGCATCAACGGCCTGAAAGAGGCCCGCGCTCGCGAAGGCGAGCGTCTGGTTGCGGTTTTGATGGAACGCGTGACGCGGCTGCGCGAGCTGGCGATTCAAGCCGAGCCACTGGTGCCGATGGTGGTGGCGCGCCAGCAGTCGCGCTTTCTCGAGCGGTGGCAGGAGGCGCTGGCCAGCACCGGCGCTGCGCAGACGATCTCGGCCGAAGCCCTTCAGGAACGCGCGCTGAACGAAGCGGCCGCGTACTCGATCCGCATCGACGTTGCCGAAGAGCTGGCGCGCCTGCGTTCGCACCTCGACGAGGTCGCTCGCTTGTTGAAAGCGGGCGGCGAAGTCGGCAAGCGGCTCGACTTCCTGATTCAGGAGCTGCTGCGTGAAGCCAACACGCTGGGCTCAAAGGCGGCAGCGCTGGAGCTGACCAATATCTCGGTCGAGATGAAGGTGGCGATCGAGCAGTTGCGCGAGCAGGTGCAGAACATCGAGTGATGTTTCATGGGGTGTCACGCCACCCCAAAGCGCTCGGCAAGTCGTTGATTTGCAATCGAACTTGATCTCAGGAGGTAGCAGACCGTCCCAGTGAAGCGCATCGTTTGTGTGAGGTAAATCGTGGGGTGAATGCATTTGCCCCACACCTCTGGCGAGTCGCCCGATTATTTACCCCACAGATCAGGCTGGAGGCCGCACCATGACTGGGTTTGCGAAGTTTGCTACAGACAAGACATTCAGAGCTTGGCTCAGCGCCGGCTCGGTCGATCGAGGGGTCGGAGATGGGCTCACCTTCGTTGCCACCGAAGCCAGGGCGCGAGTAGACAAGGCCTCCTGGATCCTGCGGTACCGGTATGGAGGAAAGAGCAAAGAGAAGGTGATCGGCCGCTACCCCGACATCCCGCTGAAGGACGCGAGGGAGCTTGCGCGCAACAACCGTGGTCTTCTTCAACAGGGCGCGGACGTCGCTGAGATCAAACGCCGCGAAAAGCTCAAAGCCCTCGACATGCACAACGTCGACGGGCTCGCACAGATCTGGTACGAGCGCCACATCCAGGAAAAGTACAAGCATCCGCAAGTCGTCGAGCGCGTGATCCGTCGCCACATCAAGCCGACTATCGGAAAACTGCCTGTCGAGGAAGTCCGCCCGGTGCACATCGATCGCGTGCTCATGAAGATCGTCGCGGCGGGTGCACCGACGGTCGCGAATGATGCGTTGCGGTACATGTTTCGCATGTTCCATTTCGCAGTGAAGCGCAAGTGGATCGAATCGAATCCGGTCTATGGCTTCGAGATCGCTGATGCCGGCGGAACCAAGATCCCGGGCTCTCGCTGGCTGAGCCGGGAGGAGCTCTCAGCGCTCGCTGAAGCGATGCGCGACACACCGAACTTCGGCCGCCTCAACGAACTGTCGGTGTGGCTGCTCTTGGCCTTGTGCGTCGGGAAGATGGCCGCGCTTGGCATCGATCGCTTTGTCGCTGAACGTGCGCTCAACCACAAGCTTCGGGACATCGAGGACGTGTACAGCCACCACGACTACTTCGACGAGCGCAAGCGGGCTCTGGATCAATGGGCCCGGCTGCTCTCGGCGACCAGTCGAGGCGAAGCGTTCAACGTCGTCGCACTCAAGCAGCGGAAGCGCTCGTAGGTCGCCGCCGGTGTCGAAGATTTCCGCGCATGCCCTGTACTCTTGGCCACGGTGGCTATTACCTTGGTGTTCGGGGCCGCGGGGGACCGCATTCGACCACAAATGGACATGTTCGACAGGGGCCTGGCACACGCGTCCATTCGGCTTCCATAGAAGTCGTCGCGTGCGATGACATCGGACAGGAACGTGTAGGAAAGCTGAACCTCGAAGACCAGCGGCAAGCCTCGATACCGGCACTTCACATCGGGGCGCCGCCGCTCGCCTTTGAGCACCTCGCTGAACGTGGTCTGCTCCTGGCTGACCTCAGACACCAGCGGGTCCGTCGCCAACCACTTGGCGATGAACTGCTTCATTTCCCGGTGCGGTCGCCCCTCCTGTTGGCCGCGGTACACAAGCGCCTTGACCTGGTCCGGCGTGAGCCGAGTCCCTTCGTACGAGGGGCAGTGCTCGGTCTTGCCGTCATGCACGAACCAGCGATTCTGCAAACCTTCGATCCACCGCGACAGAAACAAGGGGTGCTTGCACAGCGCGCACTGGTAACGCACGGCGTCGCCGCCGCGTCGACGTTCGCGGCGTGCTGCCATGGCCGCGCGCCGGAGCGCCGTGAACTCGGATTCCGGCATGGCCAGCAAGGCATCGGCCGGAACGAGTTCACCAGTCTCGCAGTCAATCGCCAGCTTGACCGACCGTTGGGGTTGCGAATTCGATCCGGCGTTGTCCACAGTCAGACAGCGCCTTTCGCGAACTGACCGCTCTGTTCGTCAGCCAAGGGCGGCCGGCTGAGGTCGGGCCGGTCGTCCTTCGTCTGAGCGCTGAAGCCCACGCGTTTCCTTTCAGCGTGCCATCAGGCCCGACCGGCCACCACCCGAACACCGAGCATGTCGGCCAGCGCCAGCAACTCCATGATCGCGGCTGCATCGTCCAGCAGCGAGCGCGACAGGCCCTGCTGCGCCAGCACGCCCGCCCCGATGCGGTCGCCGAACAGCATCAGCGCCATGGCGCTGTCGTCCTGCCGCGAGGTCCAGCACAAGCCCTGGATGTGGACGTGCTGCGCGTGGATCATTTGGGCCCACTTGCGGGTCTGCCGGTAGGTGTCCTTCTCGGTGTCGATCAACTGCTTGCGTTCGACGCCCAGCTTGCGCAGCGGCACGTTGCGCAGGTCGGCCAGCGTCAGTGTCGCGGTGATGGCCAGCACCGAATGCAGTTGTCCTTCGAGCTTGTGCCGGTCGAAGGTCTTAAACCCCGGCGCGAACGGCACGTCGTGGAAGACGGTTTCCATGGCCGCGCAAATGAAACTCGTGCCACCGTACAGCGTCGGGATCGTTTTTCCGGCGGCGTTGACGATGGGGCTGAACCTCGCATTGCCTTTGATGCCCGGAATGAACGCGTCTGCTGCGTAGACGTTTAGGTGAACGCGGTGCAGCGCGGTGCCGGCCTTCCACGTTACCGGGGTGATGTGCAGAACAGCCGGCGGTGCCGGCACGGTGCTGGCCAGCGCCACCTTTGGCTTCGAACGGGAGGCGCGCCGCGAACGGCTCGCGCCGGCCGGGTCAGCCATGGGCGATTTCGGCCATTTCATCCGTGGCCGCCGCAAGCACGCGTTCGGGCGACTTGAGCAGCACGTCTCGGGGACGCCTGCCGCCGAGGAAGCTGTTGGCCGAGGCAAACCAGTAGGCCAGGCCCCAGCCATCCTTGGCGGTCCCGAAGACCGCCAGGGTCTGCGCCAGAGGCTTCAAAGGCCTGTAGCCTACCTCGGCATCGAGGCCGTAGGCCGGGAAGTAATCCAGGCCCTGGTGGCGTATCGCAAAGATCTGCCCGTCCTTCTTCCACTTGTTCGGCTGCGCGCTGAGGTTCGAGGCGCTGAAACCTGCCAGTTCGGCCAGTTGCGCGGCGGTGAGCCAGTCCCCTGAAGCCAGGACTTCGCTGCGCGCCTGCGCCGTCATCCGTGCCTCGATCAGCATGTGCTCCGGCAACGGCACCGTCGGCACCAGTGCATCGACGATCTTGTCCAGAGCCTCGCGCTGACGCCGCTTGACCAAGCCCGCGACCATCGGTGCCAGGTTGCCCAGGACTTCGGCGATCACTCGCACGGTGCCTTCGCTCTCATGCGCAAAGGTCAGGGCAATGGCGCGCTCGGCGCCGGAATGCCGCAACTGCTCGCCAATCTCGCCGGGCGTGCCAGCCAGCGTCCCGACGCTCGACACCACCAGCCCATCCCTGACTTGACGCATCACAGCTCCCAAAGCGGTGATAAATATTATCATTTTTCTAGATAACCTCCATCACTCGAACGTCGTCAACCGGCTGCGTTATCGATGGGCAATGCAGGCGCGATAGGTCCGTTTGGCTGCGTATTCCAAATCAAAAGCGCCATCGATTCCGATCCAAACCCGCCACCACTTCCGAGTCGATACCGCCACTGGTTCCGGTCGCTGTCCACCAATACGATGGCTCGTTTGGGGCGGACTCAGGTATCGGCTGGGCCAGAACGCCATGGCGCTTCCAAGTGACCGTCAGGTTGATGATCGGAACCGTCCGCTCGGTACCGAAGCCTGCAAATCCGCACCCGACCCGATGCTGTCTCACGGCGCGGGTCACGGGATGACGACAGTGCAGCGGTTGCTGTCGGTGGTCGTCAGCGCTTGAGCTCACGGTCTCGGACAGATCGCAGTCGCTCGACCATCCAGGCGGCCTCGCCGCCAGCGGCGGTTACCAGCGTACTGCTGAAGTTGCCGATGACCATGGCGGCGGCGGGACGCGCACCCCCGCCGGCCGACGCCGAACATTGGCATCGTCCGGTCGAACGACTGCTCCCCTTCGAACCGACGCCTCGCTGCCGACCCGTCTGCGACGCTCAGATCTCAAGATGCACGGCCCGAAGGCGGACGCCCTTCTTGATCCCGCCGAGAACCGGCGGCCCCGCTCGCCTCGAATTCGGGCGATCCACCCAGATCGGCTTCCGGAGTGCGCGATCACGAGGTGGACGTCCAAAATCATCCCAAACCACTTGTCCACCAGATCGGGCCGTCGACGATCGGCATGTCGGCGAATGAGCCTAAGTCGAAGAAGTCGGGCGCTGGGACGCGAGGGCTTCACATAGCTACGACTGGCGGCAGGGTAGGCCAAAGACGTGGCAGAACAAGGCCGCTTTGGGCCACGCCGCCGCGCCGCAACTCGACCTGACGTTCTCACCTCGGGCGCTGCCGGCGGCGGCAAAGTCTTCCCGAATGTCTCCCGTGCGAGGCTCGTTGCGAGGGTTCATAGCCTCTGTGTGTTCAGCGCCTTTTTGACTGCCTTGGCTAGATCGACCGCCTTGCCCTTGCCCCAGTAGTGGAGGAACACATAGCGCGGTGTCTCCTCGGTCATGTGCTGATGGATCGCGACGATGTTGATGCCCTCGGCACGCATGGTCTTGAGAAC
>Ga0123337_10002192_pt1 | contig 22670 bp, 20 predicted proteins | sample frozenSSSSmetaG_FD_89792 | JGI IMG/M metagenome (GOLD analysis project Ga0123337, IMG submission 89792) | Glacier valley bacterial and archeal communities from Borup Fiord, Nunavut, Canada, to study Microbial Dark Matter (Phase II) -... | ecosystem: Environmental > Aquatic > Freshwater > Ice >...
CAGTCCTTATGTATATTCTTGGCTGAATAGAAGTGGCAATCTCACTGATTTTCGCCTAAAAACTCGCTCTAGTGAGTCATCTATAGCCCTTTTGTTGGAGCGATCGCAAGAATTTTACCGTCAAGGTAACTACCGTGAAGCTTGCCGTTGTGTTTATTTAGCGATGTTACAGCAATTGGATCAAAATACGATCGCACCTCACAAACTCAGCCGCACTGATGGAGAATATCTGCAATTGCTGCGATCGTCTGTGACTCCAATACAGCCTTATGAAACTTTAATTACCACTCACGAACAATTATGTTTTGGTAATGCCGAGATTTTGCCAGATAATTATCAGCAGTGTCGGCAAGCTTATCGGGAAATTTCTCAAGAATGAAAAAGAGACGTTGGATTGCAACGTCTCTACACAAACAATATTTTATTTGGTGAGAATAGCGATCGCCTGATCCACAGCAAGCAGAGCAGTGTTTACTTCTGCCTCTGTGACAATTAGCGGTGGTACAAATCGGACTACTTTTGGCCCGGCTGGTACAAGCAATACGCCCTGGTTGATGGCAGCATTCACCACATCGGCTGCAGTTAGCCCAATGTCGGCTCGCAACTCCAAACCGTTGATTAAACCCCAACCGCGAACTTCAGCAATCTGCTGAGGATATTTCGCGGCGATCGCTCTCAATCCAGTTCGCAATTGTTCACCCCGATCTTCCACATTCTGCAAAATATTTTCCCGCTCTAATGTCTGGCAGACACTGAGTGCCACACCACACACAAAAGGATTTCCGCCAAAGGTGCTGGCGTGTTCCCCTGGTTGGAAAATATCGCAGAATTTCTTACTCATCATTGCACCGATGGGAATACCGCCACCTAAGCCTTTGGCACTGGTGAAAATATCCGGTTCAACGCCGAGATGTTCGTAACCCCATAATTTGCCACTGCGCCCCATGCCAACTTGCACTTCATCAAAAATCAATAAAATGCCAGTTTCATCACAAATCTGCCGGAGCTTTTTGAAATAGGCAATATCTCCGGGACGTACACCGCCTTCTCCCTGCAATGGCTCGATCAGAATCGCCGCTACCCGATAATCGCCTTCATCCAACTCGCTAACCGCTACTTCCATAGCGTTAATATCGTTGTAATTTACGTAATGAAACCCAGGAACCAAGGGATCAAAATACTTTTGATACTTCGGTTGTGCAGTGGCGGTAACAGTTGCTAAAGTCCGTCCGTGGAAACTGGCATGGGCGGTTAAAATAATCGGTTTTTCAATGTCTAATACGGTGTGAGCATATTTCCGCGCCAGTTTAATTGCAGCTTCGTTAGCTTCAGCTCCAGAGTTGCAGAAAAATACGCGATCGGCACAGGAATGATCAACAATCCATTTCGCCAATTCACCTTGCTCAGGAATGTAGTACAAATTAGAGACGTGGTGCAGCTTCTGGATTTGGCGTGTCACCGCTTCTACCATAGCTGGGTGGGCGTGTCCTAAAGTACAAGTGGCAATTCCCGCCACAAAGTCCAGATATTCTCGCCCCTGTGTATCCCAAACCCGGCATCCAGCGCCCCGTTCTAGGGCTAAGGGAAACCGCGCGTAGGTGGACATGACAGCCTCATTAAAGCTATCTGTATCAAAGGGACTGGATGCTGACCCTGAATCTGGGGGGATGGTGGCTTGGTCAACGAGAGTTTGTAGGCTCACTACCGCTCCTCCTGAAAGTTTTTCATTATATAGTTATTTACTAGTTTCCTAGAAATCTCTAAAAAATGCTTTTTATTTAGCACAACTTGTACTTCTTCTTAAGTTAACGCTTATATCACTTCAAACGCTTGGCGGTGGTGAAAAAACTTTGTACTCAAGACTTGAGCAATTGAAAGCCACAAATCCCCGACTTCTTAAAGAAGTCGGGGATCTTGTCGATAACGATTGATTTAGTAACCCAACTGCCATTTCCAGATGCATCTTAGCCTTGTGCAAATTCAGTAGGTTCTCTTGATCAAACCGATCGGGGTAAGCCATCCTCCTACCTTCCAAGGTTATTTTAATGAGTGCTGCTTGCTCATCTGTGGGTGAATTTATTTCATCTATCACCCCTTCAAAAAATTGAATGACGCTAAATCCAGGAGATTTTAATCCCCTTCCTTCTCTCACCTGCTGGAGTGCTAGCTGAGGAAATGCCATCAGAGAAGTCATGTAGCTGACTTTGTATGCTGCACTTCCTGTAGGCTTAATACCGTATCGACGGCATAAGTCGCGTAATTCTGGGATGGTTTTGATTTCTAACTCGGAACGCGTGAACATAAAATAGAATTACCTCTTGGTAAAAGTGGTCTCGGTGGTGAACTGTTTGTCAGACTGAGAACACCACCGATTTAAAATTTTATATCGTTGTTAACATCGATTCAATCGTTATTTACATTTCTCAATAATGCCTAACCCCAAGGGTAAACCTGAAAATTTCGGAAATCAACCAAGCAAAGAACTAACCGAACAACTCAACTTTCGGGTTAGTAAGGATATGAAGGAAGAGGTGAAAGCACAAGATGACCCCCCAGAGTTCTGTAGACGCGCTATCCAGGAAGCACTAGACAGGAAAAAAGATAAGTAGTCCTGAGTTATTTAGATAACTTGTAGTTTAAATATACTAAAAAAGACGAATGCTATAAAGTTAGTATAAAACTAGAAAAACTAGCCTAAAAGTACTATTGTTACGTTATTCTCAACACTTGATTACCAGCATTAAAAATCTGCTCTGCGGTTAAATGAAATGTTGTACTTAGTTTAAATATACTAAAAAGCACAAATGCGATAAAGTTAGTACAAAATTAGAAAAAGTAGGTTAAAAGTACTATTGTTACCTCATTCTCAACACTTGAGCAAAAATATCAACGTATCCAAAAGGAGTTAATGGCTGGGGCGATCGCTCTTGGCGGTGTTTTCTTCATTGGCACTTTGTGGTATCGAATAATAGAGGGCTGGTCATGGGAAGACGCAGCTTACATGACAGTCATCACTTTAGCGACTGTGGGATATGGAGAGACGCACCCATTGGGTAGCCGCGGACGGTTATTTACAATTGCCCTGATTTTGTTGGGTGTGGTGAATATCGGTTACATTGTCAACAGATTTACAGAAGCGATCATTGAAGGCTACTTTCACGAAGGAATTCGGCTACAGCAGCAGAGGCGGTTAATGGAATCTCTATCAGAACATTACATCATCTGTGGATTTAGTCGAACTGGTCGTCAAATTGCCAAAGAATTTCAGGCAGAAGATGTACTTTTTGTGGTGATTGATTCGGAGATGCAATCTGTGCAAAAAGCGCAGATGGAAGGTTATACAGCATACCAAGGTGACGCAACCCTAGATGAGACACTTTTGAAAGTTGGCATTGAAAGAGCGACTTGTATCGTTGCAGCACTTCCTTCAGATGCCGAAAATTTGTATATAGTATTATCAGCAAAAACACTGAATTCGGGAATTCGGGCGATCGCACGCGCGAGTACAGAAGAAGCTTTGCAGAAGTTACAACGCGGTGGCGCAGATGAGGTGATATCCCCCTATATTACAGGTGGGAAACGCATGGCTGCTGCGGCTCTCAGACCCCAAGTGTTGGACTTTGTAGACGGGATTTTGACAGGTGCAGACCGTCAATTGTATATGGAAGAATTTTTACTCGATCCGGCTTTCTGTCCTGTTGTGGGTCAGAGTTTGCAAAAGGCGAGATTGCGATCGCAATCTGGGGCATTAGTTCTAGCAATTCGTCGCCTTGATGGGAGTCTCATCGGTGGCCCCACTGGCGATACTGTTTTAATGCCCGGAGATCGGCTAATCGGTATGGGTACAGCTGAACAGTTGCGGAGCCTTAACCAAATTCTCGGGCCAATTGGTTCTCAGAAATTACGTAAACCTAAGAATAATAGCTGATCAAGAGATTAAACAATTGGTAATTCGTAATTAAACAATTTAAAATTATTTTTTGAGGCTTGAATTATTGATGTTTATCAGCTAATTAAGTATTTATCTACATAGAATATTTTAAAATATTATCAATAGCTATATAACTTAAGCAAATGTCTAATTCTCCCAGTAATTCGATAGGTTTTATTTTACTAACTCATACGAAGCCTCTACAAATTTACAGGCTAATAAATAAGTTAAATAGGATGTTTAATTATCCTTTAATTGTTTGTCATCATGATTTTTCAAAATGTGATTTATCTGTAGATACTCTGTCAAAAAATGTTTTATTAGTACGCCCTCACTTACAAACTGAGTGGGCAGATTTTTCTGTTGAAGAGGCTACACTACAGGCACTTAAACTAATGTACGAGATACCAGATCCACCGGATTGGTTTGTATTACTCAGTGGAGCAGACTATCCTATTAAAAGCGCAAAGCAAATATTGGATGATCTGACCTCAAGTCAATATGATGCTTATATTCAGTATGAGCAGATCACATATGAGACTTATAAACATGATTTAAAACCAAATATGTTATGGCTGAAAAATTCCTATCAACGATACTGTACGAAGTCGTTTTCTTTTCATTACTCAAAAAAATACTTTGCTCAACTGAATATAGAAATACGCTTAGAACATCCTTTATTAACGAAAGCTTTTCTTCCTTTCTCAAACAAACTTGCTTGTTTCAGTGGAAGTCAATGGTTTTGTGCCAATCGCAAAAGTGCTGAGTACATTATCGATTTCCACGGACAAAGCAATGCCTTAACCTTACATTACAGTCAGGTAAAGCATGCAGACGAGGCATATTATCAAACTATACTTGCTAATTCACCTCATTTGAGACTAAAAAATGACCGTCGGCGATATATTGATTGGTCAACTGGAGGCCCTCATCCAAAAATATTGCTAATGGAAGATTTGCCTAATCTGCTTGCATCATCTGCTCATTTTGCTCGGAAATTTGACATTGATATAGATAGCAATATTCTCGATGAACTGGATAGAATTACATCTTAGTAGTAACTTAACATTTTAGTAACCCTAGCAAGATAAATTCTGGCTGGTTGTTACCAAATTAATCGCAATTTACAAAAGATTTCCTCTAGCGATTAGCGCAAGCCACTGCCTCGAAACAATCACATCCTTGAGAATAACAGCAACGACCTGTAAATTGCCAACTAGCGATGCAGCTCAACTTTAGGAAACATATCGCAGTCTATCGGCTCACCAGATTTTTTGGCTTTGAATGAATTAAATTCTGGTAAATCAATTTCATCAACAGGTCTAAAAGGCCATACATTCAGGCGATGATAGTAAGTAACATCATCGCCAGTCCAATTCGTCACTACTGCACGTCGTTGTGTAGAAGATATGTTGGTTACTGAATGATGAATTGTTAGAAAATGATGAACCAAGCAATCTCCAGGCTCCATATCCCAGGACAAAATTTCGTGAGGCTGTGGCTGTGCAAACCAGGAGGGGCTTGATGCTTCACGTAACTCTTTGCCCCATCGATGAGAGGCTTTGATGTACTCTAATCGACCATTTTTTTGGTTGGCGCTATCTAAAGCCAGCCAAATTTTACAACACTGCCAACCTTGTATAGGCCAGTAAGGTAGGTCGTTATGCCACCCAACACGGCTGTTCGCTTTCGGCTTTTTAACAAAGAAACCGTCACCCAAAAAGTTAAGTTTTTTCGATTTTAAGACTTGAGCAGCGATCGCAGCTAGCGGAGATTCAAAAGCCAAAGCCCGGAAATCAGGGTCAGTGAGCCATAAGCTACTAGCATGCTCCACATGACCTTCTGATCTGGGGATACCCTTAATTTCTAGAGGACCTGGAATTAATACATTCTTGTCAACGGCTGTTTGCATCCGTTTTACCCAGATGTCATCCAAAACATTTTTGACGCAGATAACGCCGTCGCGGTCGAAAGCTTCAACTTGTTGGAGGCTGATTTTTGATGTGTCTACCTTGAGCATCGTAACTTTTTCAGATTTTGAAATTTAACTAATTTGGGTCAGATAAGCTAATTGGCATTCAAATTCCATATTGAAACAGAAGTTCCAACCAGAATGCAAACTAAATGTATATCAGCTTGATCTAACAACCAATTTCTAGAACCTGCTTTACTGACATGAACTTTGTCACTATGTCATAAAACTTTCTTAGTATAGAGTAGAGATTAAGTTAACAGTTCTCCCTGTAGGTGGAGAAATCTCCAATCTGAGTCCAACACCTTTTGTTAACATCTGTACTTAACCAATTTCACCCTAACTACCCAAATCCTTTTTAATAATGAGTGGAACAAGTGACGCTAGCCGTAATATACCCGACACAACGAACACTTCCACTATGCCAAAAGACCCAGCAAATTGAGTGATTAAACCACCTATAGTTGCTCCTAAAGCACCACTTGCTCCAGCAAAAGCTGCTGCTGTTGCAAAATAGATAGACTGATTTTTTAGTGGTGCAATCTCTATCTGGAGATTGTTGTTACATAAATCAACTCCTCCCCAATTACCCCCAATGAAAATATGTAACAGCGGCAACCACAGCCAGAGGTCTAGAGGACTAGAACCAATCCTCAGCCACAGCCAGGGTATGATGGCAATTAGAATTCCATTAAAAATTAGAATCGGACGATTGCCTATTTTATCTGCTAATCTACCCCACAGGATGAGCATCAGCATGTGTGCTCCGGCTCGCAGGCTGTTGTAGAAAGTTACCCAACTCACATCCAGGTTCAGGGTATCTAGCAAGTAGAGATTAAAAAACGGCGCACTCAGGTTTACAGCAAATGTCCATGAGCCGAAATAAAGCAGAAACACCAAAAAATTAGAGTTTTTCCAAATGCTACTATCTATCTGGTTTTGGGGAGTTGGCATTTGCGGCAGACAGATTGCTTCAGATATCTCACCAAGTTCATTTGATGCCGAGTCTGACTGAATCTCATTTGTTTGAGATAAGTTACTATGGTAAGTATTTTCTAATTGGGGATTTATATCTACCTGGAAATACTGACACCCCAAGCTGACAATTCCAAAGATAATGCCTAAGAGCAAAATCACCCCATAACCTTGGATACTTCCCCCGTACCAATGTGATATAGCTAAACCGGCTATTGGCAAGCTGACCAACTCGATGAAGTTGGCAACACTATTACGTAGCCCGAAATATCTACCTCGCAATCGCCGTGGGACTAACATTGCTATCCAACTGAACCACGATGCACTTCCTAATCCTCCTAAAAGATGGCTGCATAGGAGAATCAAAAGTGTCAATATCACTAATTGGTTTGAATTAAGCCCTCCCCAACTAAAGCTAACAATGCCAATTACTAAAATTAGCCACAGTAATCGAGCAATCCCATGAGTGCGAAGGGAATACTGAAAGCGGCTAGTGCTACGTTCAGATAAGTAAGCACCCATCGGCTGAAAGAGATTCACCAACATGGGGATAGAACTTATCATGCCAAATACTATCGGACTGGCATCCAACTCCACTAAGAAATTACTTAGCAAAACTCCGCCAGTGCCAATAGAGAAAACTGCTGCGAAAACACCATCGATAGTGGAAGCCCTCAAACTGGTGCGAATAGCATCTTTAGAAATCCGAGGGTTGAGTGTTGAAGTCGGAGAGAGTGTTGTTAATGGTGAGGCAATCTCAGCAATTTCTAAAGAAAGAGGCGCACCTATTTCAACTGGAACAGAATCCATAAGTATAGTATTTAACAATATAATAGCGAAGCATTCTAAATTCAAAGAGCAAGGGGAATTCCATATTTAAAAGCAAGGGTTTCTAATCAGGACACCTGAAACCGAGCCTATAAACACTCACAATAAAAGTTTTTTTCTTTTCCATGAATAAATTCACTAGCTCTAAATATTCAGGGGAAGTTGGAGTCTCTTGAAGGGAAAGGAATTAACACTTTTTTCCTTCGCCTAAAGAATAAATTTGAGGTCTTACCTAAACGTTGAGTTTGAGAGTGAACTTTTGGATGGTTCAACCAGTATCGTCATCTGAGCAAGAATTATGAGTGACTTGCTAGATGAATTAAGCAGCTATATATTGCATTATTACACGGATTATGTGGTGTGGTCTCGCTACCTAAAGATTGACTTTCTAGATAGTCTCTCAAATAGCAAAATCCGCAAAATCTACTTTTTTTGTTTGAAATCTACCTTTGGTTTAGGTACAATAATTTAAAAATTGTGGTATGTTAAAAATTATAAATAAGCGTTTAAGCTTTTTGAGCAAGCAACATAACTGTTCTAGCTTGCTTGGAAACTCTTATCTAGCTACCATAAGTCTGTAATTCTCTGGGGCTAAATATAGCATTAACAGTTTAGAAATGTGAGAAAATGTATGAAGTTTTGTTGCATAAGTTTGCATAATTTCTCAGGTTCAGCATAGACTGACAGTATTTTGCCATGCTTCTGAAATTAAAGTAGATGCGCTTAATCTGTGCTGTTCTATTTTGATATTTCTAAATTTACAATAATCACAATCCAATTTAATTGGGAGCTACTTCTTTTTCCTATCGAATTTGAGGCAGTTTACCCATGACGTGATTTTAGCAAATGATCATATTTTAGAAGTGCCTAAACTTCTAATTGCATCTAGATTCCAGTTAAAAAATTTTTCATACAAAGGGCAAAAATAGTGACCATTGTTCAAACAAAACTTCAAGCTACTGAAACCACATTTCACATAGAAGCTTATGAAAAGATTGAGTATGACTTAGTTTACGTAGATGGGGTTTTCGATATTGCTAATCAAGAACTTGCAGATATATATAGAAGTTTTGGAAGATGCTTGGCTGTTATAGATACTAACGTCAACCATTTTTACGGTACTCAGATTGAAAAATATTTCCGGTATTACGGGATTGATTTGAAGATTTTTTCTCTTACTGTTAGCGAACCAAACAAATCTATCCAAACCTTTGAGACAATTATCGATGTGTTTGCTGACTTCAAATTAGTGCGTAAAGAGCCAGTATTAGTAGTAGGTGGTGGTTTAATTACAGACGTTGTAGGTTTTGCTTGCTCTACTTATCGCCGTAGTAGTAATTACATCCGAATTCCTACTTCTCTGATTGGTTTAATTGATGCTAGTGTGGCTATTAAGGTAGCAGTTAACCATAAGAAGCTGAAAAATCGTTTAGGTGCTTATCACGCTTCCCAAAAAGTCTTATTGGACTTTTCTCTGCTGCGTACTTTACCAACAAACCAAGTACGTAATGGGATGGCAGAGTTAGTCAAAATCGCTGTAGTTGCTCACTCTTCTGTGTTTGAGTGGTTGGAAAAGTATGGGGAAGAACTACTTGACACCCATTTTGCTAATATTGACGCAACTCCAGAGTTAAAAGAAATAGCTCACCGTCTGACTTACGAAGCGATCAAAAAAATGCTGGAGTTAGAAGTACCCAACCTCCAGGAGCTAGACTTGGATAGGGCAATTGCTTACGGACATACTTGGAGTCCAACTTTGGAACTTGCGCCACGGGTGCCTTTGTTTCATGGGCATGCAGTCAGTATTGACATGGCCTTATCGGCAACGATCGCTGCAAATAGAGGTTATATCACTATTGAAGAACGCGATCGCATTTTAGGATTAATTAGTCGTCTGGGACTGACTCTTGATCATCCTTTATTAGATGAAGAACTTTTATGGGATGCTACCGAGTCTATTACTCTCACACGAGATGGTTTGTTAAGAGCTGCGATGCCCAAACCTATTGGTACTTGCTTCTATGCTAATGATTTGACGCGTGAAGAATTGGGAGTAGCTTTAGCAGAACATAAACAACTTTGCAGCAGCTATCCTCGTGGTGGTGAGGGCGTAGATATGTACCCCGTTTATCAGACAGAACTAGTTGGGAGTGCAAAATAATGTCTACTACAATAGACACGCCCACAGCTAGACCGGTGACACCGCTAGGAATATTAGCAAAGAAGTTAGAAGCTGTTGTAAAAGAGATTAACCAACGCACAGATTTACCTGCGGAGTTAGTCGCCAACCTCAATCAAGCATGGCATTTGGCAGCAGGTTTAGACCCTTACTTGGAAGAATTTACTACCCCAGAATCAGCCGCTTTAACTGCACTTGCCGAGAAAACATCTACAGAAGCATGGCAACAACGCTTTACAGAAGGAACAACAGTGCGCCCTTTAGAGCAAGAGATGCTATCTGGTCATGTAGAAGGACAAACTCTCAAAATGTTTGTTCATATGGCTAAGGCCAAAAGAGTACTAGAAATAGGGATGTTTACAGGTTATTCTGCACTAGCAATGGCAGAAGCATTACCTGCGGATGGAGTGCTAATAGCTTGCGAAGTAGATGCTTTTGCCGCAAAAGTTGCACAAGCGGCTTTTGATCAATCTGTTCACGGTAAAAAAATCCGCGTGCAATTAGGTGCAGCTTTACAAACCTTAAATAAGTTGGTAGAAGCTGGAGAATCATTTGACTTAGTGTTTATTGACGCCGATAAAAAGGAGTACATAAACTACTTTCAAACATTGCTAGATACTAATTTGCTAGCACCGTCAGGTTTTATTTGTGTAGATAATACACTCCTGCAAGGAGAGGTTTATTTACCTGTAGAACAACGCACCGCCAATGGTGAAGCGATCGCTCAATTCAACCATGTTGTCGCTGCCGATCCGCGTGTAGAGCAAGTTCTGTTACCCATACGAGATGGGATGACGCTGATTAGACGCGTGGCGTAATCAAGGGATAAGGAGATAAGAAGGAATAATTTTTCGCTTGCTTCCTAATCTCCCTCATCCCTTGATTTTTGGCTGCTCCCACTACTCCCCCGAATACGCTTGGGTTAAGGCTAAAAACTAAGTAGGTTGGGTTTCGCTATTGCTCAACCTAAGCTACTATTTTTCACAAAGCCAAGCGTATTGCTACTCCCCTTAGTTTCAAAGACTTATGGTGCAATCAATTTCTTTATCTCTACCTGAATCTATAACCTTATTAACGGGTGTCAGGGTAAAAGTAGTGGCTCTATTCAAGACTCTCGGTACTCTGACATTATTACTAATAGCCTTGCCGTTCAATGCTTTTATAGTGTTGATATCTTTGCTGTGGGGTATTGTGCAGTTTCCGAAAAAAGCTGTTGTAGGCGCTCATCAACAGACTATTTTGGTGAGTGGAGCCAAAATGACCAAAGCATTGCAACTTGCTCGCTGTTTTCATGCAGCAGGACACAGAGTTATTCTGATTGAAGGTCACAAATACTGGTTGTCTGGGCATAGATTCTCAAAGGCTGTAAGTCGTTTTTATACAGTTCCAGCACCCGAAGAAGACCCACAAGCCTATATACAGGCGCTAGTAGAAATCGTTAAAAAGGAAAAGGTTGACGTTTATGTACCTGTATGCAGCCCTGTAGCTAGTTACTACGACTCTTTAGCAAAGCCTGCACTATCAGAATACTGCGAAGTTTTCCACTTTGATGCAGATATAACCAAGATGTTAGATGATAAATTTGCCTTCACTGATCAGGCGCGATCGCTTGGTTTATCTGTCCCCAAGTCTTTTAAAATCACAGATCCTCAACAAGTTATCAATTTTGATTTTAGTCAAGAAACCCGCAAATATATTCTTAAAAGTATTTCTTACGACTCCGTTCGCCGCTTAAATTTAACCAAACTTCCCTGCGACACCTCAGAAGAAACAGCAGCTTTTGTTAACAGTTTACCCATCAGTCCAGAAAAACCTTGGATTATGCAAGAGTTTATTCCTGGTAAAGAGTTATGCACACATAGTACAGTGCGGGACGGGGAATTAAGATTACATTGCTGTTCAAACTCTTCTGCGTTTCAAATCAACTATGAAAACGTCGAAAATCCCCAAGTTCGGGAATGGGTGCAACACTTCGTTAAGAGTTTGGCACTAACTGGGCAAGTTTCTTTTGACTTTATTCAAGCTGAAGACGGTACAGTTTACGCCATTGAATGCAATCCCCGTACTCATTCGGCAATCACAATGTTTTACAATCATCCTGGTGTTGCAGACGCCTATTTTGGGAAAACTCCCCTAGCTGCACCTCTGGAACCCCTAGCAAGTAGTAAGCCTACTTACTTTATATATCATGAAATCTGGCGACTAACTGGTATCCGTTCCTGGAAACAATTGCAAACATCGGTTAATACCCTAGTGCAAGGCACTGATGCCATTTACAGCCTTAATGACCCTATACCATTTTTGACTTTGCATCATTGGCAGATTCCCTTACTTTTGCTGAAGAATCTGCAACAACTCAAAGGATGGGTAAAAATAGACTTCAACATTGGCAAACTGGTGGAATTAGGTGGCGATTAAAATAATTCGTAATACTCGCCATTCGCGTAGCGTCTGTCTGCGACACGCTGTTCGCGAACGTAGAGAAGGCGAGAAGCAAGCTACGTAATTCGTAATTAAGTTAGGAAGATGAATCATGCCAGTACTTCGTATCCTTCATTTAGTTGGGTCTGCACACAATGATTTTTACTGTGATTTGTCACGCCTTTACGCTCAAGACTGTCTGTCAGCGATCGTAGATGAATCGCAGTATGACTTTCAGATTGCATACATTACACCTGATAGCCAGTGGCGATTTCCTCGCTCCCTGAGTCAAGAAGATATTGCTGTCAGCAAACCGATTTCTTTGCTTGATGCCATAGAGTTTCTCACAGCGCAAAACATTGACCTCGTATTACCACAAATGTTTTGTATTCCGGGAATGACTCACTACCGCGCCCTGTTCGATCTGCTGAAGATCCCTTACATAGGCAATAGTTCAGATACAATGGCGATCGCAACTCACAAAGCCAGAGTTAAAGCAATTGTCGAAGCAGCAGGGGTGAAAGTGCCTTGTGGAGAATTGCTCCGCCAAGGAGACGTTCCGACAATTAAACCTCCAGCAGTTGTTAAACCTGCAAGTTCCGCCAACTCTTTAGGGGTGTCTTTAGTCAAAGAGGTTACTGACTATGACGCTGCCCTGAAGAAAGCATTTGAATATGCTTCGGAGGTGATTGTAGAAGCATTTATTGAACTCGGTCGAGAAGTCAGATGTGGCATCATTGTCAAAGACGGGGAACTAGTGGGTTTACCCCTTGAGGAGTACCTGCTAAACCCCAACGATAAACCTATCCGCAGCTATGCAGATAAACTCCAACAAACGGACGATGGCAACTTACGTTTTAGCGCTAAAGATAATATCAAGTCTTGGATTGTAGACCCTAACGATCCGATCACTGAAAAGGTTCAGCAAGTGGCTAAGAAGTGTCATCAGGCTTTGGGTTGTCGCCACTACAGTTTATTTGACTTTCGGATCGATCCAAAGGGACAACCTTGGTTCTTAGAAGCCGGATTATATTGTTCTTTTGCCCCTAAAAGTGTAATTTCCTGTATGGCGAAAGCAGCGGGAATCCCTCTAAATGAGTTATTAATGACGGCTATCAATGAAACGTTAAGCAGTAATCAAAAGGCGTTACAGAATTGACAGGTATCAGATTGACTCTGAAAGAATAACCCAAATATAAAGGAGAGCGATCGCAACTAATTATTAAACGAGCGATCCAATGTCCAATTAATAATCAATTTCTTTCCACCCATGCATGGCTGCTATGCCTTTTGTAACCCATTCGATCACAATTGGGGGAGCTTCTGATATCAAAATGCCAGGATAAACTGCTGCACCCCAATCGGGATGAATTAACACACGGCATTGATTTTTAATCACTGGATAGTTGAGCAAAGCTTTGACAACTGCGGTGTCATCGTGGGGAATTGCTCCGGGATGTGACAATAAAGGATAGCCTGTACGAGGGTCGATTAAGTCTGTTAGATAGCCGCGATCGCGCAGATTAAATGCCAAATCACAGCCAAATCTCATAAACTTTTCTCGCAAGCATTCTTTCTCTGTCTCTACTTCTGCCGTCTTTTCGACTAGTTGATAACGCGATTGCTGTAAGACAATCACTACTCGTAAAAATGGCTGCCGTTTCCAATCTGGTAATATCCGTTCGCAATTGGCACAGATATATTGACTGGGAGGATGAATTGAAATTTGAACCGCTTGTCCCGTTTCGGCAACTAAGTTAATGGGACAGGCTTGTTCCGAAGTGTAAACCTTGGGATAGTTCACTAAATTGATTCGGTTTATGCAAGGTTTTTTAGTTGAATCTCAGGTATAGATGATACCCCTTAAAAGTTCCAAAAAATCATCAACTTTCTCCAGGACTTACGCAAAAAAGTTCCGAAGTAGGGGTAATTCATGAATTACCCCTACGATAAATCAGGTTTTTGAGAGAATTTTGCGTAAGTCCTATTCTCTAATATGTCAATTTTTTTGTCAGCAGTTGTTAATAAGTTGATAATTTTAATCCGAATTTTATCCTTTATTAACCTGTTCTAATGGAATTTGCAGCGATCGCTGTAGGCGTTGGCATATATAGAGCGTGTGGTAGACAAGCGATGCCTATGGCGGGCTACGCCGGAACTCCTGAAATGTGGTCGATCAAAATCCCCAAAAAATAACCCGAATTAATTGAGTTTTAAAGAATTTACTGGCACTTCATCCCAAGAATCGACTGTCCGCAATCGCGCTACCCAACCTGCTGCCTTTTGCGTCTCGGTCAAATTATTCTCAAAAGAATCATGACAATCTTTAGCTTGAGATTCATTACAACAGGCAATACAGGCATGAATCATCCCAGACGGATCAATTTGTTCATTTACCCAAATAGTCATGGAGTATTCCCTCGAAAACTGTAGCGAAAAAGGATATTCGTTATTTTAGAATACTATTAGAGTTAAAAATTGGAGAGCAAAATCGGTAATAAGTAGTGAACTAATCCCCATTACCGAGTTCCGCTTCATCTGGTAGGCACATAAGATTTATCTCCTCTTTCATAGCGACGACGATAGAGTAATTCTAACTGTCCGCCATATTCCTGAATCCAGGCAATCTGGCGCTGGTAGAGTCCCCGGAAGGTATTTGCAAATACAAGTGTAAAGATTGCCACTACCAATCCTGATGCTGTAGCTACCAAAGCTTCACTAATTCCAGATGTCACACCTGTTACTTTACTACCTCCCACATCTCCGATATTCAAGGAGGCAAAGGAGTTAATTAATCCCAAGACGGTGCCTAGAAGTCCCAACAGGGGCGCAAGACCAATAATTGTCTCAAAAATATTTTGCGATCGCTTGAGCAAGGGAATTTCGCCTTGTGCTTGACTTTCTAATGCCAAACGAAATTCCTCTGGTGTCGGCTCCTCCAACTCTAAAGCTGCTAAAAAAATTCGAGCAATGGGTAAATCAGTATTTTTCTGCAATTTATCTAAAGCACTAACTACATTATCAAGGCGATAAAGCTGTAGCACCTCTCGCACCACCTTGTTTTGGCGATTATTTATCCTTGCCCAAAAAATTATACGTTCGATAATCAGCGCCAGCGCTAACAAGGACAACCCCAGCAGAGGCCATATAACCACGCCACCGGCTCTAAACAGATTACTAATTTCCATCTAATCTTTTTTAACTCTCCAACAACGCTAGATTAACAGATCGTTGTTTTATAGCAATCCTGAATCATTCGTGAAAAACAAGATCCCCGACTTCTTTAAGAAGTCGGGGATCTGCGGGTTAGAATACTCTCTGGGCTATCCTGAGTTTGGCCGATCGCGATCGCGGATTATTACTAATTTCCTCTTCTTGTGCAATAATCGGCTTTTTTGTCAAGACTTTTAATAAAGGTAAATTTCTTAAACCATGTTTCACCGGGCGGTCTTCCAAACTGTGAAAACTGATAATCGCAATTCTGCCACCAGGGACAAGGGCATTTGGGGCTTTATCTAGAAAGGTTTCGAGAGATTTTAACTCGTCGTTAACGACAATTCGCAGAGCTTGAAAAACACGGGTAGCGGGGTGAATTCTACCATAACGGTATTTAGGGGGAACTGAGGAAGCGATCGCTTCCGCCAACTCAACAGTCGTCTGTAATGGTCGCCGTTCTATAATACGTCTAGCAATGCGCCGTGATAATCTCTCCTCACCGTACTTAAAGAAAATATCTGCTAAATCTGCTTCATTCCAATTATTAATCACATCAGCAGCAGTTAGCGATCGCCCTCGATCCATTCGCATATCCAAATTCGCGGCTTGGCGAAAGCTGAAACCCCTTTCTGGCTGATCTAAATGGTAAGAGCTGACCCCCAAATCGGCTAAAATACCGTCAAAAGTATTAAGGGTAAACTCGTAGTCAGCAAAATTACTATGTATAAATTGTATGCGATCGCTATATTCGGCTAAATTCTTCTGGGCTGCTGCTAAAGCATCCTCATCTTGGTCAACAGCCGTTACCCGCACATCCGCCGCCGCTTCTAAGATTAGGCGACTGTGACCGCCACCGCCTACCGTCACATCTAAATAATGCCCGCCCGGACGCACCGCCAAACCCTCAATTACTTCCCGACCCAAAACGGGAATATGGGAAAAATTCTGCGCTTCAAGTCCCTGATATCCAGCTTCCATATAATAATTGAAGAAGTGCAACAAAATGAAACATCAAATAAAGTCCCTCCTCTGTCACCCCCTCTCCAACATACCCCTGTATGGGCAATACATGTAGGCGCTCTCAAGGCAGTTTTCCTAAAAATATTGCTCCTGCAAGCTTAATTTTGGCTTGGCAGACAAGATAAATTGGGTCTAGTTGGCATCTGCGCGGTAGAATTCAATATTTTCACGAACGGAGAACACGAAATCTATGACCAGACTAGAAACCCGCACTGAACCAATGCTGCTAAACATGGGGCCACAACACCCCTCAATGCACGGGGTTCTGCGGCTAATTGTCACCCTGGATGGCGAGGATGTGGTTGACTGTGAACCGGTTATCGGCTACCTGCACCGGGGAATGGAAAAAATTGCTGAGAACCGCACTAATGTAATGTACGTCCCTTACGTCAGTCGGTGGGACTACGCGGCGGGAATGTTCAACGAAGCCGTCACCGTCAACGCCCCAGAAAAGCTTGCAGGTGTCGCTATCCCCAAACGCGCTAGCTACATCCGCGTCATCATGCTGGAGTTGAACCGCATCGCTAACCACTTATTGTGGTTTGGCCCCTTCCTGGCTGACGTAGGCGCTCAAACTCCCTTCTTCTACCAGTTCCGGGAACGGGAGATGATTTATGATTTGTGGGAAGCCGCCACAGGCTATCGGATGGTGAATCACAACTACTTCCGCGTTGGTGGGGTAGCCGTCGATTTACCTTACGGTTGGATAGATAAGTGTCTGGAATTCTGTGACCACTTAATACCAAAAGTTGATGAGTACGAACGCTTAGTAACCGATAACCCCATCTTCCGGCGACGTGTTGAGGGTATTGGTACTATCACCCGTGAAGAGGCAATTAACTGGGGACTTTCTGGGCCAATGTTACGCGCATCTGGCGTGCAATGGGATTTGCGGAAAGTTGACCATTACGAATGCTATGACGATTTCGACTGGGATGTGCAGTGGGAAACCGCCGGTGATTGCTTTGCCCGTTATGTGGTGCGGATGCGGGAAATGCGCGAATCTGTAAAGATTATTCGCCAAGCAATTAAAGGACTTCCTGGCGGCCCTTACGAAAATCTGGAAGCTAAACGTTTAGCCGCAGGTAAAAAATCAGAGTGGGACGCATTTGATTATCAATACATTGGTAAAAAAGTTTCCCCTACCTTCAAGATTCCCAAGGGTGAAATCTACTCTCGTGTAGAAAGTGGCAAAGGTGAATTGGGAATTTATTTGGTTGGCGATGATAATGTCTTCCCCTTACGGTGGAAGATTCGCGCGGCCGACTTCAACAACCTTCAAATTGTGCCACATTTACTGCGTGGGATGAAGGTTGCAGATATAGTGGTCATCCTCGGCAGTGTTGACATAATCATGGGGTCTGTGGATAGGTAGATTATATCTATCTAAGTACTTTTTAGAGCAGTTGTATTACAGTGCAACTGCTCTATTTTTTTAGGATTGGGTAAATACTGGCGTCAAAACCTCACCCCCAACCCCTCTCCTTAGTAAGGAGAGGGGAGATGAAGCACAGCTTTATCGGGGTGAGGTTAAGTTCTACCTCATTCTTATTAAGAAACGCTATATAGCAGTTCTCAGTTGAGTGAAATACAGACCTAACAAAAACAGCCCCTTCCCTACTAGCGTTGGGGAGTAAGATTCAAAGCCTCTCTCCTTTTAGGAGAGAGGTCAAAGTGTATTGCATCCAAACGAAAACCGCTATAACATAGGTACGAAATATTTATACATACTCTCTTTTTAAGAGTTTAAATAATGCCGCGAATCTTTGACAACATTAACTTACAACTGCTCCCAATTTTGCGAGAGACTCTTAAAGTCTCTTATCGGGCAGATTTTTGCGTTGGCTACTTTAACCTTAGAGGTTGGCGAAAAATTGATGATTTGATTGAACAATATGTTGGTAATGAAAAAGCTTGTTGCCGTTTGCTAATCGGGATGCAAAGTTTGCCTAGTGATGAAGTTCATGCGGCATTTACTCTTAGTAGTGGTGATAGAGGGATTGATAATAGTACCATTGTGCGGTTGAAAAAACGCATGGCAGCGGAATTTCGCAAACAGTTGACTATCGGTGCGCCGACTAATCAGGATGAAGCGGGGTTGCGGCGGTTAAGTCATCAGCTAAAAACTCAGAAAGTAATTATTAAACTGTTTCTGCGCCACGCCCTTCATGCTAAGTTATATCTTGTGCATCGTAATGATCCCAACACTCCAACTGTGGGATTCTTGGGTAGTAGTAATTTAACTCTTCCAGGATTGGCGAAACAAGGGGAGTTAAATGTTGATATTTTAGACCATGATGCTTGCAATAAACTGCAAAGGTGGTTTAGCGATCGCTGGCAAGATTACGGTTGTGTAGATATATCTCAAGAATTAGCAGAGATTATTGATCAGAGTTGGGCTAGGCAAGAGTCAATCTCACCTTACTACATCTACCTCAAGATAGCTTACCACTTATCCCATGAAGCGATCGCCGGACTTTCAGAATTTCGTATCCCCCGCGAATTTAACAATTTATTTGACTTCCAAAAAGCCGCCGTACAGCTAGCAGCGCGTCATGTAACTAGGCGTGGTGGCGTGTTAGTGGGCGATGTGGTTGGTTTGGGTAAAACTTTAGTTGGAACCGCCCTAGCGAAGATATTACAAGAAGATTGTTATTTAGAAACATTAATTATTTGCCCGAAAAACTTAGTACCAATGTGGCAAGAATATGTAAATAACTATCGGCTACTTGCCGAAGTTATGTCAATTAGTCAAGTACAATATAAGTTACCAAAACTTCGCCGTTACCGAGTTGTGTTAATTGATGAAAGTCACAACTTACGTAACCGCGAAGGAAAACGTTATCGAGCCATTACAGAATATATTGCTGCTAACGAAAGCAAATGTATTTTATTATCTGCTACTCCTTACAATAAAAGTTATCTTGACCTTTCAGCGCAACTGCGGCTATTTGTGCCAGAAGACGAAGATTTAGGGTTAAGACCAGAAGCTTTAATTAATCAACTTGGTGGCAGTTCTATTGGAGAATTAGAATTTATTAGAAAGCATCAATGTTCTGTGCGTTCCTTAGCTGCATTTGAGAAAAGCGAACATCCTGATGATTGGCGAGAATTGATGAAGCGTTACATGGTGCGACGGACACGTTCGTTTATTAAAGATAATTATGCCCACACAGATGAAACAGGGCGGAAATATTTAGAATTTGCTGATGGCAGACATTCTTATTTTCCCCAGCGCATACCTCGGAGTCTCAAGTTTACTCTAGAAGGTTCTAACACTGACTCTTATTCTCATCTTTACTCAGAGTTAGTAGTAGAAGTAATTAATCAACTTAATTTACCTCGTTATGGGCTAGGAAATTATGTTATTGCTAAACACGAACAACCGCCTACAGACACCGAACAACGTTTGATTAGTAGTTTGTTTCGTGGTGGTAGAAGGTTAATGGGTTTTTCTCGCACGAATTTGTTTAAACGTTTAGAAAGTAGTGGCGTTGTTTTTATCCAATCAATTGAACGCCACATTTTACGGAACTTCATTTATTTATATGCCTTAGAGCATGGGCTTAATATTCCAATTGGAACTCAAGATGCTGAGTTATTAGATACAAGTAATAATGATGAAGATGCTGATTCTGTAGCAGCAGCTTTGTTTGATACAGAAACAGAAGATGATGACTCTACTAATTTGCTGCAAGTAGAGAGAGAAGGAGAAGAAACTGCTTTTTTTAACGAGGATGAGAAGGCATCTAAAACAGAAAAAGTTTTTCGTCAAAGAGCAGAGTCAATTTATCAAGAATATACAAGCCGATATCAACGACGATTTAAGTGGTTGCCTTCTACACTTTTTGATATTAAAAAACTCAAACGAGATTTGCTAGAGGATGCCAAAGCACTGATAAATGTGTTGCAAGATTGCGGTGAGTGGAATTCTCAAAAAGATGAAAAACTTGCTGCTTTAATCAAACTGCTAACAAAAACTCACCCGAAGGATAAAGTACTAATTTTCACACAGTTTGCTGATACAGTCCGCTACCTTACAGACAATTTGCAGTCGAGTCATATTACTAATTTAGCAGGAGTCACAGGTCAATCTAAAGACCCGACAGTAATGACAGGAAGATTTAGCCCTGTGAGTAATGGAAAACGGGAGCAAATTTCATCATCAGATGAGTTGCGGGTTTTAATAGCTACAGATGTTTTGAGTGAAGGTCATAATTTGCAAGACTGTGCAATTATCGTCAATTGGGATTTACCTTGGGCGATTATTCGCTTAATTCAACGTGCCGGAAGAGTAGACCGCATTGGACAAAATTCTGACCAAATTCTTTGTTATTCTTTTTTACCAGCCGAGGGAGTAGAACGCATTATTAATTTGCGGGGACGACTCCGCAAACGACTGCAAGAAAATGCGGAAGTAGTGGGAACTGATGAAGCTTTTTTTGAAGATGATGATGCACGGGTAATTCTTGACCTCTATAACGAGAAATCTGGAGTTTTAGATGGTGAAGAAGATACAGAAGTTGATTTGACATCGGAAGCATTTCAAATCTGGAAAAAAGCCACTGATGGAAATCCTGGTTTGAAAAAAACGATTGAAGAAATGCAAAATGTGGTTTATTCTACCCGTGCCCATATTCCGCAACCTGTGCAACCAGAGGGCGTATTGCTTTATATGAAAACCACTGAAGGAAATGATTCTTTGATTTATGTTGACCGCGATGGAAATAGCGTTACTCAATCACAATTAGCGGTTCTGCGGGTGGCGGCGTGTGAAGAATCTACCCCAGCGATACCCAGAGACGAACAGCATCACGAGTTAGTAAATAAGGGTGCTGAATTAATTGCTGAAGAAGAGAAAAATGCAGGTGGTCAACTGGGGCGACCATCAGGTGCAAGGTTTCGCAGCTATGAACGACTTAAGGGTTATGTTCAAGATATGAAAGGAACACTATTTGTCAGCGATGAACTTTTAAAAGCAATTGATGAAATTTACCGTTATCCTTTGCGACAGTCAGCGATTGATACTCTTAATCGTCAACTGAGAAGCGGTATTAATAATCAGCAGTTGGCTGAGTTAGTGGTGTCGCTACGGATAGATGACCGTTTGTGTATTGTGACTGAAGAAATGGATAAACGAGAACCTGAGATTATTTGTTCTTTGGGATTATTCGAGGGTTCGTAAATTAAAAGAAACGAACCACAGAGGCACAGAGAACACAGAGAGAAGAGAAATAGAGAGGATTTTTGCGTCAGTTTTGGGATATTTTTTTATTTGGAAGTCCCTAGCTGAACCGTATTGAAATATAATCGAATTATTTTAGGAGTAATTTTTATGGTTATATTATCATCTAATGTTTCTTTGACAGAGTTTCTGCAATTACCAGAAACTAAACCAGCTAGTGAATATATTGATGAAAAAATCTACCAAAAACCAATGCCGCAAGGAAAACATAGCAGAATCCAAACTCGTTTATCAACCGAGATTAATCAGGTAAGTGAATCTGAGCAAAAAGCTTTAGCATTAACTGAATTACGCTGCACATTTGGAGGACGTTCTTTAGTTCCAGATATTGCTGTATTTGAGTGGTCACGGCTTGTTGTTGATGAATCTGGGGAAATTGCCAATAAGTTTGAAATTTATCCAGATTGGATAATTGAAATTCTCTCACCTGACCAATCTCCTAACCGTGTGATTGATAAAATTATTTTCTGTATTAATCAGGGTACACAATTAGGTTGGTTTATTGACTCTAATGATAAATCGGTGATGGTATTTCAACCTAATAAGTTGCCAGAAGTAAAATATAATAATGAGAAATTGACTGTTCTTAATGCATTAGCAGATTGGCAAATTACGCCAGCAGACATATTTAGTTGGTTAATGGTGAAATAGTTGAAGAAGAATACATTCGTCAGAATTCAGAAGTCAGAATCAATACTTCTGTACGAAAGGCTGCGCCAACGGCCTGACTTTTCACGTTATGTGGAAAAGCCACGAAAAACCTAACTCCCTAACCCCCTTCCCTACGCTACGGTGTACACACAAATCGGAAATAGTTTACTCACTTGGGTTTAGGCTTTCGTTTTACGCCTCCCTAACCCTCCCCCCTTCGACAAGCTCAGGG
>Ga0123337_10002193_pt1 | contig 22664 bp, 17 predicted proteins | sample frozenSSSSmetaG_FD_89792 | JGI IMG/M metagenome (GOLD analysis project Ga0123337, IMG submission 89792) | Glacier valley bacterial and archeal communities from Borup Fiord, Nunavut, Canada, to study Microbial Dark Matter (Phase II) -... | ecosystem: Environmental > Aquatic > Freshwater > Ice >...
GCTGGCCGGAGCCCCATTTGACATGATCACCAGCCGGCCCGCCGCCGAAAGCACCTACGCCGGGATCGTGCGCCTCGTGGAGGCCGCCCAGAACAGCAAGGCCCCAATGGCGCGTCTGGCCGATAACTACGCGATGGCCTTTCTTTTACTCACGTTAGCCCTGGCGGGCGCAGCGTGGATGCTGACCATGGACCCATTGCGGGCGCTGGCCGTGCTGGTCGTCGCAACGCCATGTCCGCTCATTCTGGCGGTTCCAGTCGCCATCATTTCGGGCATGTCACGCACCGCGCGGATCGGCGTGTTGGTCAAGAATGGCGGTATGCTTGAGGCCCTGGCACGCATCAAAACCGCAGTATTCGACAAAACCGGCATGCTCACGGGCGGGCACACAGTGGTCACAGCCATTCATGCCGCGCAGGAGTTTTCTGAGGATGAGATCCTGCGCTTTGCCGCAAGCATAGACCAGGCGTCCAGCCACGTGGTTGCTGAAGCGCTGCTTCTGGCGGCCTACGGTCGCAAGCTGGCCCTTTCTCCGCCCGACAATACCTCTGAGACCGCAGGCGAAGGCATCACGGGCTCGGTAGAAGGGCACCACGTTGTTGTGGGCGGCACTCATTTTGCGACCAGTGAGCTCAAGCTGGGCAACTTCGACGCTTTGTCCAGCCAGGCGCCAGTCGCGGCTATGACCGTCGCCGTTGCAATTGATGGCATTCCTGCGGGGCTGATCGTGCTGGAGGATCGGGTTCGCACCGATGCACGCCAGTCGCTCGATGCCTTCCGCGCCTCAGGCGTCACGCGTATCGTATTGGCCTCTGGTGATCGCTCCGACATTGCCTCGAGCATTGGAACGGCGCTATGCGTCGATCTAGCGCTGGGGCAGCTGTCTCCGGGCGAAAAGGTTGAGGTGGTGCAGCGGGAAGCCAGAAATGGCCCCGTGATGTTGGTTGGTGATGGTGTCAATGACGCCCCTGCCCTCGCCGCCGCCGATGTCGGCGTGGCCATGGGTGCACGTGGTGCCGCTGCATCCTCGGAAGCATCAGGGGTTGTCCTGCTGGTGGACGCATTGGCACCATTGGCCAAAGCTATCACCATCGCTAAGCGGACCCGCGTCATCGCTCTTCAAAGTATCTTTGTGGGCCTTGGCCTGTTAATTTCTGCTATGATTATTGCCGCGCTTGGTTTCCTGCCGCCGGTACAGGTGGCGCTAGTCCAGGAATTCGTCGACGTGGCTGTGATTTTGAACGCTCTGCGTGCGCTGAGATGATCGAGCCTTCGTCGCACTAGCCAGTCAGATATTCGGCCCCCACCGACAACCTTGAGAGGCCATTCTATGGCCGATGCAACGACCCCAGCCCGCATACCAGTCGACCCTGCACGAACACCGGCGCTCTGCCTCGTAGCCATAGGCGCTTCCGCCGGCGGCTTGGATGCTTGTACGCGTCTCGTCGGTGCGATGCCTACCGGGCACGGCATAGCGATGATCCTGGTGCAGCATCTCGACCCCCACCACGACAGCCTTATGGTTGATCTGCTGGCCAACCGAACTGAATATGTTACGGGACAGGCGTCGGACGCTGCCGAAATACTGGCCGACCACCTCTACATTATTCCACCAGGCCAGTATCTCACGGTCAACGACGCTCGTCTGCATCTAGAGCCCCCGCCCGAGCAGCATGGGGCGCGCCTACCGTTCGACATGTTGCTGGAATCGCTCGCCAGGAACGGTGGGCACGAAGCTATCGGCATCGTGCTTTCGGGTACGGGAGCCGATGGCAGTATGGGTCTACAAGCGCTCAAGAAAGTAGGCGGTTATTGCATCGCGCAGGACCCTAAAGAAGCCGGTTTCGACGCCATGCCGGCCAATGCCATTGCCACTGGGGCCATCGATGAGATTGCGTCAGCGGCCGCCATTCCAGCCATCGTGCTCGATCACTTGGGCAAACACGAAAAGCGCGTCGCAAAAGTGGCAACTGATGTCGAAACTCTGGCGGAAATACTTACAACCATCAAACAGGCCAGCGGTCAGGATTTTGGCGCTTACAAGCCAGGCACCGTGGGGCGCCGGGTCGAAAGGCGCATGGCGTTGGCTGGAATATTGCCCGGCTCAATGCCGCAGTATCTGAAGCTGGTCCAAACCGATCCGGCCGAACAAGAATCCCTGACCAGTGACCTGCTCATCAACGTCACAAGTTTTTTCCGCGATCCAAAGGTGTTCGACTATCTGGCTGAGAATGTTCTACCCGACCTCATCGCCGAGCACGAGCCTGGCACCAAGCTGCGCGTCTGGACTGCGGGATGCAGCACCGGGGAGGAAAGCTACTCGCTGGGCATGCTGCTCAAGGAGGCCATCGAGGCGTCGGGAAAAACTATTCCCATTCAGATCTTTGCATCCGACGCGGATGAGGACGCGGTGGCAACGGCGCGAGTGGGCATCTATCCAGAGACCGTAGCACAAGCGATTTCAACGGAGCGGCTGAAGCGGTTTTTCGTCAAGGAAGGGAAGACTTATCGCGTGTTGCCCGAGCTTCGATCCAGCATAGCGTTCTCGGTGCAGAATGTGCTGAGCGACCCACCCTTCTCCAAGCTGGACCTGATCTCCTGCCGGAACATGCTGATCTATCTCGGCCCGGAAGCGCAGGCCAAAGTCATCGCCGTTTTCCATTTTGCATTGCGCGCAGGTGGCGTGCTGCTGCTCGGCTCTGCTGAAACCATTGGCAGCCGCGAGGGCCGATTCGACCTCATTTCCAAGCCTGAGAAACTCTATCGGCAAATTGGCCAGATCCGGCCGGGAGACATCGGCGTGACAATCAATTCCAAAGTCCCGGCGCAAAGCGCGCCCGTCAAGCCGATCGGCATCGCCAAACAGATTTCTCTGGCTGAACTTTGCCGCCGCCTGGTCTTGGATAGCTACGCGCCAGCCGCGGTGCTGATCGACACCAACCATGCCTGCATCTTTTCAATGGGACCGACCGACCGTTATCTCAGAATTGCTCCCGGCTATCCCACGACGGATCTGCTGGCGATGACCAGCCCGAGCCTTAAGATCAAGCTTCGCGCTGCGTTGCAAAAGACCAAGGAAGGCACCAAACGTGTCGTCGTGGACGGCGGCAAAAGTCGTCACCCCGGCACCTCGTTCAAAATCGATGTGCAACCAGTCAGCCATGACGGCATCGACTACCATCTGGTCTGCTTTATCGACAGCTATGCGCCTGTTTCAGCGGCCAAAGTGGACGGCGATCGAACCGAAGGATACGCTGAACTCGAGCGGGAATTGGCAGCAACTAAGGCCGATCTACATGACGCCCTCAATGATCTGGAAAGCTCTGGGCAAGAGCACAAGGCCGTTAACGAGGAGGCTCTTTCGGTCAACGAGGAATATCAGTCCACCAATGAGGAACTGCTGACCTCAAAGGAAGAGCTGCAGTCGCTTAATGAGGAGTTGACCGCACTTAATAGCCAGCTGCAAGAGACGCTGGAGCGCCAGCGCACCACCGCCAATGACTTGCAAAACGTGCTCTACAGCACTGATTTAGCGACGATATTTCTGGATCGATCCCTCAATATCCGGTTTTTCACCCCCGCAACCAAGTCGCTCTTTAACGTCATCCCCGGCGACATCGGTCGGCCGCTGGCCGATCTCAACGCCCTCGCTGTCGATACGGCCTTACTCGGTGATGCCGCGGCCGTCCTGAAGTCCAAGGTGCCAATCGAACGGGAAATCGAAGCCCGCAACGGTGACTGGTTCATCCGTCGCATCCTGCCTTATCGCGCCGAAAACGGGGATATTGAAGGCGTCGTCATCACTTTTGCCAACATTACAGAACGCCGCCACGCCGCTGAAGCGCTCGAAGCTGCTGAAAAAACAGCACGGTCCGCCAATATCGCCAAGTCCCGCTTCCTGGCCGCAGCCAGCCACGACCTGCGCCAACCCTTGCAGTCGCTCAAACTCGTTCAGGGCATGCTCACAAAATCCATGCACGATGAGGCATCTAAAAAGTTGCTCGCGCGGCTGGACGACACCGTCGGCGCCATGTCGGGCATGCTCAACACCCTGCTCGACATCAATCAAATCGAGGCAGGAACAGTACAGGCCCATAAGGTTGGCTTCCCCATCGACGATATCCTGCGGCGCTTGCGGGGCGAATTTTCCTATTTGGCGCAGGCCCAAGGCCTTAAGCTGGTCGTCGTGGCTTCCGGTCTGATTGTGTTAAGCGACCCCCATCTTCTTGAACAGATGATGCGGAACCTGTTGTCCAATGCCTTGAAATATACGCGGACTGGCAAAGTGCTCGTCGGCTGCCGCCGCCGGGGCGACACAGTCACGGTCGAGGTCATCGACACCGGGATTGGCATTCCGCGTCGTGAGTTGGACGCGATTTTTGATGAGTATCATCAGCTCCACAACGAAGCGCGCGAGCGCAGTCAAGGCCTAGGTCTGGGCCTGTCGATCGTCAGGCGATTAGGCGATTTGCTCGATCACCAAGTCGAGGTCAAATCCACACCGAACCGAGGGTCTGATTTTTCCATCTCAGTGCCGATGGTGAGCGTCGACACGAGTGCGGGACCCATGATCGAAGCCCCGACCAAGGGCGAAAAGCGCCTCGCCAAGGTTCTCGTCGTCGAAGACGATCCCGAAATCCGCGACCTAATGCAGCTGATGCTGGAGCAGGAGGGCCATGAAGTATTGACCGCTGCGGACGGCCTGCTCGCGCTCGACATCGTTGCCCAGACCGGATTTCGACCAGTGCTCATCATCGCGGACTACAACCTGCCCAATGGTATGGACGGCATCGAAGTCATCGCCGACCTGCGCGGAAAACTACGCACCGAGGTACTCGCCATTATTCTTACGGGCGACATTTCGACCGATGCCCTGCAAAACATCGGGCTGCAGGACTGCATGCATTTCAGCAAGCCGATCAGAGCTTTTGAATTACTGGCCGCGATCGAGAGGATACTAACAGCACGCAACTTCGCGGTGGCACCTGTCATGGTGGAAGAGCAAACTGTAACGACAACGGCGACATCGATGGTCTATGTCGTAGATGACGAATTGCCCATTCGCTCGGCACTACGCGATGCTCTGGAATCCGAAGGGCTCTCGGTGCTCGATTTCGCCACGGCCGAAGCCTTCCTCCTCGCCTATTCGCCAACGGGCGAGGAATGCCTGCTTGTGGATGCCTATCTTCCCGGCATCAGCGGCATAGATCTGATCCGCAAATTGCGTGAAAACGGCCATAGCCTACCCACGATCATGATCACAGGTAGCAGCGACGTCACCATGGCGGTCGATGTAATGAAGGCCGGGGCCATGGATTTCATTGAGAAGCCTGTCGGTACAGATGACCTTGTCGCGGCAGTCAGGCGCGCACTCGCCACCTCTCGAGACGACAACAGGGCAGCTGATTGGCATGATGATGCGGTAGCCCAACTCGCTCGGCTTACCGAGCGGCAACGTCAAATCATGGACATGGTTCTTGCTGGTCAACCCAGCAAGAATATCGCGGCCGATCTCAACCTGAGCCAGCGCACAGTTGAAAATCACCGCGCCGCCATCATGCTGCGCACGGGCACCAAGTCGCTCCCAGCCCTAGCCCGTCTGGTGATCGCTGCCGACACTGCTATCTGACGGACGTTAGAGCGGTTCGAAAGCGGTAATCTGACCACGCCAGTAGACGAACTCTCCGGCGGGAAGGACCCAGGCCACCTCGCCATATTGCGGCAGGCGGTAGCTTCCGAACTCGGTATAGTCCCTGAAACGACCGACCCATCTGGAGGGAACCGAGTTTCCCTCGACATCGTAGGGTCGGTCATCTGCCTCAATGCCGATGATATCGCCTGCGGCGTCGAACAGGTGCCGCACGCTCGCGACACCACCAGTTGTGGAGGCAGAAACCTCGATAGTCCGCTGATCAATCTGGCGCCAGGTCAGGCCCTCAGCATTGAGAATGGCATCCGGATTCCAGGCCAGTTCGGACAGGTACCGCATCATTTCGCCTTTGTCGCTTTCAGGCCCGATGCCATGGGCCACCTGGATCGAACCGGCCAGCCTAGCCTCAAGCAGACCGGCTCCGGCGACGTAGGAGTCCACGACGTGCACGGGGAAGACGCCCGCCATGTTGCCCCACGCATCCCAGACAAAGGTCGGCCGACGCGTGCCCGAAAGCTGCGTGGCGCTGATGGCGAAAAAGCCCTGGTCGGGACCGAGCCGCATTTTGGCGACCTGGTGCGCCAGAACCGTCTCCGGCCCGCCGACAGTCGCGCCGTTGCGGACCGCGAACAGCCGCATGACCTCCGGAACGTCGCGGCTAGCGGCGACCTCCGCGCTCTGCTCGGCCGAAGCAATTGCTCGCAGTTCTTCAATACGGCCCGTAAACTGATTGGCAACGACCAGTTGCGCCAGAACCATCAACGCAAACAGCATCGTAACGGCGATGGTTACGAGGTTCATCCGGAGCGCCCTGTGCCAAGGATAGGTCACCCTAATTACCACGAGGGTACCACATCACTCAGCATCGGAATCTACCCATGGGGCAGATGGCCCCACACGCGACGCGCAGGGGCCGGGAGGCCGAACGGATTGCTCAATCGACAATGCGCTTGACCAGCGGCGCCAGTGTCAGCCCCTGCACGATGATGGTGAACAACACCACTGCATAGGTCGCCGTCAAAATGGCGGTCTTGATGTCCGATTCTGGCAGGGCAAGAGCCAGCGCGACTGAAATTCCGCCCCGCAGGCCGCCCCAAGTGAGAACTCGGATCGTGCCCTTGGTAAGGGCTGTCGATCGTCTCAGCCCCATTACCGGCAGGCCAACGGCGATGAATCGCGCCGCCAGCGCCAAAGGTATCGCGGATATGGCCAGACCCAAGAGGGAAATATCGAACCGGAGCACCAGCACTTCGAGTCCGATAAGCAGAAACAGAACGGAGTTGAGCACTTCGTCGATCAGCGTCCAGAACCCGAACATGAATTGCTGCGTCTGATCGCTTAACGCATCGACAGGACCACGGTTGCCTATGAGAATGCCGGCGACGACCACCGCTATCGGCCCACTCATATGGAGCTTTGTCGCGAGGGCATAGGTGCCAGTGACCAGCGCCAGAGAAATCAGGACTTCCACCGGATAGTCGTCTATCGCGCGCATCCCGCGATAGGCTACGTATCCGGCCACAAGGCCCAGAATCCCGCCGCCAACAGCGTCGACAAGAAACAGTTCCCCAACATGAATCAGGTCGATCCCGTCGCCGTCGAGGCTGGTGGCGGCAGCAAGCAGCACCGTGAACAACACCACTCCAACGCCGTCGTTGAACAGGGATTCCCCGGTCATGATGGTTTGCAGGGACTTCGGCACCGCAACCTGCTTAAGGGTGGACAAGACGGCCACGGGGTCCGTTGGGCTGATGAGGGCACCAAAGACCAACGCCCAGGCGAACGGCATGGGGATGTTCACCAAGCCCGCAATCAGCCAGAATCCGGTGGCAATTAGCATGGTCGATATCAGCACACCGAATGTCGCCATGATGGAGATCGCCCCGAGACGAGACTTCATGGCGCTGAAATCGACATGCAACGCACCCGCGAACAACAGGAAGGCCAATAGGCCGTTGAGGACTGTTTCCTCAAAGTCGAGCTGGCGCATGACTGCGACCGCGTCGTCATATAGGCCGATATCGGGCACCGCGAGTTCGACCGCGATCAATACCAGTGATGCTGCCAGCGCCATGACCAGCAAGCCGATGGTCTGCGGGAGCTTGAGAAGCACATGATTGATCCAGCCAAAGGCGGCTGTCAAAACGAGAAGCACGGCAATCATGTCGAATAGCGACAGGCTGGTCATCATGCCTCCCAGGAACGCGCAAAAGTCTTCACCAGATCAAAGCTTACACAGTATTTTCGGCCTGTGCTGCCGCAATGCCTGCTTTTTGGGAGGCCTGCGATCAGCCGGCAATCGCCTCGTAGCCGGCCACAAGATCGAAGAGCTCGGCGTCGATTTCATCTTGGCGCCGGCGGTGAAAGCTGGTGTTGAGATCGCCAAGCAGGGCGTCGATATTCTTGTCCGCGCGCTGCATTGCCGCCAGACGGCTGGCATTTTCGCTTGCCAGCGAAGCCGCGCAGGCCCTGAACAGGGACACGAACAAAAACTCCCGCACGAAGTGGCTGAGCGTGGTCGCGCCCTTCCCCATGATTTCGGGCAGCACCTGTGTCGGCCAGGCGACCTTTGCCATATCTGAGCGCCAGCCTTCATCAAGCGGCAGCAGGCGCAGGGCCACGGGCTCATAGCCGGTCGCATCGGAGGGCTTATTATAGACAAGGTGGAGCTCGGACAACTCGCCTCGACTGAAACCTGCCTCGTACTCGGCGAGGACTTGCCCGACCAGCGGCGTGATAGCCGTCACCGACGACGGAACGGCAAGCACCCCTGCGACGGTCAGGCCAGCATCCTCCAAGGGTGCAACAACACGCTCACTCACTGTCCAAATGCGGGCACGCGAATTGACGGCAAGCATGGCGATAGCGTGATCTGCGACGGTGTCGTTGAAGCGACCGACAAGTCCCTGGTCTGAACCGAACACCACGACCTCGGCCACCCCACCCATTCTCTCATCGGGTAGGACGCCTAATTCCTGGTTGCGAATGCACACGCCCAGGCCGAGTTCGATGGTGCGATAATAATCGTCAAGGGCACGTACGCTCTGTTCGAATTGCGCAATATTGGAGGCCGCGAGCGCCTTCATCGTGCGAACCACGGAATGCAGATCCTGGGCAGTTCCTATGGTTTTGCGCAGTTCGGCAATGGAGGCGCTCATGGCGCATGCGAGCCGAATTGACGCAAGGCGCCGCGTGCCAGCTCGACGATTGCACCACGATCGTCACTACCAAGCTTTTTCGCCGTCTCGATGTTCGACCGCAGTTCGGCGGGCATCGTCTTTGCCGCCTGGGACAGAGCGCGCTGGGCATAGACCATGCGCTCGAGGGGAACTTGATCGACAAGGCCCTCGCTCAGCGCCAGCAGAATGACGACCTGCTCTGCAACGGAGATCGGGCTCTGTTCGTCCTGCTTCAGGCAGGCCCGAATACGTTTGCCATGTTCGATGGTCTTGCGCGTATCCTGATCGAGGCGCGCTCCGAAGCGTGCAAAGGTCTCAAGCTCCTCGAACTGGGCGTAAGCCAGCTTGAGATCACCAGCAACGACTCGGAAAGCGGCGCGTTGAGCCTTGCCGCCGACGCGAGACACCGACCGCCCCACGTCGACGGCGGGCAGCACGCCGAGCTCGAACAGCGAAGGCGAAAGGTAGATCTGACCATCCGTGATCGAGATCAGATTGGTCGGGATATAGGCCGCAATATCCTGCGCTTCGGTTTCGATGATCGGCAAGGCCGTCAGCGATCCACCGTCCAGTCCGTCGCGCAAATGGGTTGAGCGCTCCAGCAACCGCGAGTGGATATAGAAAATATCGCCTGGAAAGGCTTCGCGTCCGGGTGGCCGCCGCAACAGCAGGGAGAGTTCCCGATATGCGCGGGCGTGTTGAGTCAGATCGTCATAGACGATCAGCACATCGCGTCCCGCCTCCATGAAATGCTCGGCAATGCTGGTGGCTGCATATGGCGCAATATAGGTCAGCCCCGGTGGATCATTGCCTTCGGCGACGACGACTACCGAATAGTCCATCGCCCCATTCTCACGCAAAACGTCGATCAATTTGGCAACGGCGGACGCGCGCTGGCCGATAGCGCAATAGACGCAGACGACGTCCTTGCCCCGCTGGTTGAGGATCGTGTCAACAGCGATCGCCGTTTTTCCGGTGCGCCGATCACCCAGGATCAGTTCACGTTGGCCGCGCCCGATGGGGATAAGGGCATCGATGACTTTGAGACCTGTCTGCAGCGGTTCGTCCACCGGGGCCCGATCCATGATGGCGGTCGCTGGCCGCTCGATGGGTAGTCGCGAAGCGGCAACCACCGGCCCCTTGCCGTCGAGCGGTCGGCCCAGAGGATCGATAACGCGGCCGAGAACGCCATCGCCCACCCCGACATCCATGACGCGACCAGTGCGCATGACCTCGTCGCCTGCGCGCAAATGGGCATGATCGCCGAGCAGAACAACGCCGATCTCGGTTTCATCGATATTGAAGGCTATTCCAAAGGCGCCACCGGGGAAGGCAAGCAGTTCCTCGGAGCCCGTGCTGTTGAGGCCGGCAACCGAAGCGATGCCGGTCGAAACATTGATGATGTGGCCCGTCTCGCGCGGCTCGAACTGCTTTGCTTGCTCCCTGAGTGCGGTGCGGATTGCAGTGAAGACCGATTCAGTATCCAGCGTTGCCCATGCGCTAGTCGCTTTCATGATGTGCCCTTGGCGACAGCGCCATCGGGCTTGGTGATCTCCGCCACGCTCTTCTCCAGCGTCTTGAGGTAGTCAGAGATACTCCAGCAAAGCTTCTGACCGCCCGCGACGAACTCGATTCCGCTGACCAGTTCTGGCGCGCTTTCAAAGCGAAGCTCGACCGTACCACCAACGGCCTCGTTGACCGCCTTTTGAATAGAAGCGTGCTGCCGGGCTGATAGATCGAAAGCACTGCGGATGATCGCCGGCTGGTCCAGCGAGCCCACCATCTTGGCCGCGGCAATCTTTGCACTACCTTTGAGCGCACCAAGCTTGCCAATAAAAAGATCGCTCATCCGCTCTTCCAGTTTCACATCGGCGAGGTCCGTGAGCGTCTTGCGGGCGATGGCAAAGACTTCTGTCTCGGCCCGACGGCTGATTTCGGCACCGAGCGCCTCGGCGTCGCTGGCCATTGCCTTGCGCTGCTTTTGCTTGAGGGCAGCTGCGACCTTGCGCGCGACCTCGGTCAATCGATTTCCTTCATCGGCTGCGTCCTTGGTGGCCTTGGCAAGCAAGCCAGCGCGTGCCTCGTCGAAGGCATCGCTTTTGGCCTTTAGGTCATCGCGTTCCTTGGCGGATTGGGCCTTGCTCGCCGCGGCGTCGGCGATCGAATCGGCAATGCGCTTTTCCCGCTTGGCGATGACATCGAGAACCGGCTGATACAGAAACCGCTTCAGAAGCCACACCAGAACGAGGAAGTTCAGGACCTGAGCGCCGATGGTGAACCAGTCGATGATCATGAACGGCTACCCCGCAGCCTGAGCGACTGCCGCCGCCACGGCATAGTTCCAGAACGGATTGGCAAAGATCAGGATCATCGAGACCACGAAGCAATAAATCGCCGTCGACTCGATCATGGCCAGCCCGACAAACAGTGTTCGGGTGATGGTCGGGGAGGCATCCGGTTGCTGGGCAAGGGCCGTAAGGGCCGTCGACACGGCGCGACCCTCGGCAAATGCCGGGCCCATGGTTCCGAAGCCGGTTGTAATGCCGGCCACGGCAATTGAGACAATGGCGATAAGTCCGAGATAGTCCATATGGCGTTCCTTTCGTGGGCTGCGACGTGTCAGGCCGCAACTGGCCGTTCGGGTGCAGAAGGTTTCGTGGTCTGGGGTTTGCTGGTTGCTGCCGCGATGTAGACCGCTGCCAGTATGGAAAATATGTAGGCCTGGACCATGCCCGTCAGCAGACCGAGCGCCGTCATGATGATGGGGAACAGGAGCGGGGTTATGCTGATGAGAATGCCCACGATCATGGCGCCGCTCATCATGTTGCCGAACAGGCGCACTGCGAGCGCCAGCGTCCTCGACACTTCGCTAATTATATTGAACGGCAGCATGATGAAGGTCGGCTCGATATAGGATTTGAGGTAGCCGCCAACGCCCCGCGCTTCGATGCCGTAGAGGGGAACGGCGACGAAAACGCAGATGGCGAGGGCCACAGTGGTTGACAGTGATCCGGTTGGCGGCTCGAACATCGGGACGATGCTGGACAGGCTCGAAGCGGCCACGAACAGGAAGAGCGTTCCCAGAAACGGCAGATATTTCTGCGGCTGCGCCAGGCCGATATCCGCTATTTGTTGAGCGATGGTCGTTACCACAATCTCAAGCAGATTTTGCCACGGCGACCGTACTTCGCCGTCTGCCAGCCGACGGGTTACCAGCGCGGAGCCAAGCACCAGTACGGCCATCAGCAACCAGGTAAAGACGATGGTGGCATTGAGCTGAACGAAGCCAAACTGCCAGAAGATCAGTTCGTCGGGGCTAAGACGCATGGTGGGTCACCCTGCTCGTTGGGCGGGCGCGCTTTGCGACGTCCTTGGGCAGCACGCGAACCAAAATCAGGCGCGCAATGATAAAGCCGGCGAGGCAGAAGAGCAGCCGTTGCCATTGCCCGCCACTGACTAGGTAGAACCCGATAATGACAAGTCCGGTTCGGCCCAACATGCTGGCTAGGATCAGCAGCGCCGGATTTTGGGCGGTGAGAGCATGGCGCACGGTCCACCAAAGACCGACAAAAAATACGGTCCCCAGCACCGCACCGGCCGCCAATGACAGGACCGACATCATGACTTCAGTTGCCGTCATCGCCGAGATCCTCCTGCATGGCCTTGTCTTCTTTGGACACCCAACGCCAGGCGTTCCAGCACCCCAGCACCAGCCCCGCGATCAGCAGAGCCAGCGTCCATGAGCGCCCACCTGGGTTTTGTGTATCGATCCACTGGCCAAGCGCGGCGCCCAGAAGGGTGGGAACCACGACGGACCAACCGATCAGCCCCATCATGCCCAGGCCGAACCACACGCCCTTGCCGGCGTTGCGCCGCGCCTTGAGGCGTCGTTGTGCCTGCCGATCAATGTGGTCAGCGAAGGGGTCCTTGGTCGGTTCATTCATGTTGAAGGCCCGCAAGACGATGCAGTAGCCCGACCTCGAGCTTGGCCATGACGGAGCGGGCGGCCTCGTCTTCGTCGCTCCGAGTCAGAAAATCCTGGATAACCTGGTCGAGCAGATGACCAAGATCGGAGTCAGCAATTGCCCGACGAACAGAAATCAACACTTCCGGCCCGGCCTTGATGAGGACACCCTCATCGAGCGCGACATAGACGATCCCAGCGTCCTCTGTCTCGTATTCCAGAATGCCTGGCACAAGCGAAGCGACACAGTCGAGCCGGTGTGGCAGCAGCCCCGTCGAGCCCTCGGTGGTTTCGACCACCATGCGCGAAACCGCGTTTATATCGGCGAAAACGCGGAACGGCAACAGGATCTTAAGCCGCATGATCGGCCTCGTGATCATCTGAATTGGGTGCCGGCGACGCGGTCTTTTCCGGCGTCTTGGCTTTTGCCTCTTCGATCGTGCCGATCATATAGAGGGCGCTTTCTGGATAATCCTTGAACTCGTCGGCCAGAATGCGTTCGCAGCCATCGAGCGCCGCTGCCAGGGGCACCAATTTGCCCTTGAGACCCGTAAACTGCTCGGTGGTAAAAAATGGCTGGGTAAGGAAGCGCTCAAGGCGGCGCGCCCGCGCAACCGTCTTGCGATCATCCGGTGAAAGCTGCTCGAGACCGAGCATGGCGATGATGTCCTTGAGCCCCGCATATTGCGCCAGTGTGCGGCGGATCTCCTGCGCCAGATGATAGTGACGCTCCCCAACAATCCCGGGAGTGGCCATTTTTGAGCTCGACTGCAGTGGATCGACTGCCGGGTAAAGCCCTTCGCTGGCCCGTTTGCGCGACAGCACCAGCGAAGCGGAAAGATGAGAAAAAGTATGCACGGCCGCTGGATCGGTGAAGTCGTCGGCGGGAACATAAACGGCCTGGATCGACGTAATAGCGCCGCTGTCGGTATTGGCGATGCGCTCCTCGAGACTGGACAGTTCTGTGCCCATAGTCGGCTGATAGCCAAGGCGCGACGGCATTTGGCCCATGAGGCCGGAAACCTCAGAGCCGGCCTGGATGAAGCGGAAGATATTGTCGATGAGCAGCAGCACGTCATGGTGCTCGTCATCGCGAAAGTACTCAGCCATCGTCAGTGCCGCATGACCGATCCGAAACCGCGCGCCGGGCGGCTCATTCATCTGCCCGAACAGCATGACCATATTTGGCAGCACGCCGGCCTTTTCCATCTCGTGGTACAGGTCTTCCCCTTCGCGGGAACGTTCACCGATGCCGCAGAAAATGCTGACGCCGTCGTGATGGCCGATCATGTTGTGAATGATCTCGGTCAGCAGCACGGTCTTGCCCACACCCGCGCCGCCGAACAGCCCGGCCTTGCCACCCCGTTCAAGCGGCGCCAGCACGTCGATCGCCTTGATACCGCTTTCAAATACTTCCGACTTGGTCGAGCGGCGCACCAGGGAAGGCGGTGCATTGTGCACCGAGCGCCACTCGACTTTTTTTGGCGCTGGCTTGCGATCGATCGCATTGCCCAGCACGTCAAACATTCGGCCCAAAATGGCTTTGCCGACAGGCGCTTTGAGAGGCCCGCCGGTGTCGGTGACCAGCATGCCACGCGCCAGCCCCTGGGTCGGGGTCAGGGCAATGCCACGCACATGGTGGATATCGCGTTGGGCAAGCACTTCAACCACGACGGGCTGAGCCGCATCGATACGAAGAACCGAATAAATCGCGGGCAAATTGGTCTCGAACCGAACATCGACCACGCTGCCGCGAACAGCGGAGATCACCCCGGTATTCGGCTTGGTGGGTTGTGCAGTATCAGGCCGTGTTTTTGAGCGCGGTTCAGCCACGATACTGGGCTTCCAGCGTTCCGTCCTCGATGATTGTGCCAGCGTTGCCAGCCAGTATCGCCACCGCGTCTTCTAGGCGGCCGACCCCCGCAGCCTTGCCGGTTTGTGAGGCGAAGCGCATTGCTGCTTCGATTTTGGGGCGCATCGACCCTGCAGCGAACTGATCCGCAGATAGCGCCTGAGCGCCGACGCGAGCGATTGGACGCGAATTCGGAGTGCCAAAGTCGCTGTAAACAGCGTCGACATCGGTAAGCAACAGCAGCATGTCTGCATCCAGCTGTTGAGCCAACAGAGCGCTGGCGCGATCCTTGTCGATAACAGCCTCGATCCCGATAAGACCGCCATCCGGCCGCGCAATAACCGGAATACCGCCACCGCCAGCGCAGATAACAACCACGCCACGCTCGACCAGCATTGCGATTACCTTGAGCTCAAGGACTTCCAGTGGTTTGGGCGAGGCCACAACCCGCCGCCACTTGTCGCCATCGAGCTTGACGCTCCAACCGCGTTCACTTTCGAGCTGGCGGGCCGTCGCCTCATCGTAGATCGGTCCGATGGGCTTGCTCGGCTTCTGAAATGCGGGATCGGCAGGGTCCACCCGAACTTGTGTTAGCAAGGTGGCAAGCGAGGCGCTCTCCCCCAGCAGATTGCGGAGTTCCTGCTCGATCAGGTAGCCGATCATTCCCTCGCTTTCGGCCCCCAGGATATCGAGCGGATAGGCGCCATCCTTCGGACCTGCCGCAGCCTGAAGCGCGATCAATCCCACCTGCGGGCCATTGCCATGCGTCACCACGACCTGGTGCCCGGCGTCGATCAGCGCCGCCAGAGACTTTGCCGCGCGGGCCACGTTGGCGCGCTGGATGTCCGCCGTCATGGGTTCGCCACGCTTCAAAAGTGCATTCCCGCCGAGGGCAACAACCAGACGCATGCGCTCAGCCTCCGATCGTGGCGACAAGGATCGCCTTGATCGAGTGCATGCGGTTCTCGGCCTGATCGAAGACGATTGAAGCGGCGGACTCGAACACCTCCTCGGTTACCTCCATGCAGTCGATACCGAAGCGCTTGAGAATGTCGGCGCCGACGCTGGTCTCTGCATTGTGGAACGCCGGCAGGCAATGCATGAACTTGACGTAAGGATTGCCAGAGGCCGCCATCACCGCGCTGGTAATACGATAGGGCGTCAGCTGCTCGATCCGCTTGCCCCATTCAGCTTCGTCCTCGCCCATTGACAACCAGACATCGGTGTAAAGGAAATCGGCGGCCTTGACCGCGTCATCGACGCTTTCGGTAACCGTCAGCCGAGCGCCCGTGTCTTTCGCTAGTTCTTTGAAATGGGCCATGAAGCTGGCATCCGGCCAGAGTGCCTTGGGCGAGGCGATCCGCATTTCCATGCCAACTTTGGCGGCTCCAATGGCCAGCGAAAGCGCAACGTTATCGCGGCCATCGCCGAGAAATGTCAGCACAAGATCGGAGAGATGCTTGTGGGTGAATTCGCGCATGGTCATGAAATCGGCCAGAATCTGCGTCGGGTGGCTCTGGTCGGTCAGCCCATTATAGACCGGCACGCCGGCATACCTGGCCAGTTGCTCGACCACCGGCTGGCCGAAACCGCGATATTCGATAGCGTCATACATCCGGCCAAGGACGCGCGCGGTATCCTTCATGGTCTCCTTGTGGCCAATGTGGCTGCCGCTCGGCCCAAGAAACGTGACATGAGCACCCTGGTCATAGGCGGCGACCTCAAAACCGGTGCGTGTGCGCGTAGAGTCCTTCTCAAAGATCAGCGCGATATTCTTGCCGGAGAGGCGCGGCTGCTCGGTCCCCGCCACCTTGGCGGCCTTGAGTTCACCAGCCATTTGCAACAGGAAGCGGATCTCACCGGGGGTGAGATCGTCGAGGGTCAGAATGCTGCGGCCACGAAGATTGAGGGGCATGTAATGTCTTTCTAACTAGAGCGGATCGCGACTGATTGGGCATGACATGCAGTGGCTGCCGCCGCGTCCTCGTCCCAGTTCGGAGCTCTCCACCGTGATCACTTCGATTCCGGCGTTACGCAGCAATGTGTTGGTGAACACATTGCGGTCGTAGCCGATGACCACACCGGGCTCCAGGGCGAGAAGATTGTTGCCGTCGTCCCATTGCTCGCGTTCGGCCTCGTAGTCGTCACCACCCGTGCCAATGATCCGCAGCTTGTCGAGCCCGAGCGCCTGCTGGACCACCTCTACGAATGGTTTGTCCTCCTCAAGGATATCGAGCGCGCTCGAAGTGGCGCCCGGTCGCAGGGAAAAGGACCGGATGCGATCAACCACGGGAGGATAGATCGTCACCAGGTCGCGGTCACAAAAGGTGAAGATCGTATCGAGATGCATGAACGAGCGATCGCGCGGCATAAGTGCAGCAATGACGTGTTTGGCAACGCCTGCCGCGAACAGCCGCGATGCCAGCATCGAGACGGCCTGCGGCGTCGTGCGCTCACCCATACCGATCAGTACCACCCCGTCGGCAAGCGGCATGACGTCGCCGCCTTCGAGTGTTGCAATACCGGGAGCGGCATCGGCGCCGTCCCACCATGTCTCAAAGGCCGCGCCGGCAAAGCGGGGGTGAAACTTATAGATCGCCGCTAGGTTATGCGCCTCGGGGCGGCGGGCGGACCAATACATGGCATTGACTGTGACGCCATTGTAAATCCAGCACGAACTGTCGCGGGTGAACAGCTGGTTTGGCAGCGGCGGTAGCACGAAATCCTGTGGCTCCATCGTCCGCCCAGCGAGCCCGGCTGGTTTGAACGGCAGTTCGGCACGTGCCACCCCGCCAACGAGGAAGCGGGCGAGGTCAGCCGCTGGCATTTCATCGAGCCAGCCACGCATCTCGTCGACCAGATCGGTGCCGACGGCAGTTTCATTCACCCGACGGTCGAGCAGCCATGCCCGAGCATCAGGGATGGCGACGGTTTCGGCCAGCATCTGGCCCTGATCGCGCACATTGACGCCTCGCTCGCGCATTGCATCAACGAAGACATCGTGTTCCTGGCGAGCCTTTTTGACCCAAAGCACATCGTCGAACAGCAGGGCCTTGCAATTGTCAGGCGTCAGCCGCTGCAGGCTCAGGTCGGGCCTGTGGACGATGACTTCGCGCAGCTTGCCGACTTCTGAATAGGCGCCCAGTTGGGTCGTGGTTATAGCGTTCATAGCGGGCTAATACTTCCGTTCCAGATGAGGTAGGCGGCAACGAATGCCGCAATGACGATACCGGCTGCTATGCCGATTTCGATGGGTGTGAATATCTTCTCGCCGTTCTCGCGCCGCGCCCATACGTAGATTGCAATCCCGGGCGCGTAGAGCATGGCGGCCATCAGCAGATAGGTGGGACCAGCCGCATAGACGAGCCAGGCGCCATAGAGCGTCGCAACACCGCCGGCGAGCATGTCTCGTGCCCGGTTTTCATCCGGCTTGTATGCCTCTCCCGTGATAGCCAGCTTCAAGGCATAGGCGCCAGAGAAGATGTAGGGGATCAGGATTGCCGTGGAGGCGATGTAGAGCAGCGACAAATAGGTGCTATTGGCGACCATGGTCAGGATCAGGAAAAGCTGCACCAGGCCATTGGTGATCCACAGCGAAGTGGACGGCGCGCCATTGCGGTTTTCCTTGCCGAAAAAGCGCGGCATCGTGCCGTCACGCGATGAAGCGTAAGGCACCTCGGCCGCCAGTAGCGTCCAGGCGAGGAAGGCACCCAATACCGAGACAACCAGTGCGATATTGATCAGGATAGCCCCCCAGGGACCAACGACATGCTCAAGCACGCCGGCCATAGAGGGGTTCTGAAGTGCCGCGAGTTCGGGGCGGCTGATAACGCCCAGCGAGAGTAGCGAGACCAGCGCATAGATGGACAGCGTGGTGATGAAACCAGCGAAAGTCGCAACGCCGATGTCCTTACGCTTGCGCGCACGTCCGGAGACAACGCTGGCGCCTTCGATGCCAATGAACACCCACAAGGTGATCAACATCGTGCTTTTGACCTGATCAAGCACCGAGCCGAGCTCGGGTGTGGCGAGGCCATTAAAGTCGAGGGTGAAGACGTCGATCTTGAAGGCAAAAACCACGACGACGATGAGCAGGATGATCGGAGCGACTTTGGCAATCGTGGTGATAACGTTGGCAAAGGCCGCTTGTTTGACGCCCGATAGGATCAGGGCATGGATCAACCAAAGCACAGCCGATGCGCCGAGAAGCGCTGGCCAGGTATTGCCCTCGCCAAACGGCGGAAAGAAGTACGACAGCGCGCTAAACATCACCACGGCGTAGGAAACGTTGCCGATCCAGGCAGACAGCCAGTACCCCCAGGCACTGTTGAAGCCGACAAAGGCCCCGAAACCGGCCTTGGCATAGGCGTATGGACCCGCATTCAGCTCCGGCTTGCGCGTGGACAGCCCCTGATAGACGAAGGCCAGCGCGAGGATGCCGATGCCGCTGATCGTCCAGCCGATGATAATGGCGAGAGGGCCGGCACTGGCAGCAAGGTTCTGGGGAAGGTTGAAGACGCCAGAGCCGATCATTGAGCCGATCACGACCGCCGTCAGAGCGCCGAGGCCCAGAACGCCCTGAACAGGCCCCTTGGCCGTCGTGTCCGCTTTTGCCCCAGCGGTCGGGCGATCACGTGCAGAAATAGTCATGGTAAAATGCCGAAGATCGGCCCTTATGGTTCGGGGATTTGCCGGGCGAGATCACGCAAGACATCCGACAGGACGGGTGCCAACCCATATGGGGTCTAGAGTGCGTCCCTACCGTGCAGCGATTGCAACCTAGTGAGATGACTGGCGCCGGGGGCAGCCTCGGAATCTACTCATTGATCGCCCCGTCGGGTCGAAACGATCGTTGCATGAACTGGCAAAGAGGTGGCGAGGCCTGGTGCGGTGGCGTCGCCTGACTGGGTGATTGCGGGGTTTGCACCAGCAGACGCGCCGGTCGCGCGGCTGCTTTAGGTAATTTCCGATGCTACCCCGCCACCTCCGCGCCACCGTACTGTGTGTTTGCAACGCTTGGCACGGGTGCCAAGCGCGTCAGACGGTTCGTAAAGTTACCAGTCATGGAAAAGATCATTGGAATGCAGGAAGCGCGCACGCCGACAGGCGTTGCCGCGTCCATCTATGAAGTCCAGCAATATTCCAGCACAGACACGCCTCTTGATTCCAATGGGCCGCCAACAGGCATCAAACGGTTTGAACTGGCCGACGGGCGGCCGCTCAAAATGGTTGGGCGAGGCGAGTACCAAGTCGAAGGCACCGACGAAGTATTCCTCGTGAAGGGTCAATAGCCGAAGGCTGTGGCAGACGCACTCGGCGGGCCTAACGCTCCATAGACACCTACCCTGTCCCCTCGAGGAAGACCAAGCATGACCGTCCTCGAAAAATTTCGTGCCCAAAATCGCACGCGTCCAGCCAGTCCATGGCACGACCCTGCCCCGGTGCGCGAGGTGCTGTTTGGAGTTGAACGGCTCGAGCAGCACGCGCGCAGCCTTGCAACAGCGCAATCGGTCACCACGCGTCCGCCGTCCGTTCTATCGCTGCGCAAGAGGTTGAAAAGTAATGCGACTGCCTTGTTGGCGGCCTACCGTGCCAGCGCAGTCGAGGTTGAAAGTCAGCGGACCATGGTGCCCGCTGCCGAGTGGTTGCTGGACAATTATCATCTCGTGGAAGAGCAGATCCGCGAGATCCACGCAGATTTGCCACCCAATTATTATCGGCAGTTGCCCAAGCTCGCAAATGGTCCGTTCGCTGGCTACCCCCGCGTCTTCGGCTTGGCGTGGGCGTTCATTGCCCACACGGACAGCCATTTCGATCCCGAAACGCTGACGCGATTCATCACTGCCTACCAGCAGGTCCAGCCCCTGACCATCGGCGAGTTATGGGCCGTGGCAATCACCCTGCGCATCGTCTTGGTGGAGAATTTGCGGCGGTTGGCCGATCAGATCACCGCTGGACGCACGGCCCGGGCCGACGCCGACGCCCTTGCAGATTCCCTGCTCTATAATCGTGACAGCGCGCAGCTGAATGCCAGCGTTTTGCCCAAGCCACTTCCCGAACTGTTTGCGGCACAACTCGCCAAGCGGCTGCGGGACCACGACCCGCGAACGACCCCCGCACATGGCTGGCTGGAGGATTGCCTAGTTGGGCAGGGCAGTTCCATCGAGGATGTCGTCCTGCATGCCCAGCAGCGGCTGGGTGCGTCCAATGTCAGTGTTCGCAACATCATCACCAGCATGCGGCTCATCTCCGATATCGACTGGGCCGAGCTCTTTGAAAGCGTAAGTCTGGTGGATGCCAGGCTCGGTGAGAGTGGTCACTTCACCGGGATGGATTTCGCGACTCGAGACCTCTATCGCAATGCCATCGAATATCTGGCACGCGGTTCGGTCCTTTCGGAGTTGGATATCGCCGGCGCTGCGCTGTCGGCTGCCCGAACGGCCGCGCTCGCTGCTCCCAATCCCATCGAGGCAGAGCGATTGGGCGACGCCGGCTATCATCTGATTGCCCAGGGCCGTCCGGCGCTCGAACGCAGCATTGGGTTCCGGCCACCTGTCCAACTATCACTCAGTCGTGCTTTCGGTCGCACAGGCATTCGCGGCTACGGCGTTGCCATAGGCGGACTGACCCTCGCAGTGGTCGGTGTGCTGGGCTGGCTGCTTTCCGGCTTCGGCCTTGCGGCAGACCTGCTCTACCCGTTCTTGGGTCTCGCGCTTTTGCCGGCGAGCGATCTGGCGACATCGCTGGTCAATCGCGCTGTAAGCTTGGGTGTGGGTGCCGCGACCTTACCGGGACTTGATCTGTCCGGTGGCGTTCCAGAGAGCCTGCGCACACTGGTGGTCATACCAACGCTTTTAGTTGGCCGCGCGGCGCTCCTGGAGGAAATCGAACGGCTTGAGGTCCACCATCTGTCCGGCGCCGGCGGCGACATCAGTTTTGCCTTGTTGGTTGATGGCCTGGACGCAGATGCGGAGACGCTTGAAGGCGATGCAGAACTGCTTGACCTGGGACGGGACGCCATAGCGGCATTGAATGATCGTCACGCTCCCGGCCCTGCCGGAGACCGTTTCCTGATGCTGAGCCGCAGACGGCAGTTCAGCACTGGTGAGGGCGTCTGGATGGGTTGGGAACGCAAACGGGGCAAGCTTGTTGAACTCAATCGGCTGCTGCGCGGTGCGCAAGACACCAGTTTTTCTAAACTGGAGGGTGGCACGCCCTGGGTGCCGTCAAATGTGCGCTACGTCGTTACCCTGGATGCCGATACCAGACTGCCGCGTGACGCGGCGGCGCGCCTCGTGGGCAAGATGGCCCACCCTCTCAATAGCCCCAACTTCGATGTCGCTCTACAACGGGTCGTGGATGGGTATGCCATCATCCAGCCTCGCGTTACGCCATCTCTCCCCATCGGCCGTGACGGCTCGCTTTATCAGCGTGTCTTTTCAGCGCCGGGCGGCATTGACCCCTATGCGGCGGCGGTTTCGGATGTCTATCAAGACTTGTTCGGGGAAGGCTCCTATACCGGCAAAGGCATTTACGATGTCGACGCTTTTGAAGCGTCGTTGGCGGGGCGGATCCCCGACAATACCCTTCTCAGCCATGATCTTTTTGAGGGTGTTTTCGCCCGCGCGGGGCTAGCTTCCGATATCGAAGTCGTCGACGACTTTCCGGCCCGGTATGATGTCGCGGCACGACGCGAACATCGCTGGTCGCGCGGGGACTGGCAATTGCTCCCCTGGATCGCCGCGAACCGCGATCTGCCGGCAATCGGACGCTGGAAGATGGTCGATAATCTGCGGCGTTCGCTTGTCGCTCCAGCTGCCTTTCTGGCGCTGGTTGCATGTTGCCTGATGCCGCTTCGCGCGGGCGTGACCGGGGTCGTCCTGATCCTGGCAACACTTGTTATTCCCACTTTGTTGCCAGTTGCCTTTGCCATTTTGCCCCGTCGACCGGGAATGCAATTGCGCACCCAACTGCGCCGACTGTCGCGCGACCTGAAAATGGCTGTCCTGCAGTTCGGAC
>Ga0123337_10002196_pt1 | contig 22651 bp, 16 predicted proteins | sample frozenSSSSmetaG_FD_89792 | JGI IMG/M metagenome (GOLD analysis project Ga0123337, IMG submission 89792) | Glacier valley bacterial and archeal communities from Borup Fiord, Nunavut, Canada, to study Microbial Dark Matter (Phase II) -... | ecosystem: Environmental > Aquatic > Freshwater > Ice >...
AAAAGAAGTAGTGAGCAAGGTTTTATTATCCCAGCCCAAGATTTTTTCAAATGCGGGATTTATCTTTTTGAAAAAACCATCTGTGCCAGCTACACAAATCAAATCGTTAGAAAGATTGAATAGACTTTCAAAATTTTTGAGCTCTACTTTCTGCCTTCTCTCGATGATTAATGCCATCACTTCATCGGCCAATAAAGTTAATGCCCTCCTTTGGTTTTTATTGAGTTTATTCGGTTTTCTATCAATTACACATAATGTACCTAAGGCATAGCCATTTGGATCGATCAGCGGTTGCCCGGCATAAAAACGTATGTTTGGGTCATCTGTAACTAAACTATTGCTGTTAAAGCGCTCGTCCTTTGTGGCATCTTCGACCTCAAAAATTTGATTTTCAAGGATAGCATACTTGCAAAATGCAAGATCTCTGGAAGTTTCGTTTACACCTAAACCAACTTTTGATTTGAACCATTGACGGTTCTTGTCTATCAGTGAAATCAATGAAATGGGCACTTCACATATCAAAGAAGCGAGTTCGGTAATTCTGTCAAACTCTTTTTCACTTAAAGAATCGAGTATTTCGTAGCTTTTCAGAGCCTTCAACCGTTCTTCCTCGTTATTATGGATAACACTTTTTTTCACTAAGTCCTATTTATTGCCTGCTATACAAAGATGTTAATTTAATGGTTTTAAATTATTTTTATAATGTTATTAAGTCTTTATAGATTTAATAACTAGGTCATAATTAAAGATCAACTTAAAGTATCCACTAAATTTTCTCAAAATTAAAAGTTCCAATTGCACTCACCATTCAGATTATCTTAGAGTTTCCTTCCATTTTCAAAATTGATTTTCTATTATAACTGTAATTTGCTGTTGTACAGTTTAAACGAAGCTTCTCTTCCTTAACGGTTGCTCTTATAGCTAAGGGAAGCTAACAAGACTGATATGAGGGTGTCGGGCTTTGTTGTTTATTTGATATTGAAACGGAGTCTAAGACTCCTGTTTATTAGATAATCCGTTTCATGTTGCGCTTAAGACTACGGACAGGAGAATATGAGATTCTTCTTAAGAACTTATTTCAAGCTTGTACCCTTTGCCGCGTATAACAGCGATCTTGATACTCGGATCAAGCTCCAGTTTTTTCCTGAGTTTTGATATGAACATATCCAGACTGCGCCCGACTATAACACCTTCATCTTCCCAAATCTCTTTTTGCAGCCGGCTTCTCTCTATTGTTTCGTTTGGTGACAATGCGAAAATGAGCAAGACACGGGTTTCCGTTCCGGTTAGCTCTATTGTATTTCCATTTATTATGAGCTTCCGATTCTTCGCATCGAACAACACCCTGCCCAAACTGAAGATACTGGTAGACTGAACGTCTTGTAAGGTTCTCCGGGGCTTAACAGATCTCAAAAAAATAAAACCAACAAATGCTAAAATTGGCAGGCCGCCCAGAAGATATCCATTATTTTCTATTAGTAAACCCTTAGGTTCAAACCTGATATTAATCATGTAACATGCTGTGGGTTGCTCTCTTCCTGAACATGCTACAATAGTATTTTTTTCATCTTTGGAAATGGCGTATGCAAATGCTACGCTTGCGTTATTACAGTTCAATACGTTAACAACATAATCACTAGCGAGCGGGTCTTTAGCCAGCAAACGCCGGGTAGTGTTCACAAGTGAGTCGGGTTGAAATGTAAGATTATTCTCAAATCTGATCTGGTATTCATCCGCTGCGATCTTATTTACGGGCAGCACCCTTGATGTACTATCTCCCGACTGTAAGAGTAGTTCATGTCCGATCCTGCGTAGCAAAACTTCCCGTCTCGCAATATCAAAGTCGTTGCCGTCAGCCATACTGAAAGCCACACCGATTACAGAGATAAAAAACAACAATATCAATGCGAAGAAGGATTTGCGTTTCCCTGAAATCAGATTTTGGCTAACATGCATTCTGTCAAGATTTTATTTACAAAGTTTACATTTTTATTTACAATTCTGATTGCTCAGAAAAAAAACATCAATGTAGCTTTACAGAATCAACCGGATAGGTTTCACTAAAATTAAAGAAAATGAAAAAATCAATTGTATATGTTCCCGCCTTCCTCATCGTATTATTTCTTTTAAATTCTTTTGTATTAAAAGAAAAGGAAGCGGGGGAGAAAATGACTGCAGGTATAAAATCAATTAAAGACACGGGGGCTGGTGATAAATCCCTGATGGATCCATCCGCTAAAGACTCAGTATTCAGACCAAATGGAAATAAACCGGGGCTTGTTAACAGTGTTCTCAAATCTACTGATGGCGGACAAACTTGGCAGAACATAAGCGAAGGGCTGCCTGAAATTGAACAGCCTGTCAATTTTTTTGCCGGTGAGTCAGATCTCTATTTAAATGTAAAAAATGTAATGTATCGAAGTAAGAGTAATCTTATAAGTCCTGTTTGGGAAAAAGAGAATTTACCTGATCCACACAGTGCTTCGATTGCCTTCAATCGTTCGGGTATCATGGCCTTCAATTATAAAGGGCAGATTTATCAAAAGACGCCTGCTACACAAACCTGGTCGCCCATACATACAAATTTTAGCAAACATTCAATGCGAACTGTTTTTGAAACCTCTGATGGAACGGTATTCCTTGGTTATGACCATGGTCTTTACAAATCTACCGACAAGGGAATCAACTGGAAGCAAGTACAAAATGAAGGCTGGGTAATGAATATCGTGGAGTCGGAAGGAGTTCTCGTGGCGACTGGTCAGAAAGGGATCATGCGTTCGACAGATAATGGTGAACACTGGCAATGGGTAATCAGCGAGGGAGGCGTGGGTATAGCTATTGAACGTATCGAAGGCGGATTTGCTGCTATTTCCTGTAATACAAAAACACAGTCCAGAAGGATACACATTTCAATGGATAGCGGAAAAACCTGGCAGGCTATTGATGAAGGACTTCGCCCTACTTTGTTCCTTTCATCGATCAAACAAGTTGGCAAATATTTAATACTTGGTCATCCGGATGGCATATTCCGTACATCCGACAGGGGTAAAACCTGGAAAAGTGTTCATTCTGGTGTTGATGAGCAGGTTGATAAAACCGAGTTTAAATTTGTACCACCCTGGAACACTCAGGCCACTGAGCCCGGAAATGTATTTAAGATATTTGTTTCTGGTAATGCAATGTATGCTGTGGTGGTGAGTGCCGGATGTTGAAAATGGGCTGCTGTATGTAGTTTAGTGAAGTGGCTCTAAATAACGCTTGCCCCGATTGCTATCAGGCCTGGTTGTTTTGTCAGATATAAGAACGGAGTCTAATTAGTCCTGTTATTAGATAATCAGTTTCGCGTTGCGTTTAAGACTAAGGAGAGGAGGGCTATGGCTCTACCGTCTAATATCCAGTTAACGGTAGATATCCTATTTTTTACCTTAAGAAGCTTCATAAATCATTGTTTTACAGTCAAAATTCTTATAAACGGTAAATATTTGATTTTTTACCGTCAGGTTGTTATCTTTGTATATGCAAGAAAGTTATAAAGTAAACCCTGATAGGACTAAGCCATGGAATGACATGCCAGAACTTCCAATTGCGGAGGAGCTTTATAAGGATATAGATATTTTTGAGCAATTGGTCTTATCCAGGGCATCATTAGGTAGATTACAAGGCAGAAGTATAGCTATCCCTAACCAGGGATTACTAATTAATACCATAAGTTTACAAGAGGCGAAGGTTTCGAGTGCTATAGAGAATATTTTTACTACAGATGATGAACTTTATAAAGCTTACAGTGATCAGAAATATCAAATGCCACAAGGTGCCTCAAAAGAAGTTCTGAGATACCGAGAAGCACTATGGGCAGGTTATCATTATCTATCAAAACTCCCTGAATTTGATCAAAACTATTTCATCAATATATATCAGGAAATTAACCAGGTAAGTGATGGAATAAGACCTGCGTTTTTAAACACAGTAATTAAGCAAGGAGGGTCTGGTTTGAATGCGGGAACAATTGTTTATACACCTCCAAGAGGAAATGGAATAGTGGAGCAGAAACTTCAGAATCTGATCCAATTTCTGAATAATGTCGATGATAAAACAGATCCATTAATTAAAATGGCTATCGGACACTTTCAGTTTGAAGCTATTCACCCTTTTCGTGATGGAAACGGAAGAACAGGCAGAATATTCAATATTCATTATCTTACCAAAATGGGCTTACTTGATTATCCTATATTGTTTTTAAGTCGCTATATTATTGAACATAAGGATGATTATTATAACCTGTTAGGTGGTGTTTCACAAAGAGGTAGATGGAAAGAATGGATATTGTACATTTTAAAAGCAATAGAAGTTACTTCCAATATTACCTATGATAAAATCAATGATATTCTGGCAACTAAAGAAGCCATAATGGAGGAGGTAGTGAAGCATAAGGATATCAGGAAGCCTGATCGATTAGTTGATTTGATTTTTACACAACCATTTACTAAAGTAAAGCATCTTGAAGATGCTAAATTATATGCTGAAAAAACAGCGAGAAACTACTTGAATAAATTAACTGAGCTGGGGATTTTGGAGCGAAGATCTATAGAAGGAGGACATTATTATTTAAATCTTGAGCTTTATAGGATATTATCCGAATAGTAGGAGTGATGGCGCATACAAAAATAGAATCACTACTGACAGCAATGGAGGTATAGAAACGGAGTCTTAGACTCCTGTCTATTGAATAATCCGTAGTCCCGCTGCGCTTAAGACTACGGACAGTAGAGAGATAGAAGGTGAACCTTTTCGCAAGTCTTTATCACCAGCTTAAAGGAAAATATTACTTCAACGTTTTCCCAGGTTTCGAAGAAGAATACTTTAAGGAACTACTTCTGTGGTTAGCTAGATCAGAGGAGCATAGAAATCGAATACTTCACTCTAATATAACAGGATCTTTTACAAATAATGCTCAACTTTTCCGAAAGAAAATCACAGCAAAGCAAAAACATGGGTTGTCGCGATTAGAGGTAAAAACGAGTGTCGTGGAAATGTTTAACGTAGCCGACGGCATTTGCAGCCTGACATATGAGTTAGACGAATTTCAAATAAATATTATGAATCCTTTACCATAAGTCTCTTCAACATCCATATCGATTGAGAACAATAATTAGGAAGGTTCATTTCCTCTCGCCAGTAAACGGTGCGGTGAAAGTATAATCAGGGAGCTTTTTGGTCTATTGATGTAACTTTAAGCAATTCAACTTTTAGTTTTCGAAAACATCCGCTCTAAGCCAGCATGACACGGGCGGCAATTGTGTCGTTTGTCAGCGCGGCGTTTGACGAGAAGGCTTTACGCTGAAGGAAAAATCCCCGCTAGTTCCATTATTGGTTCCTATTGGTTTTCCATCCCTGTTTAGTGCTTGAACATTCCAGATAAAACTGCACGAATTAGGGGGTGCACAAGGACTTATTATCAATTTATTGACTACAAGTTGCGTTAGATTATCGACATCTTTGGTAAAAATTGGCTGGCTGGCTTTCAGCGCCTGGGTACCATTTTGTCCCTGCATAAGTTGCCACACTCTAACGCGGTAAGTAATCGGGTCGCGCGGTTTTGGAATAACGGGAGTCCAACGGAAATTAATCGCATCCATTACATTGGCTTCGCTCAATTCAGCGCCATTTGCAAGCGAGGCATCGGGATTTGCTGGGAGAGAAATGGTTATGCTAGTGATGGGATTGTTCTGTGCGATTGCTTGCCCTGAGACAAAGAATAACAAGAGTAGGAGAGCTTTTTTCATAGCTTTTTTTTATTGAATATACTGATTTTTAATATATTATATGAGACTTATGAAGTAATATCTAGATGCCCTACAGTCCGTAGAGATTAGCGCAGCGCCTCTACGATTTTCCACAGGTAAGGAGTCTTCTAATTCCTTAAATAAATTGAAAGCTCTACCTATTAATGCCCTTAAAAAACTATCCTAAAACCTATTTCCTAATCAAATTATCCTTCATCAAAACATCCTTCGCCCCACCCAAATCAATCGCTTTCTTACCATCCTTGGCACCCTGGTTCAGCTCGGTCATCATATTGCCGCTAACAAGAATTCCGCTGCTGCTTTCGTCAGCTTTTACGGCCTCAGTTGTAAGCTTGCCAAAGAAATTGCCCGAGATATTAATATCAGTTGCACTCTTTAAAATTACACCGGAACCTACATCAAATGTAAAGGGGTTCTTCTCATTACGGGCACCCAGCTTACCCCGACTATTGCTAAAGTTATTTCCACTTATTGTGATGCCTCCTGTACCGGGTCCGGCGAGAATTGAAAAATTATGAACCAGGGTAAAGGTATTCGCTGAGACCGCACATCCCCAGGCATTGTTCAACTCGATACCACCCCCTAAATGATGTGCAATAACATTGGCACTAATGGTAATGCCATAACAAAAACGATTGGCTGGAGCAGCAGGGGCCGTCAGGATAATTGCAGTCCCCTGACACTCTTCGATCATATTACTCGAAATAATCGAGCCATAGGTATTTTCTACCACAATGCCGTGTCGCAGATGATCATCAATGTTATTCCCTGTCATGGTCAGGTTAAAGCCATCCTTGATCCGTAGTGCATCCTGGTTCTCTTCAAACTGATTTCCACTTACAACGATATCATGCCCACCGTCAATATTTATGCCTGCTTTTGAATTATAGTTCAGGTTACAAGTTGCAATCCTTGGGTTTTCTGTGCAATCTTTCATGTTAATACCATGCCCTCCGTTATGATCGATCGTCATATTACTGATCATTAACTCCTGTACCTTTTCCATGTAAATGCCATCACCGCTCTTAGCGTTACCACTTATGCGAAAACCACTTAACTCAAGCCTGAATAATTGTTCCTTCCCCGAGCCGACAATAATAGCCGGCTCACCCGATGTGTTCTTATTGATCAGATGCGTTGAGCCACCTGAACCTACAAGGCGGGTATTCTCAGTCCTGATCAGAATTGGCTTTGTGATCTCAAAGTTACCCGGAGGAATATTGACAATGCCGCCACTCGCCGGGAGAGCATCCACAGCCTGCTGCAGCGTACTGTACTTAGATGCATCAATGCTTATAGCTGCGGTTTGTGCGAAAGCAGAACCTAACAGACTATTTATAAATAAGATCAGAAGGGCATTTCTGAAAAAGGTGAATAGTATGTTTTTCATCTATATATTTTTGTTTTTTAAAGGCGATGAAGCCCGTCCGAACGGCTTGGCCGGGCGGGCTATCATGATTTTATTTATTCCTGTGTGTAAATGGAAAATCATGATGGTCTCATCTGTTTATATTTATTGTCTTTTTGGTCAGATGGAACCTTTGATGATTAAACCCCGGAGGGCTCATGACCTCAAAAACTAAAAATCGGGAATAAACAAACATTCTTCTGCGTGTTTAATGTTTATTTTAATCATGCCGGATTCATACTATAATAATAATCAATTAATTATGGGCGGCAAAGAGAAGGGTCAACCATGATCCTCCATGATAAATATTGCATTCGCGTTCATATCATAAAAACCAAATTCGTCAGTTCCCCAATCAGTATCGGTTTTAAATTTTTCAGCTGCCACCAAACCTCTGCTGACAAACTCATCGAAAAGCGGACGGATATTATTAACCAGAATCCGGGTTACAGAACCACCCAATAAAGGATCGTCCTGTGTATTGGCATGCCATTGAAGGTGAAGAACAAGATCGTCCCGGTAAAGCACAGCGTACACTGGATCCTGTATAAAAACCTCCATTCCCATTTTTTCGCCATACCATTTTACATCACGCTCAATATTTGCTGAGGGCAAGACCGGGATAGTTCTCATGAATTTGGTTTCCATATATGAATTTTCTCTTTTCCTGAATTGATTCTCTAAACCTAAACTCCCTCAAATACACATAATCGGATAATATCCATACTAAAAATAGAAAAAATTTCTGAAAAAATCAAATTAAACAATTGATAATCAGAGACTAAACGAATGTAATACGCAAATATATCTGGGTTTGGTACGGATTTAATATAGGTTTCCCTACTATCCTTAATCCATGTTTATAGAACATGTCTCTCATTCTCTGTTAACCTGATGGATTGACGAATTATGATACTAATTAGGATTCCTTGTGTAAAAAAATACATGCATTATCCTAAAATTCAACATATATTTTTGGATGTAGAATTCAGTTTGTATTTTCACCGACAGGAATGTTTACAAATAGCAAGAACTTAAAGGTCATAAGCCAGTTTCATTTGTCAATGGGCACAAAAATGAATTATGGCATAATTGCTTTTCTTGCGTTTTTTTACTTTTTCGGGCAGACAACCGGGACCCTGGCCAATGAAAATCATCTTCAGCATATCACCCCGGTTCAGAATACCGATTTTTCATCCAGTACTATTCATACCCTATCCCATCTGCCTTTTGAAACGGCGATTAAGGATTGGCTAAATGAGGATAAGGAAGAAGATGAAAATAAACTTTACTGGACATGTTCATTTGAGCCAGGATTCAGCAAATTATTCAGATCAGGTTCGTTTATACCTGTTTTAAATTTAAACCATAAACAGGCTAAAGTCCCTCTTTTTATTCTATACCACGCCTGGCGAACCTTTCTCTCTTAATTAATTAATTTCTCAAAATTCTTCTGCGCGGTTTATACCTGCAGAAAACATACCTATTTGTCCGGCCCTCTGGCTGGATCATCCTGTTTTTTAACTTAAATCTAAATTATTATGAAGAGGATATTCATTCTCAATTGTTTGTTATCACTATTAATTTATTCAAGCTGCACCACCCAGGAGCACAAAAAGGAAATGGAAACTAAATTTTTAGTAACCAGCCCTGTTCAAAGAGATACTTTTATTTATAAGGAGTATGTAAGTCAGATCCAATCTATTAATCATATTGAAATCAGATCTCAGGAGCGAGGCTTTCTTCAGCAGATCTATGTTGACGAAGGGCAATTTTTAAAGAAAGGACAGCTTATGTTCAAGATCATGCCGCTTATTTACAAGGCCGAAGTGGCGAAAGCAAAAGCAGAAATGAATTTTGCAGAGATCGAATACAAAAATACCAAAAGTCTGGCTGACAATAATGTGGTATCACCTAATGAACTGGCGCTTGCAAAAGCCACACTCGACAAAGCAAAGGCAGAGCTCGCTCTGGCGGAGGCTCATTTAGGCTTCACCGATATACGCGCTCCTTTTAACGGCATTATGGATCGCTTTCAAAAACGCATTGGAAGTCTTATTGAAGAGGGTGAATTGCTCACTACGCTTTCTGACAATAGTCGGATGTGGGTGTATTTCAATGTTCCGGAAGCTGAATATCTCGAATATGTTAAAAAATCCAAATCGGATAATACAAAAAAAGTACTCCTTAAGATGGCCAATAACGAACAGTTTGATGTCCCGGGTGTAGTAGAAACAATTGAAGCCGACTTTAACAATGAAACAGGAAACATTGCTTTCAGGGCAACATTTCCTAATCCGAAGGGCATACTCCGTCACGGCGGAACCGGAAATGTGCTTATGCCAATTAATCTCAAAAACGCGATCATTATTCCACAGAGGGCAACCTTCGATGTACTTGATAAAAAATATGTGTATGTCGTTGACAATAACAATCTGCTGAAGGCAAAACAAATCACCATTGCCGAGGAATTGCCTCATCTCTATGTTGTTGCTTCAGGTCTTAATGTAAAGGATAAGATTCTTGCAGAGGGTTTAGGAAAAGTGAAGAATAACGAGAAGATAAATTATGAGTTTGTGTCATTCGCAAAAGAACTGGCTGAGCTGAATAATTTACATGCTGAATAGATTAGGAACCAAAAAATTTAAAAAACATGTTTAATAAATTTATTAAAAGACCGGTTCTTGCTATTGCCTTATCGGTGGCAATAGTCTTTATGGGATTATTGGCAATAAAATCGTCACCCGTAGCTCAATTTCCGGAAATAGCACCTCCAAGGGTCAATATATTCATCGAATTTCCCGGCTCCAATGCAGACGTTCTGGTTAAATCAACACTTACTATTCTTGAGCGTGCTATTAATGGTGTGCAGGGAATGCAGTACATACTTTCTGATGCTACCAGTGCCGGTGAAGCAAGTATTGAAGTAATTTTTGAACCAGGAACTGACCCGACACTGGCAGCCGTAAGAGTTAAATCGAGAGTTGATCAGGTAATGACCAATCTACCTCCTTTGGTTCAAAGAGAGGGTGTAATTATTTCTCCCTTGCAACCAAGTATGTTGATGTATTTAAACTTGTATAGCAAGGATAAGAGCATTGACGAAAAGTTTTTATTCAACTATGCCAACACTTATATCTTGCCTGAACTTCAGCGGATAAAGGGAATGGGTCTTGCCCAGGCAATCGGAAGCCGTTCATTTGCGATTCGGGTATGGTTAAATCCTGAAAGGATGAGGGCATACAAAATTTCTGCCGAAGAAGTATTGAAAGCTATTGATGAACAAAGTGTATTGGCGCGTCCGGGCAGGGTTGGTCTCAGCTCCGGAAAGACAGCACAGTCCCAGGAATACGTTTTCACTTACAAAGGTTGGTATAATACACCGGAACAATATCAGGAAATTGTGATCAGGGGTAATGCAAATGGAGAGATACTTAAACTAAAAGATATTGGTGAAGTTGAAGTGGGTAGTGAATTCGTTGATATTTATTCCAACAAAGATGGCAGCCCTTCAGCATCTCTGGTATTGAAACAAAACCCCGGCAGTAATGCCAGCACGGTCATAGACGAAATCAAGATAAAACTTGAGGAATTAAAAAAGGATTTTCCTCCGGGAATTGATTATGAAATTAACTACGATGTATCAAAGTTTGTTGATGCTTCAATTGAGAAAGTGTTACACACTTTAATTGAAGCATTTATTTTGGTGGCTTTGGTTGTATTTGTCTTTCTCGGCGACTGGCGCTCTACCCTTATTCCAATTCTTGCAGTTCCGGTATCTCTTATCGGTGCTTTTATATTCATGCAATATTTTGGTTTAAGTATTAACCTCATTACCCTGTTTGCATTGGTATTGGCTATTGGTATTGTGGTAGATAATGCGATTGTGGTTGTGGAAGCGGTGCATGTTAAGATGGCTGAGGAACATCTCGCTCCTTTTCCGGCTGTAAAGAAAGTGGTTGAGGAAATCAGTGGGGCTATTATTGCGATCACCCTGGTTATGACTTCGGTATTTGTCCCGGTTGCATTCATGACAGGACCGGTTGGAGTTCTTTACCGACAGTTTTCACTTACCATGGCAGGAGCTATTGTTATTTCAGGTTTTGTGGCGCTTACCTTAACTCCTGTGCTTTGCGCGATTCTTTTGAAAAATACGCATGGAAAGCCAAAAAGGAGAACACCTGTTAATATGTTTATCGATTGGTTTGACAGGACATTTGAGCGCGTTACCGGTAAGTACACAAAATTTCTTACACTCATTGTAAACCGAAGAGTGATTACCTATGGAATTTTAATTGCTTTTGGTGTTGGTATTGTAGGGATAAACAAAATTCTTCCGGCCGGGTTTATCCCGAGCGAAGATCAGGGACAGGTCTATGCGATCATTCAAACCCCTCCCGGAACCACCCTTGAACGCACGAATGAAATATCAAGGAAGCTTCAAAGCTTAGCCAAAGGGGTAGAAGGTGTATCATCTGTTACTTCCCTTGCAGGGTATGAAATTCTTACCGAAGGTAGGGGTTCGAATGCCGGCACCTGTCTGATCAACTTAAAGGACTGGGCTGAACGGGAACATTCGGTAAAAGAAATTGTAGAGGAGTTAGAAGAAAAAACAAAAGATCTTCCTGCAAATATAGAATACTTTGAACCCCCGGCTGTTCCGGGTTATGGTACATCAGATGGTTTCTCATTACGATTACTGGATAAAGGCAGTGATGTTGATTATCAGGAGTTTGATAAAGTAAATGCAGAATTCCTGGTAGCCCTGAAAAAAAGAAAAGAGTTGGATGGCTTATTTGGTTTTTACTCGGCCAAATATCCACAGTATGAAATACTCGTGGATAATGAGCTGGCGACACAAAAAGGAGTGTCAGTTGGAGCAGCAATGGAAAACCTGAACATCATGATTGGAAGTACCTATGAACAGGGCTTCATTCGATTTAACAACTACTACAAAGTGTACACGCAGGCTGGTCCGGAGTTCAGAAAACAACCCTCCGACATTCTGAACATGTTTATTAAAAATGATCGTGACGAAATGGTACCATACTCTGCTTTTATGAAAATAAAAAAGACGCAGGGACCAAATGAAATTGCACGTTACAATCTTTACATCTCATCGTTGATCAATGGTATGCCAGCCAAGGGTTACTCCTCCGGCGATGCAATTGAAGCAATCAAAGAAGTAGCAAAAGAATCCCTGCCACATGGTTACGACATTGCCTGGGAAGGTCTTTCATATGATGAAGCAAGAAGAGGAAATGAAGCTTTATACATTTTCATTGTGGTACTCTTCATTGTGTATTTGATACTTGCAGCACAATATGAAAGTTTTTTCCTGCCCTTTGCTGTATTACTTTCTATTCCTCCGGGCATCTTCGGATCGTTCCTGTTGTTGAAAGTTATGGGATTAGCGAATGATGTGTATGCCCAGGTGGGGCTTATCATGCTGGTTGGTTTGCTTGGTAAAAATGCTGTGTTGATCGTTGAGTTTGCTGTTCAGAAACACAACAAGGGAGCTACAGTTATTGAAGCAGCCATTGAAGGTGCCAGAGCCCGTTTCCGCCCAATCCTGATGACATCCTTTGCATTTATTGCAGGCCTGATTCCGCTGGTCATTGCAACAGGTCCTGGTGCAGTAGGTAATCACACTATTGGTGCATCAGCTTTAGGCGGGATGTTATTCGGTACTGTGTTCGGAGTTATTGTGGTGCCAGGTCTGTACTATATTTTTGGTAAACTACAGGAAGGCAGACATCTCATAAAAGATGAAGATGAAAATCCGCTGAGCGAACAATTTGTTGAAAGTGGCTCTGAAAGTGCTCTGACTAACCGAATCAAAAAAATTATCAAACGAATCATAAATAAAAATGAAAAAGATAATAACAGTTAAATACATTTTCCTGCTTTTCTGTGTTGTGGGACTCGGCGCCTGTAAGGTGCCAGCTATTACCGGTAAAGAGGAAAGCAAATTAGTTCCTAAGGCTTACCACAATTCGCAGGATACAATAAACTCTGCTGTCATTAAGTGGAAAACATACTTTAGCGATCCTAATCTGCATGCAATTATTGATACTGCATTGGTCAACAATCAGGAGTTGAATATAACCTTGCAGGAAATTGAAATGAGTAAGAATGAAATCATGACCCGCAAAGGTGAATACCTTCCGTTTGTGAATCTGGGTATTGGAGCCGGCCCTGACAAAGCTGGCAAATTTACCTGGGATGGAATTTCGGAGGAAGATTGGAAGCATAATCCCGATAAAGAACATGAATATATAGGTGATTTCTTTGCAGGTGCTAACTTCTCCTGGGAGCTGGATGTTTGGAATAAACTCCGGAATGCGAAAAAATCTGCAGTGCTGAAATATTTGTCCACCACCGAAGGGAAAAACTTTATGGTGACAAATATCATTGCAGAAATTGCTGAATCGTATTATGAACTATTGGCACTCGATAATTTGATGGCTATTATTCAGCAGAATATAGAATTGCAAACAAATGCGCTCAAGGTGGTAAAATTTCAAAAGGATGCGGCCAGGGTTACGCAATTGGCTGTTAACAGGTTTGATGCACAACTGCTAAATACAATAAATCTGCAGTACGAAATTCAGCAAAAGATCATTGAAACCGAAAACAGGATCAACTTTCTGGCCGGTCGTTTTCCGCAGCATATTGCAAGAAATTCAGCAGATTTCAATAACAATCCGCTAGATATTATCCAAAGTGGTATACCATCGCAACTTTTGGTGAACCGTCCGGATATACGACAGGCTGAATTGGAGTTATCTGCTTCAAAAATTGATGTGCAGGTTGCAAAAGCCAATTTCTATCCATCCTTCAGACTTACAGCTGGAGTAGGTTTCCGTGCATTCAATCCTGCTTACCTTGTCCAGCCTGAATCCATTCTTTACAATTTGGCAGGGGATATGGTTGCACCATTAATAAATAAGAATGCGATTAAGGCTACCTATTTTAATGCTAACCTGCAACAGATTCAGGCAGTATATAACTATGAGCGGTCTATTTTGAATGCGCATATTGAAGTAGTAAACCAGCTTTCAAGGATCAGTAACTTCGCTAAGAGTTATGAAACAAAATCGAAGGAAGTTGAAATTCTCACACAATCGATTACTATTTCAAACAGTCTCTTTAATTCTGCAAGGGCAGATTATATGGAGGTATTGTTAACTCAAAGAGAAGCGCTGGAATCAAGAATGCAGCAAATTGAAATCAAAATGAAACAGTTGAATGCCAAAGTGAATATTTATAAAGCTTTGGGTGGAGGCTGGAATTAAAATCGATTTGAAAATTACACTGATTTCATACTTGAATTTTCTTTTCAAACAATCTTAGTTAACCTTAAAAATTAAGCCTGATACGAATGTGTCGGGCTTAATTTTTATTTATTTAATCTCATCTGACTTATCAATCCTTTGCCCAAATCATTGTGTTATGAGTAAATAGTTGCTGATGACCATCCTAAGATCACCGAAAATAACATCTGGCCGTTTATAAACAGAATCAATTTGCCCGGACTTTTGGGTGTATGAGCCGAATCCACGAAAATACGAATACCGTTGAACAAGCCTTAAAGGGTGTTTTGAATAAATTAATAGCATCTTTAGATACCATCATTGGGCGGCTTAAGAATCAATAAGATAAGGCAGTAAGGAAAGATCTTAATAAACTAATTGTTATTCGATAAGATTTATGTCAAAAATGAGGCTTAACTGTTCATATAATTCGGGATGGTTATCTTTGAATTTTTCTGGCCTGGAGAAAAAATATTCTGAGACGACAGCAAGAAACTCTGCTTCATTACTAAGCGCATAAGGATTTATATCCGATTTGCCTTTTTCAATTTTATTCATCTCCTGCTGCATCATTTTGAGCCATGGAATTGCATATTGATGTGCCTGCAGGTTTTCGGGAATACCATCTATATTGCCATCAGATTTGTCGAGGAGGTGAACAAATTCGTGGATTGCCACATTTTCATTTCCTGATGATTTTGAGAATCCGTGATACAAGGCCTCTCTTGATAAAAGCATTTGTCCGTTCATATACCCGCTACCTACCATCCCCATGATACTTCTGTTGTTGTTTCCTTCAAATTGAAACTCTTTGTCGAAGGTGTTAGGGTACATTATCACATTGCTAAGATTTTTATACTTCCAGCCTGCAAAGCCAAAAACCGGAATGATTGCACTTGAAGCAATCAGCACGCGATCGAGCTCAGTAATTTCAGTTCCAATACCTTCGATTTTCGTTTCCTCCAAAAAATCCGTCACTCTTTTTTCAAAATTAATTTTTTCGGTATTGTTTAGGTTTTGGTAGAATACAACTTCTTCTTTTAGAAGCTTTGTATAAGATTCTTGAGGAGATTTTACCCTTCCCCCTCCCGTTTTTGCAGAGGAAAAGTAAATAAGCAGAAATATTACCAGAATCAGGATAATGAAATATATCATCTTATTTATTGCACATAGGATAAACTTAGGGTTTAAATACTAATGTTTATTACTTGAATTTTTAAACTGACGAATAAAGTAGAGTAATTGTGAACCCGGTATTATTAGTAATAACAACAAAATTCTTTAATCATACTTTTTACCACTGGAAATTAGTTATTGAGATCTCGTTAAAGAATAGAGAATTGACACATTTTCCGAAATAATAGACCAAAAAGACAAATATTTTGAATGTTTTCTCTTCAAAACTTTATTCAGCAATTATTTTACTTAAAATTAAATTTTTCATTTCATTTTTCTTAATTACATGAATGGAATCAAAATAAATAGAATTCCGAATGTTTTATTTAATTTAAAGAACTCAAACTCTAATAGTGTAAGCGATATATGAATATTAAATCTGTCCTGTTTGTATTGACTGCACTAATAGCTCCGGATAGGGCGGGAAATGCGTTCATAAATTCAACAGAACCTGTTCAGTTTAAGCAAGAGCGTTATTACAGCATTGAAGATTTTAAATCAGTTAAAAAGTTCGATACCCACATCCACATAAATACGGATGAGAACACATTTATTAAACTAGCTCAGGAAGATAATTTTCAGTTTCTGGATATCGTTGATGACCGGCCATTCGGTTTGCCCTGGACTGAGCAGCAGAAATTCGCCTTCCTTCATTTGAAAAATTTTCCTGCTCAAATGGAATTAGCAACGACATTTTCGGTAAAGGGGTTTAATAAAAAAGGCTGGGCTGAAAATACGATCAGAGACTTGAAACTTTCCCTTTCAAAAGGAGCCCGGGCGGTTAAGATCTGGAAAAACATTGGTATGGATCTCCGTGATGAAATGGGGAAATTCGTGATGCTTGATGATCCCCGTTTAACACCCATATTCAAATTCCTTGTACAAAATGGTATCCCATTGATTGGTCATAATGGCGAACCAAGGGATTGCTGGCTACCATTGGATAAAATGACTTTTAGCAAGTCCTATTATGGTTCCCATCCAGAGTATCATATGTATTTGCATCCTGAGTATCCATCTTATGAAGCTCATATTCAGGCCAGGGATAATCTGCTTGAAAAGTATCCGGATTTGAAATTTGTCGGAGCCCATTTGGGTAGTCTGGAATGGAGCCTTGATGAATTGGCTAAACGGCTGGATCGTTTCCCAAATATGCGGGTGGATTTGTCAAGAATAACTAATCTACAATTGCATACATTGAATGACAGGGAGAAAACGCGTAATTTTTTCATTAAGTATCAGGAAAGGCTGGTTTACGGCACTGATAAAGCAATTAATTCAAGTAATGATCCTGCAGAATTGTCTAAATCTATTCACGATGCCTGGGTACGCGACTGGGTTTTCTTTGTTACGGATGATGCGATCAGCTTAGCAGGATACGGGGAACTTAAGGGACTAAAATTGCCGGCGGATGTAATCGATAAAATATATTATAAAAATGCTAAAAACTGGCTCTCAGCCGGAATCCCGCAAAAGCGGAACTAAAAACAATTATCTGATGAAGGAAACAGAAATATCTCAGGAACATACTCAGGCAACAGGAGCTGCAATAAATCCGGCACTACCTCAAAACCGTGTAGCATCAGTAGATGTTTACCGTGGTTTTGTGATGTTATTAATGATGGCCGAAGTACTTTCTCTTCAGGATGTGGCAAAAGCATTGCCCGATAGCTCATTCTGGCAATTCATAGGCTTCAACCAATCGCATGTTCCATGGACCTGGCTGAGTTTACATGATATGATCCAGCCATCCTTCACCTTTTTGGTAGGGGTGGTTTTACCTTATTCAATAGCAAGCAGGAAGAACAAAGGGGCCGGTTTCGGTAATATACTTGGCCATACGATCAAGCGTTCTTTTATTCTTATATTTCTGGGGATATTTCTCCGTTCGATGCATTCTCAACAAACCTTTTGGACATTTGAGGATACCCTGACCCAGATAGGTTTAGGCTATACTTTTCTGGTATTGATCTCCCTGTATTCTCAAAGGGTTCAGATAGGCATATTGGTATTTATTTTAGTTGCCTATTGGCTGGCATTTGCACTATATCCACTTCCGGGAACTGATTTTAATTATACTTTAGCCGGGGTAACTGCCAACTGGGAACATAACCTAAGCGGCCTTGCTGCTCACTGGAATAAGAATACCAATTTCGCCTGGGCCTTCGACCAATGGTTTATGAATATCTTTCCCCGTGAAAAGCCCTTTTTATTCAATAGCGGTGGTTATTCAACATTAAGTTTTATACCTACTCTCGGTACCATGGTATTGGGTCTGCTGGCAGGTAATATTCTGAATTCTTCAGTTACAACCCGTAAAAAGCTGAATAGTTTTGCTTTATATGGTATTTGTCTGATCCTTCTGGGTATTATTCTTCATGTAGCTGGTATTAATCCCATCGTTAAACGTATCTGGACACCGGCCTGGACCATTTTCAGCGGAGGTATCTGCTTCCTTTTCCTCGCGATGTTTTATGGTTTAATTGATATGAAAGACCGCAAAAAGGGAACTTTCTTTTTGATGGTAATCGGGGTTAACTCTATTGCTGCTTATGTGATTGCCGATGGCGGAATGCGAAATGTAATCAACGATTCCTTGTTCATTCATCTGGGGAAAAACTTTGATCAGATTTTTGGTCCGGCTTATGCAACTTTGATCAGTGGCGGACTGGTTCTGTTCTTTGAATGGCTGATCCTTTACTGGATGTTTAAGAAAAAATTATTTATAAAAATTTAGACCATATTTAATTCATTATGACATTACTTTCAAATTCACGCTATGCAGGTATGCTGGCACTTGCTCTGTTCATGCAAAATTGTACTCAGGCTACCAAAAATTCTTCTGAGGCAGAGAAGTCGGGAACTGAGTATTATACCCTCGAAGATTTTCGGAAGGTAGAAAAGTATGATACTCATACTCATATCAATGCTTACGATACCACTTTTATTCAGCTCGCAAAAGAAGATAATTTCAGACTTCTTGCGGTAAATGTTAATCCTGCAAGATATCCAACGGTAGAATTTCAGCAGGATGTGGCGGTAAGGATGGTTAAGGCCTATCCTGATCAGGTCGCCTGGGCGACAACTTTTACAGTAGCCAACTGGGGAACAGATAAATGGCTGCCCCAAACTCTTGATTATTTGAAAGGTTCTTTTGATAATGGAGCGATTGGAGTAAAGGTCTGGAAGAATATTGGGATGGAACTTCGCGATAAGGATGGGAAATTTGTGATGATTGATGATCCGAGATTTGATCCGGTGATTGATTTCATTGAAAAGAACAATAAGACTTTGGTAGGGCATTTGGGCGAACCGCGCAATGCATGGTTGCCGGTAGATCAAATGACGGTTTCAGGCGATAAAAGTTATTTTAGTCAGCATCCCGAATTTCATATGTTCCTGCATCCCGAATACCCATCCTATGAGGATCAGGTGAATGCAAGGGATAAAATGCTTGAAAAACATCCTAACATCCGTTTTGTGGGAGTTCACCTTGGAAGTTTGGAATGGAGCGTAGATGAACTTGCAAAACGCCTCGATAAGTTTCCGAATATGGCTGTTGACATGGCCGAGCGAATTTGCCATCTGGAATATCAGTCGATTAAGGAAAGACAAAAGGTAAGAGATTTCATGATCAAATACCAGGACAGGCTTATTTATGCTACTGACGATTGGGTTGGACCGGATTCAGATCCTGCAGAGCTTAAAAAGGATATACAGGAAACCAGATTAAGCGACTGGAAGTATTTTGTAACTGATCAGGAAATGAGTGTCCCTTATTTTAAAGAAAAGATTCAGGGTTTAAAATTACCAAAGGAGGTTGTCGATAAGATCTATCGTACAAATGCGGAAAAGTGGTTCCCGGGTATTTAATACAAAAAAAGTAATGACATTATAAATTATTCCTATTTTAAGGGACTGAATATTTAAATCCTGATTACAAGTCTGATTATAATTATTAATGCCGCCTGAGCGGATAAGAATGTAAATAATATCTAGAAAATGAAGAATAACCGTAGAGATTTTTTAAAAATTGGTGGTCTGGCAGGGCTTGGTCTTGCCGGAGGTGGTATAATGAAGAGTTTTGCATCTGAATCAGATCAATCAAATCCAATCAGTTCGATGTATGGGCATTCCACTGTTCAAACCTTTAATATGAGCGGGTATGCAGCACCTAAAATTCCAATTGTTCGGGTTGGTTTTATCGGATTGGGGCAGCGTGGACCAAGTCATTTGAATGCGATCTCTAAAATTGAAGGGACAGAGATCAAAGCATTATGCGATTTGCGTGCTTCAAGTGTTGAAAAAGCAAAAAAAGTGATTGAGGGAACCAGTCATAATCCGACTCTATATTCAGGTGGTCCGGATGAATGGAAAAAACTTTGCGACCGTAAGGATATTGACCTGGTTTATATTGCAACCCCATGGCATCTGCATGTTCCGATGGCAGTATATGCAATGAATCAGGGTAAACACGTTACTATTGAAGTTCCGGCAGCTGTTTCTATGCAGGAATGCTGGCAATTGGTAGAAACTTCAGAGCGTACACGTAAACATTGTATGATGCTGGAGAACTGCTGTTATGACTTTTTTGAATTGCTTACTCTGAATATGTCAAGACAAGGTTACTTTGGCGAGCTTTTGCATACTGAGGGAGCTTATATACATAACCTGATCGATCTTAACTTTAGTGATAAAGGATATCAGAATATGTGGCGATTAAGAGAAAATGCAACCAGAAAGGGTAGTCTTTATCCAACTCATGGTCTGGGCCCGGTTTGTCAGGCTCTGAATATCAACCGTGGCGACAGAATGGACTATCTTGTTTCTGTTTCTACCAATGATTTCCAGATGGGTGCCCGTGCGAAAGAACTGGCAGCAAAAAATGATCTTTATAAGGAGTTTGCCGATAAAGACTTTAACGGCAATATGAATACCACAACTATTCGTACCAGTCTGGGAAAGACTATTATGATCCAGCATGATGTAACCTCACCACGGCCTTACTCAAGAATCCACCTGTTAAGCGGTACCAAAGGAACAGCATTGAAATACCCTGTTCCAAGTATTTCAAACAGTCATGAAGGATGGGTTAATGCAGCTGAGTTTAAAGCGCTTGAAGAAAAATACACTCCGAATATTGTTAAAAAGGTTGGTGAATTAGCTAAGAAAGTGGGCGGTCATGGAGGAATGGACTTCTTAATGAACTGGCGTTTAATAGATTGCCTGAGAAATGGTTTACCGCTTGATCAGGATGTTTATGATGCAGCCTCCTGGAGTTCGGTATGGCCATTGAGTGAATGGTCTGTAAACAACCGATCAAATTCTGTAGATGTACCAGACTTTACGCGTGGTTCATGGAAAATTAATATGCCACATGATATTGATCTGAAAAAGGGTGGGGATACTAAGGTGAAGATATAGCGGATAGCCTTTGCGAAGCTATTTCCAGGCTGAAGTACAGTGTTTAATTAAATCCAGATGATTGCGATCGTCTGGATTTTTTTATTGTGACCCGGATAGGGTCGAATGTTTATAACCTGAGTTCGATATAAGGAAGGGTAAAAAATACGGTTATAATTGATCTGATAAGGCTCTGGTGGTACACAATAATTGATTTTTGAAAGCAATACCTGCGTGTTATAGGTTAGTTCAGCCCTTTCCTCCGGGGTTTTCCGGCATGAAATCACTTTCCATTTCAAATTACCAGCAGCCGGAAGCTACCTACTACGGCAAGGTTTATTTTACCTGGAGCTATTTTTCATTGGGACGGGCAGCCCGGCAATAGTACCATTTGCCATTTGAAATAAACCCGTATTCTATGGTTTTTGCAAATTTAATTTCAAGGTTTTAAGCAGGATTTAATTCCATCTGATAAGGAACTCCTTTTCTTATCACTGCGAATATTCTGCTGATGAGTTTGTTTTTAATAGCGTTTAATATACTTAAGAAGCTCTTCCCTTCGGCCTTTTTTCTTCGATAATAATTCTGAAATTCATTTTCTCCTTTAAGAACATTTAAGCAACACATCGTTAATAACGTCTTTATCTTTTTGTTAGCCAGGTTACTTATCCTATCCCGGCCTCTTATACTGGTCCCTGATCCGTATGGAAAAGGGGCAATCCCACAGTAACAGGCAAACTTCCGGTAATCATCAAATTCAGTGAAGGCTTTAGTGTGAATTAGAATAAAGAGAGCAGTTTGTTTGCCGATTCCATGAACTGAACACACCAGATCGAACTTCTTTTTAAGATCTGAATCTTCCATAACAATCGCAGCGAGTTGCTCATCAACATCTTTAATCTTTTGATTATAATATTTAATGAGCTCTTTATTCTGATCAATACAGAAAGCTGCGTTTTGTTCATCAAAACCTTTAAACTCCGAAATAGAACTCTTAAAAGATGCTTGGTGACGAACCAGGTGTTCTCTTTGTGTCAGTAAGTGCTTTAGCTGTGTTATATTAGCATCAGGCTGCTTATAAAGTCTGGCCTGATATTGTTTAGAGAATCCATAATCTGCAATTGCATAGGCATCCGCTTTGTCCGATTTTCCGCGTTTTAAACCAATAGAACGTTTAATCTGTAAAGCATTTTCTACCCATAACTTAGCATCTTTTGCTACCATCCATCTGCAAATGGGCAGGGCGTAAAGCCCGGTATGCTCACAGCAAAATAGAATCTTTTCAAGTGCAGTATCAGTTAATGATCTGATCCACTTTTCCATTTTATCAAAACCAGTATAATCATTACTGAATACTTGGTGCTGGTAATTGGAATGGTCTTCTCCTGCAAACAGAACCACATCGATGGTTAGTTTGGAAACACTAGTGTCCGGTAAAAATAATTAAAAAAAATAGGGAGGAACGAATTCCTCCCATGATGTTGGTTAGCTTTGAGTTACGACACTTAAATTAACCATGAACAAAAGTACTTTTTTTACCGGAC
>Ga0123337_10002201_pt1 | contig 22624 bp, 21 predicted proteins | sample frozenSSSSmetaG_FD_89792 | JGI IMG/M metagenome (GOLD analysis project Ga0123337, IMG submission 89792) | Glacier valley bacterial and archeal communities from Borup Fiord, Nunavut, Canada, to study Microbial Dark Matter (Phase II) -... | ecosystem: Environmental > Aquatic > Freshwater > Ice >...
TGCTTGTTTTTATTTTTGCTCTTAGTGAAGTTGATGCGCAAAATAAGGCAACGGATTCATTACGTCTGGGGATAGAAAATGCGGATATAAATCCTCGTTTTAAAGGAGGGGTTGACTCCATGACTTTGTTTTTGCAAAATCATTTGACTTATCCTGAATCAGCGATAAAAAATAATTTATCGCGCATTATTTATATTCAATTTATTGTGAATGTGGGTGGTTCAATTTCTGAGATGAAACCACAGAAAAACTATCGGTCTAAATATGAGGTTTTAGTTCAAGAAGCCATTAGGGTTGTCAAATTAAGCAATGGTATGTGGTTGCCCGCCGTTAGGGAAGGGAAAGCGGTAAGAGCCATTTGCATGATTCCAATCACATTTGTTTTGGAATAATTTTTTCCTTATATTTGTTTTAAACCTGCCATATGTAAGATGTTTAAAATATATCTATTGATTATTTTATTTTTTATAGATCTAAATGGCTTTGCACAAACTATAAAAATCCAAGATTCGTTAGATGAAAGCCTGAACTTGAAAATTCAGGAAGGGATTGGGACAAAAGCATATCTGATGGATGGAAATGAGGTCATTATTGATGAATTTATTAAAAAACTAATTGTTACATAAGGGTCTAGCAATGAATGGTTCGCAAACCCTCTGGATATAAGGTTTGTTGTCAATGAGGATAGTACAATTTCAGAAATCGTCTTAAAAAATGCTGATACGACAATGAAGGAATGGAAGGAGCTGGGAAAGCAAATCAAGGACGCTCTTTTAACCAACAATAAAAGGTGGGTGCCGGCCAGTATTGATGGTGTATATGTAAAGTCAAGGGTAAGAATGCCCCTTATTATTTGTATAGAAGAAGATTAGGGAGATATGGGACAAACACTAGGTTTTAAATATGCCTTTTTTTTCGTTTTTGCCTTTTATTTCGTGGGCGGTGTGGCACAAAGCTCAAACCATGATTCCATTTATTTAGATGTTGACACCTTGCCTAGGTCCATTAAGGGAGATTCTACATGGAATAACTTTGTAATGCACAATATCAAATACCCTGAAAAACTGAAAGCAGAAGGTTTTAAAGGAACCATCGTGATTTCGTTTTTGGTCAATAGAGATAGTTCTGTTTCTCAGATCTTTTGTTATACTGGCTGTGATTTAGATCCCATGTTGTTTAAGCAGGTAATAAGTCTTGTCAAATTGAGTGATAAACAATGGATACCGGCTCAAGCTCATGGCAAACCGGTGAGGTACAGAATGAAAGTCCCTATTAAATTGAATGTCAAGGGGGATCCGACCATTTATCAAAAAGTGGATAAAAAGCCTTTATTGACAGGGAAATATTCTGAAGAAATTTCATTTGTTGAAACTGTTCCGGAGTTAGAACCTGATACGTTAACGAAGTTTAATATATCTTTTGTGGTCAATACAGATGGCACTGTGTCAGATTTATCTTTTGACTCCGCCTATCATCAATTCCAGAGGGAATTGGATAAAGCAATTTTAATGATTATTGTCACAAAATGGCAGGCAGCAGAACTTAATCACCGAAAAGTGCGGTATAGAATGATGGCTCAAATGCCATTTAAGCGCAAAGTGGATGTTTTTACTTTTGCGCAAATCAAAAGTTATTTGAAAGCAGCCGAAACAGATTCGGTATATGAAAAAGTTGATAGCATTGCGGAATTTATTGGAGATTCTACTTTGTCCGATTTTATCATCAAAAACCTGCATTATCCCGACGGCTTTAATTCTAAGGTTAAAGCAGAATATATTATTTCTTTTATAGTGAATAAAGACGGTTCCATTTCAGAGGTCAAATGTGTTGGTCCGGATTGCAATTTTGAACCTGCCTTTCGGAATGAAGCCCTAAGGGTCGTATGGCAAACAGATCAACAATGGATTCCTGCCATTTTAAATCATCAATATGTCCGATCAATCTGTCACCTTCCAATTATTTTTGAGATTGAGGAAGTCGAGTAATTCCCTACATTTGCAATCATAAGTTTTTCCTGAATATTTATGGGTGAGAAAAAAAGCACATATTGGATTGTTGTGATTGCTGCGCTTGGTTACTTTGTCGACCTGTACGACCTGATTCTTTACAATGTAGTAAAAGAAGCAAGTCTTACGGCCATTGGTATTACCGGTCCGGCCTATAAAAACTACGAAATAACACTGTTTAACTGGCAGATGTTTGGTATGTTGTTGGGCGGTTTATTGTGGGGGATATTAGGGGATAAAAAAGGCAGAATCTCCGTGCTTTTTGGTTCTATACTTCTGTATTCTCTCGCAAATATTGCCAATGGATTTGTGGTCAATATTAACCAATATGTGATTTGCCGTTTTATAGCAGGTATTGGACTTGCAGGAGAATTGGGTGCAGGTATTACGCTGGTGAGCGAAACAATGCATAAAGACAAACGGGGTATTGGTACCATGATTATTGTTTCTTTTGGTGCCCTGGGTGCTGTAACTGCAGCCATGGTGGGAAAATATTTTCAGTGGCAGAATGCCTATTTTATTGGCGGAGGCCTGGGCTTGGCTTTATTAGCCCTTAGGGCGGGAGCTTTTGAATCGGGGATGTATAAAAATCTGTCAGAAAAAACACAAGTTGTAAAAGGCAATTTCCTGATGTTGTTCAAAACTAAAGAGAGATTTTTTTTATATTTAAATTCCATTATTATCGGTATTCCCATCTGGTTTATGATTGGCGTATTGATCAATCTTTCACCTAAGTTTATCACGGTGCCCGGCATCAATTCCAAAATGATGGTAGGTGAAGCCGTCATGTTTGGTTATATCGGTTTGTCGGCGGGAGATGTTATAAGTGGTTTATTGAGTCAATGGTTGAAAAGCAGAAAAAAAGTGATTGGGTTGTATCTTTTAATCTCTATGGCCTTGGTTATCTATTATATTTATACCGCCGTCATGTCTTTAAGTCAGTTCAGAATAAGTTGCCTCTTATTGGGACTTGGAACAGGTTATTGGGCTCTTTTTGTGCAGGTAGCCTCAGAAAATTTTGGAACCAATATCCGCAGCACAGTCACTAATACTGTCCCTAATTTTGTGAGAGGAAGTGTGGTGCCGATTACCCTGAGTTTTAAATCGCTTTCAGAAACTTATGGAAATCATCAGGCTGCTCTGGCCGTTGGCGGTTTCTGCATCGCTATTGCCATTATAGCACTGGCATACATGAAAGAAACTTTTAGTAAAGATCTGGATTATCACGAAATAGACTGATGAGCGATTTACAAAAAACAAAACTGGGTCTTGTACTGGCCACCGACCCACGTTGGGTAAATATAGCAGAAATGAATATCGGTTATATATTGAGCGACCATGCCTGGTGTGAACAGAAAGCTGCTACCACCGGAATTTCATTGATTGTGAAATATGCCCATTATGAGGCCATTGTTGAAGAAGTAACACCAATCGTTGCCGAAGAGTGGGGGCATTTCAGGCGTGTCATAAAAGAATTAAAAAAACGCAATCTGCCTTTTGAGATGCCAAGGAAAGATGTATATGTCAATAAATTATTTGCGCTGGAAAAAAGAGGATTAAAGCCTGATCAGGTAGCTGTTGAGAAATTACTGATTAGCGCCATGATAGAAGCCAGAAGTTGTGAGCGTTTCAGACTGCTGAGTCTTTATATACAGGATGATGACTTAAAATTATTTTACCGCGAATTTATGGAGAGTGAGGCAGGTCATTATCATACATTTATTCAATTGGCCAAAAGTATTATGCCGTCAGATTATGTCCAGAATCGCTGGGATGATTTCCTGTTAGAAGAAGCGGAAATTATGAAAAGCATGGAATTAAGAGGGGATAGAATACACTAAATATGGATATCGGTTCAGATATTTTAGGCGTTGTTATACGTACAATCTCCGTCTATCTGGTGATAGTACTTTTGCTTATTTTATTGGGCAAAAAAGAGCTTTCACAGATTAATATTACTGACCTTGTGTTTATTTTACTTATCAGTAATGCTGTTCAGAATGCCATGGTTGGAAGCAATTCGTCACTTCTTGGAGGATTAGCTGCTGCATTGGTGTTATTTGTACTCAATTATACTTTCCGTTTATTGAATTTTAAATTTAAGTTTTTCCGAAAAATGGTGGAAGGAGAACCAAAATTATTGGTGTATGAGGGTAAAATACAGGATAAAAATATGCACACTGAGAAAATTACTTATGATGAATTGATTGCTGCTGCCCGTGAACACGGCGTGTCAAAAATAGAAGATGTAGAACTGGCTATGCTTGAAATAGATGGCAATATCAGCATTGTTTCCAACGAAATGAAGGGTAAGACCATACATCGCAGAAAACACAAAGCAAAGGTTATTTTAAAATAAAGTCTTAAATTTTCGTTGAGACAGATTTAAAACAAGCACATTATACTATATCGGAGAGTTTAAAAACCTTGTCTTTCATCAACTGTCCTCTTTCGTTTTTAATCACGGTACAACATTCATTTACAGGGTCGTGTTCAAAAAACAGGATATAAGTATTGGCAACGGCTTCGTCCAGGAATAATTGCCTGTCGCGCATACTTTCAAGGGGTTTGATATCATATGCCATGACATAGTTTACAGGTAAATGTCCAAGAGATGGAATCAGATCGGCACAGAAAACAATAGTCTGACCTTTGTATTGGATTTGTGGCAACATCATGGCTTCTGTGTGGCCATAAACAGTTCTCAGATGGATAAAGGGTGCAATATCCAAAGGTTTTTCAACGAACTTTAGTTGTCCGCTTTCTTGTATCGGAACTATGTTTTCTGTCAGAAAACTCGGTTTTTCTCTTGGATTGCTGTTCAAAGCATGTTGCCAGTGTTCCGTGTTGCTCCAGTATGTGGCATGTTTAAAAGCAGTCTGGTAGGAAGTTCTATCAGCGTTCCATTCGATACTTCCGCCACAATGGTCAAAATGCAGGTGGGTAAGCACAACATCTGTGATGTCTTCGCGGCTGAATCCAAGTGAATTAAGTGATTTGTCCAACGTGTCGTCGCCGTTCAGATAATAATAGCCGAAAAATTTTGCACTTTGTTTGTTGCCAATTCCATTATCTATCAGTATCAGGCGGTTCCCATCTTCTATCAGCAGACATCGCATGGCCCAATTGCACATATTATTCTCGTCGGCTGGGTTCAGGTTTTTCCAGATGCTTTTCGGCACGACGCCAAACATAGCACCACCATCTAGTTTAAAAAATCCGGTATCAATGGTATATAAATGCATAACTTAAAAAGAATCTTGCAATATTAAATAAATAGAACATATAAAATGAAAAATATGTCAACAAAAAGGGTCCGTATATCACTTATGATGTCTGTTGCTTTGATTAAATTAAATAGTGTATAAAGAATAAATTAGAGATATTTTCGTTGATAGCTATACAAATGAAAAAGCTATTGTTGGTCTGCATATTATGTTGCTTGAAGATAATAGATGGACAAACGCCCCATATAGAAGATGTGATATTTCGTGCTCGTTTTATCGAATTGCAGGATTCCTTGCGGGACAGGATGTGCCAAGCTGCCTTATCAGGAAAAATAAAGGCATATGTTGACAGATCTTATAAAAGGATAATAAAACCCAAAGACATATATCCCTTGTTGGATCAGGAAATACTTAAGTCTGGTAGCAGTGTCTATAAAAGAGATGATTACGGAAAACTACTGCCATATACATTTACTTATCAGGCGCATAAACAGGCTTTTGGTATTGGGCTACAGGTGGAAACCAATTCTGACTTTAAGGCCTGTAAAGTTAGCCATATAGTCAAAGGGATTAGTTTTACAATGGCACATCTTACCGAAGGGCAAAAATCTTTAAAAACTTCATTTTTTCTCTATTTCAGGTTAGAAGATATACATCAATTAGTAAGCTCTGATGAATGGGACATTCTGATATTGTTATTTGACACAAATATCCATAATCTGCGTGAACTTGAATCTAAAGAGGATTATAAAATCAGTGTCAGGGTAAAGGAATTATGTATTTCATCTTGGGAAATGCGTCTAGAATCCTATGACTTGTCATATGTTGGGGCTGCTTTTATCAGGCGTATTAAACAAACTGTTTATGACCGTTGTGTCGATTTTTCAATATATGATGTTTACCGTGATTCCTTTAAGAACGCAACCTATGTCGGGGAAGAATTGGCAAAAGCTTTTATAAAAGAAGATGTTGTTGCCTTATATAATTTTGGGGAATATCTAGGTTTAGATAGTGTTGTTTCTATTCAAGAAACATTAATCAACACAAATGTCAGATACCTCACAAAAAAAAACCTGTTGTTTTTTGAGGGTTTTGGTTACAAGCGCAGTTTATATGTGGATTTTGATCAGGTTTTAATCTTTTTAAGTCCCACAGAAAAAACAATATGGAAATGGTATTTAGACTTAAATTGATATGCTTGCTGGTATTGGTACAGGTAAATGCGGAGGCGCAAACCTTTATAGATTCCTGTGTTAGCAGTCAATTGGCTGTGCTGAATGCAAAGCTATATAATTATGCGGCAATAGGACTGATTCCGGCTTACGGGGTAACGAATGACTCTTCATGGATGGCTAATTTATATATGACCCCGGAAGAGATTGATGCTCAAAGTAATTACCGGGAGAGGATTACCTATGAGGAAAACGGATGGGGTTTTGACACGTTTATCACAACAAGGATAAATCCGGAGAAACATTTTCACGGACAGAGATTTCAGTACCGGCGCAAAGGTGATGGTTTTGTATTAGAATATTATGCACCGGTGTATACGCAACAATATCCAACTGACAAGGATACCACTTTCTTCTGGCTCAAATGGTCGGAAATACAAGATGTGCTTGATTCTTCGGAACGTATCTTTTTGTCAGGAATTGCCAACCTCGCTTTTAGACAATATAACTACAATAATGAACTCAGGGGAAATTTTCAGACAGAGGAAGTTCGGATTGCAAATTATAGTAGATTTCTTTTTGCAAATTGCATACAGGCAGACTTTACAAAGTTTTCCGATGCTTTTTGGGATTCTCTTATTCATATTGAACTTGCCACTCATATAAGCGAAGGTCTTATGGGCAGTCTCAGCTGTTATGCAAGTAAAGGGTTTTTGAGAGGTTTTAAGCCGTTGCATGGAAAAAAACAAAGACAGCACTTGGCTCAGCAACTTATGCATGCAAATGTTGTTATACATCCTCAAGGCAATATCCATGTATTTATACATGAAAAGGGAGAACAGTGGCAACTCAATTTTAATTGGAGTGATATCAAAGATGATCTGATGCCGCTGACGCGTATGTTGATAGAGAAGTATTATTTTGGCTGGACTCATATACCTGCAAGGTGAGAGCCAGAAGCCTATCACCTCAATGTGTTTTAAAAAGGGAAATGATCATGACTAAAACAAATGTCAAAAGTATACCTAGCCATAAAAAGGCAAAGGATGTTAATAAAACGCTTCCGCCTGCTTTCGAATAACTGTTGTCATATTTTTCGCGTAAGATGCGTTTTATGACCTGTTTGTTGCGGTACCTTATCCAAAGATACGACCAGCCAAAAAAGGCCGAAACAGGCAGTAATAAAAGCTCCGCAATCATCTTTGAAATCCAGCCATGGTTTAGCAAATATACTTAAAATATGGAATAAATAATTGATGACTAAAGCTGGCTTAGTGCGCCCTGATAACAGTGGCAGCCCCTGCGACAGGCGGCGCTGCATTTGATTGCCCGGGCGGGCAAGGGGTACTAAGCCCCGACCGGACATGGTTTCGCAAATGCCAGCCGGCTGACTCAGGGCTATAACGGATAGCAGGATCGGCGCCCAAAAAGAAAGTAAAGGATGAAAACAGAACAACTATCGGTTCAAAATGGAATAAAAACCGCTCAATAATGACAATCTTTTCTCCGCTTACAAGAAACTTGTGAAAACCATCTCTTTACTGTAATTTCGCACCCTAAATAAATTCTTAAGTTATATGAAATATGATATAATCGTTGTTGGCAGTGGCCCGGGTGGTTATGTAGCCGCTATTCGCGCTTCACAATTAGGTAAAAATGTTGCAATTGTTGAAAAAGCTGAATTGGGTGGCATTTGCCTCAACTGGGGTTGTATTCCTACCAAAGCCTTACTAAAATCTGCCCAGGTATTTGAATATCTAAAACACAGTGCGGACTATGGTATTACAGTAGCAGAACCTAAGGTCGATTTTGAAGGTGTTGTAAAACGCAGCAGAGGTGTAGCTGGCAATATGAGCAAGGGGATTGAATTCCTGATGAAAAAGAACAAAATCACGGTCATCAGAGGAATAGCAAAATTAGCTGCAGCTAAAAAAGTAGAAGTTGAAAACGAAGGTAAAAAAGAAATACACGAAGCAGACCATATTATCCTAGCTACCGGAGCCAGAAGCAGAGAACTTCCCGGTATTAAACAAGACGGTAAAAAGATCATCGGATATCGCGAAGCCATGGTGTTGCCAGAGCAGCCAAAGAGCATGCTGGTAATCGGTTCAGGTGCTATCGGTATGGAGTTTGCCTATTTTTACAACACAATGGGCACTAAAGTGACCGTGGTTGAATTTATGCCGCGTATTTTACCTGTTGAAGATGAAGAAGTGAGCAAAACTATGGAAAAACTGTATAAAAAGGCAGGTATGGACATCATGGTGGATAGCGCGGTAGAGAGCGTTGATACAAGCGGCAAAACTTGCAAAGTGAATATAAAAACCAAAGCGGGTAATATCAGTGTTGAATGTGATATTGTGCTTTCAGCTGCGGGTGTCGTAACAAATCTTGAAAATCTAGGACTGGAAACTGTAGGTGTAAAAACCGACAAAGGCAAAGTACTTGTAGATGATAATTATAAAACCAATATTGATGGTGTATATGCCATAGGTGATATCGTTCACGGTCCGGCTCTGGCGCACGTTGCAAGTGCAGAAGGTATTATATGTGTTGAAGCGATAGCCGGTTTAAAACCACATCCATTAAATTACAATAATATTCCGGGTTGCACCTACTGTCATCCTGAAATAGCCTCAGTAGGTTATACCGAAGCTCAGGCAAAAGAAAAGGGGTATGAAATCAAAGTGGGTAAATTCCCTTTCTCTGCCAGTGGAAAAGCAAGTGCAAGCGGACATAAAGATGGTTTTGTTAAAGTCATATTTGATGCCAAATACGGCGAATGGCTGGGTTGCCATATGGTGGGCGAAGGCGTAACGGATATGATTGCAGAAGCAGTGGTAGCCAGAAACCTGGAAACAACCGGTCATGAAATCATTAAGTCAGTGCACCCGCATCCAACTATGAGCGAAGCGATTATGGAAGCTGTGGCGCAGGCCTATAACGAGTGTATACACTTGTAATTAAAAATTAAAACAAAAGGTTAATAGTCAAAAAAGTATTTGACTATTAGCCTTTAATATAAGCATTAAACACCATTTTCATGGGAATAAACGATCAATTAAAAAAGATTCTAAGCGAGCGCATCATGGTGATTGATGGTGCTATGGGGACCATGATTCAAACTTATGGTTTGACTGAAGAAGACTACAGAGGGGCACGTTTTAAGGATATTCCTCAATCTGTGAAAGGTAATAATGATTTGCTGGTACTCACAAGGCCGGATATTATTATGGAAATTCACCGTCAGTTTCTGGAGGCAGGTGCAGATATCATCGAAACCAACACATTTAATGCTCAATCGGTGTCTATGGAAGATTACAAAATGGGCGACCTGGTGTATGAAATCAATTTTGAAGCCGCTAAGCTGGCTAAAAAAGTAGCTCAGGAATTTACAGATAAAGATCCTTCAAAACCACGTTTTGTGGCGGGTGCTATGGGGCCTACCACTAAGATGACTTCTATGTCGCCTGATGTGAATAATCCGGGTTTCAGGGCCCTGAGTTTTGAAGAGTTGGTAGATGCCTTTTCAGTGCAAATCAACGGACTTCTGGATGGCGGTGCAGATATGATTTTATTGGAGACAGTTACCGATACACTGAATGTAAAAGCAGGTTTGTTTGCTGTGAATACCATCAAAGAAGAGCGCGGTATTGAAATTCCAGTCATGGTGTCAGGTACCATTACCGATGCCAGTGGAAGAACCTTAAGTGGTCAGACTCCTGAGGCTTTCTGGAATTCTGTTGCTCATGCCGACCTTATGAGTATTGGATTAAACTGTGCATTAGGAGCTAAAGACATGATTCCGCATATCAGCGAAATCAGCAAGGTGGCCTGGGCTTATACAACGGCTTATCCAAATGCCGGACTGCCTAATGAGTTTGGTCAGTATGACGAATCGCCTGAGGCTATGGCTAAGGTCGTTGAACTTTTTATGAAAGAAGGTTGGGTGAATATGGTGGGCGGTTGCTGCGGCACTACTCCTGAGCATATCAGGGCTATTGCGGAGAAGGCAAAGTTATACGCGCCAAGGGAAGTGCCCGTGCTTGTCGATTAATCACTGACGATGAGATTTCTGGCTTTATTCTGTTCGGTTATTTTGCACCCACTGATATTGCTGAATATTGGTCTGTTTTCTTTGCTTAAATTTCATCCGTATTACCAGAGTAAATTTTATGATGAACAGTTTTATACCATTTCCATGTTCATCGCGGTGAATACCATATTGATGCCGTTTTTGTCGGTATATTTATTAAAACGTTTTAAGATTATTGACAGTTTATACATGGAAAATCCCAAACAAAGGTTTTTTCCTTATATCATCATGGCTTTATTACTGGGTTTTACAGCCTATGAATTGTTTAAAAATGATTTTACCGGTCTGCCCTTAATCTTTCTTTTGTCCACCATCCTTTGCGTGTTGCTGAATGTGGTCATTAATTTTAAATTCACTATCAGTTCGCATGCTATAGGTGCAGGAGGTTTATTGGGCCTATTTGTATTTTTGACCTTATTTCAGCATGTGTCTGTTTTTAATTGGTTTCTGGTCGTTGCCATTCTTGTGGCGGGTGTCAGTGGTTGGGCCAGATTAAGTCTAAATGCACACTCGGAAAAACAATTGTATCTGGGATATCTTCTTGGACTTGCGGTTGTTATACCGGTTTGCTGTGTATTCGCATAAAAAAACCACGGATTTCTCCGTGGCTTTCTTGAAATTTTAACGATAAATAAATTTATAGCGCCGCTTCGTATCTTCTGCTTACTTCATCCCAATTGATGACACTGTAGAAAGCATTGATATAATCCGGTCTGCGGTTTTGGTAATTCAGGTAATAAGCATGCTCCCACACGTCAAGACCCAAAACAGGTGTGCCTTTTGTATTGCCTTCAATATCCATTAAAGGATTGTCTTGATTCGCCGTGCTGCTGATCACAAGTTTGCCGTTTTGAACGCTTAGCCAGGCCCATCCGCTGCCAAATCTGGTGGTGGCAGCTTTTGAGAAATCTTCTTTGAATTTTTCAAATCCTCCTAGGTCATTTTGAATCGCTTCTGCCAATTTGCCTGTAGGGAGAGCTCCGTCATTTTTTTTCAGGATAGTCCAGAAAAGACTGTGATTGTAATGTCCACCGCCATTATTCCTAACAGGTACAGGGAATTTGCTGATATGTTTGCAAATGTCTTCAATGCTCATTTGTTCCATTTCTGTGCCGGCTGTGGCAGCGTTCAGATTGGTGACATAGGCATTATGGTGTTTACTGTGGTGGATTTCCATTGTTTTTGCATCGATATACGTTTCCAACGCATCGTAAGCATAATTGAGTTCGGGAAGAGTGAATGCCATATTGTTGTTTTATTAAGTTGCAAACTTAAAGTTTGTTTGACTAGCATAAAAATAAATTTGATTGATAAGTGTATTTATATTTGCGGACAAACCGCGTAAAATGTACAGTTTGGCAGGGTTTTTGCTGCTAATTGAGATATCAACAAACCCTTAAAATAGTAGGCTTTTCAAGGAAAAAAATTATATTTGCAACCTTTTTCCTGAAATTACAACTATTCAATTACATAAGTAAATAATGAGACAACTTAAAATATCAAAACAGTTTACCAATCGTGAAAACAAATCCTTAGATAAGTACTTAAACGAGATTTCAAAGGTACAGATGATTGACGCACAGGAGGAAGTAGAACTGGCGCGCAGGATTAGAGAAGGAGACCAGGCAGCACTGGAAAGACTGGTAAATGCCAACTTGAGGTTCGTTGTTTCAGTCAGTAAGCAATACCAAAACCAAGGTTTAACTCTGGGTGACCTGATTAATGAAGGTAACCTTGGATTGATTAAAGCAGCTAAACGTTTTGACGAGACCCGTGGTTTTAAATTTATATCCTACGCAGTTTGGTGGATTCGTCAGTCTATTCTTCAAGCATTGGCAGATCAGTCACGTATTGTGCGCCTGCCTTTGAATAAAGTAGGTTCAATTGGTAGAATCAGTGCAGCAGCAGCTAAACTTGAACAAGAGTTTGAACGTGAACCAACAGCCGAAGAAATAGCCACAGTATTGGAAATTCCAATTATTGAGGTGGAAAATGCACTGAAATCAAGCGGCAGACATTTGTCTATTGATGCACCTTTGACAGAAGGAGAGGATAATACTTTATTAGGTGTACTCGATAATAATGACGAACCAAATCCTGATGTGCCCTTGATGAATGAGTCACTGCAAAAGGAAATCAACCGTGTCATTTCTACCTTAAGTGAGAAAGAACGCGATGTACTGCGTTATTATTACGGTCTGGATGGCGGTCCTGCCCATACACTGGAAGATATCTCTGAAAAGGTCGGACTTACCAGAGAGCGTGTACGTCAGATTAAAGAAAAAGCATTGAGAAGATTGCGTAAATCTTCCAAAAGCAAAATTTTGAAAACTTACCTGGGTTAATTTCAGGTTATCACATATTGAAAAAGGGACCTAAGGTCCCTTTTTTTGCGCAGATAGATTTTTAAAATAAAACATCATTCCATAAGCCGAACCGAAGGGGGCAAAGACTCCCATTGGGTTATCCAGAATACTGCCTATACCGGCGCTGTATTAAGCACCAAAGCTAAAGTCTTTTTTATTTATGAATAATTAACAGTTACAGAACTTAGGTCATAAGAGATCTGAGAATCAATGGCTAAATTTTTGAATGAAAGTCTGGGTAAACTTATTCCTAAGAGAATATTATGCGTTGAAGTCCGTATTCATGTTTTTTTAATGATATGATAGTGATAAAAAGAGGTTTGATTGAGTTCCAAAGACTCTTTTTGTAGCTAAATAACCGTATTATGAATATACAGAAACTCTTATTACAAGCTATTGTCACGCTTGTATGTATGATGGGGAATGAACTTTTCGCCCAAAAAACAATCAGTGTTAGGATTAACGCTGTGGACGACGATCTTGAGGAATGGTTGCCAGCACGTTCAGGTCAGACTCAAGGTAAAACAGTTGGAGCTTTGGATGCCGGCAGTTCTGATTTGGAATTTGGAACAGAAGCGTCAGGAAATGATCCACAGATGCTTGGATTGAGATTTACAAATATCAATATACCAAAAGGCGCTATCATATTGAGCGCGTACATTCAATTTACCGTCGATGCAGTGAATAAGAATAATGATCCATGTAAAATTTTTATCAAAGGCGAAGCCACAGACAGTGCGAATGGATTTAATGCAGGTTCTGCCTACAATATTTCAATCCGTAATAAAACGATGGATTCTGTTATGTGGACTGTGTCTGGTAGCAGTTGGGGTACAGTTGGTGCTGCAACAACAGATCAAAGAACACCAAACCTAAAACAACTTGTGATTGATCAGATAAATCGCATTGGCTGGAAAAGTGGAAATCCACTTAGTTTTTTTATGTATGGAACCGGAACCCGTGAGGTGGAATCATTTGACGGCGATGCTCCGAAAGCACCTTTATTGGTGATTACCTATATTGAACCGCAAACCTTAAATGTAAGAATTAATAGCGTAGATGACGATTTGGAAGAGTGGTTAAATCCAAAATCCGGGCAGACACAGGGTAAAACAATCGGAGCCATGGATGCCGGTAGTTCCGATTTGGAATTTGGAACAGAAGCTTCAGGAAATGACCCGCAAATTATAGGTTTGCGTTTTAATAACATTAATATTCCCAAAGGATCAATGATTTTAAAAGCTTATATTCAGTTTACGGTAGATGCGATAGGCAAGAATAACGATCCATGTAAAGTGATTATTAAGGGCGAGGCAAACGATAGTGCTTCAGCTTATAATTCTGCAGGAACATTTGATATCAGCAAACGCACAAGAACAAACGATTCAGTTACCTGGAATGTTGGCGGCGCGTCATGGTCAACCATAGGGGCCGCTACAGTGGATCAAAGAACTCCGGATATCAAATCACTTGTTCAAACCATCATGAGTCGTAATGGTTGGAGAAGCGGTAATCCCATTGCCTTTAATTTATATGGAACAGGAACCAGAGAAGTAGAATCTTTCGATGGAGATGCCCCAAAAGCAGCCATGTTGGTGATTGAATATATACCGCTAAAAACGATGACAATTCGGGTGAATAGCGTGAATGATGATATGGAAGAATGGCTGCCTGCAAAATCAGGTCAGACCCAGGCCAAAGTAATAGGTTCACTGGATGGTGGAAGTTCTGACCTTGAATTTGGTGCAGAGTCTACCGGCAATGATCCGCAAATGGTCGGTATACGTTTTACGAATGTGGCTTTGCCACAGGGCAGCCTGGTTCAGAATGCCTACATACAATTTACTGTAGATGCAACGAACAAGAACAACGACCCATGTGTCGTAACGATAAAAGGAGAAGCAAGCGATACCCCATCATTGTTTAACTCTGCTGTCAACTATGGTATAAGTAGTAGAAATAAAACAACGGATTCTGTTGTTTGGAATGTTTCTGGCTCATCTTGGAGCAGTGTAGGAAGCGCAGGAGTCGATCAGAGAACCCCTAATCTTAAGCCGATTGTTGAAACTGTGCTGAATCGCAGTGGATGGCAAAGTGGTAATCCAATAGCCTTTTTTATGTCTGGCACAGGCACCAGAGAAGTGGAGTCATTTGATGGAGATGCTCCACGTGCCCCACTTCTGGTGATAGAATATCTTGGCGGTGATTATGTACCCGTATCAAAACCGAAAATGCCTTTAACGAATTACCCTATTATTAAAAAATCCAATTGGTTGTATCTCGATAGCGGTGTTCTTCCTAAAGCTAACTGGAAAGACCTCAAGTATAAAAATGATACCTCATGGAGTTTTGGAAGAGGTCCTTTAGGTTTTGGAGAACCGGGATTCACTGGCACAGACATTAATGGCGGAGCGGGAACAAACAGATTTATAAGTTCATATTTCCGTAAGCCTTTTGTTGTCACTAACCTCGCATCTGTTTCAGATACATTGGAGTTGCAACTGATGGCCGATGACGGAGCCGCAGTTTATATCAACGGGACTGAAGTGGTAAGGAGAAATTTACCCATAGGAGCTCCAGTATATAAAACTAAAGCGACGGCTAAATCAGATGAACCATTTGAAAGGATATATTGGTTGTATTATCTTCCAAAAACAGTGTTGAAGGCCGATACCAATATCATTACAGTTGAAATACATCAATATGACAGTCTGAGCAATGATCTTTTATTTGATCTGGCTTTGAATAATCGCAAATACAAAGTAAATCCTCCAGCTTTGGGATGTGCAGGAGGTGCAGGGCATATTTCATGTTTTACATCCGTTCTTGCAACCGAACAAATAGATACAATAAAAATCCCTTCAACACATAGATTTCAATCCATTGTGAAAACAGGAGATGCTTACAGTAAAACAGGAACAGTGCCTAGTAATTTTGATTTTACAGGTTACGTGCCTATTGCGGGTAATAGTAAAAAAGGTTATGTCGCCCTTAACCATGAAAAAAATCCGGGTGGGGTTTCTATCTTGGATGTGCACTACAATTGTGCTAGTGGGCTTTGGGTTGTCGATTCAATTTATCCTGTCGATTTTGGTGGCGAACTGGTGAGGACCGGCAGCAATTGTTCAGGTGGAATTACGCCTTGGGGTACCTCTGTGACCTGCGAGGAAGACGCACCTCCGGGAGACGTGAACAGCGATGGTTATGAGGATATAGGCTGGAATGTAGAAATAGATCCTAAAACCCGTAAAGTGAAAGAATACGGCAATGGCAAACGCGAGAAATTATGGGCCATGGGTCGTATGAGTCATGAGAATATTGTATTCAAACAGGATAGCATCACCTCCTATTATGGAGAAGATGAACCGGATGGTAATGTATACAAATTTGTGGCAGCAAAAAAAATGGATTTGTCTTCAGGAACTTTATATGCTTTAAAATTAAATAATGTATTGGATGCTAAAGGCGATCCAACCGGCACTACGGGTGTTTGGGTGGTGGTTCCAAATACAACGAAAGGCGATAGGAATTTTGCAAAAATGGGCGCCAAACTTGCAGGAGCTACTGCCTTTAATGGTATAGAGGACGTGGAAATCAGTCCTTTAAACAATGATATCTTTTTTACCGCCAAGGGTGTTGGCAGAACCTATAGATTCACTGATAATGGAACAACTGTCAGCAACTTCGCCACTTTTGTTGGAGGTGAGACTTACCCAATAAATTATGGAGGAGGAGTAATTGCCGAAGAATGGGGTGGAGGAAATGATAACCTGACATTTGATGATAAAGGTAATCTTTGGGTGTTGCAAGACGGTGGACGCAATCACGTATGGATGGTAAGACCTGAACATACACAGGCAAATCCAAAAGTTGAATTGTTTATGACTACTCCCGCAGGATCTGAACCGACCGGTATGACTTTTACACCGGATTATAAATACATGTTTATCTCCATTCAGGAGCCGGCAGGACATATTGCGCAGAAAGATGTCAACGGAACTGCCGTAACTTTCGACAAGAGCCATACGCTGGTAGTGGCAAGAAAGGAAAACTTTACACCTTTTGCCGTTTCTTTGCCTGTTATAGCAGGATTACAATCTGCTCTGAAAGGCAGTCTTCAAAGTTATCAGGTGGTCAAAAATCCTGGAAGTGTATATAACTGGACTATAACCAATGGCACACAGAGTTCAGGCGGTAATACCAATGCCATTACTGTCACCTGGGGTAATACAAGTGCAGGAGAAGTAAACGTAACAGAGCAAGTGAATACGCAGTGTTCTTCGGCATCTAAAATTACGGTCACATTAAGTTCTACAGATATTGCTGATATCGCCAGAATTCCGGGTCTTAAATTATATCCGAATCCGGTTGAAGATGTATTGTTTTTGGCATCAGATGAACAAGTCACTTATGAGATATTATCGGTGAATGGCGTGGTATACTTAAAAGGTAATAAGGATGCAGGGACGACAAATGGAATTAACTTAAGTCAGCTGAGTGCAGGTATTTATTATATCACCATTAAGAGTCTCACTGAGACTGTTACTGTGCAATTTGTCAAATATTAAGCGTCGTAAGCAGTCATTTACAAGATATAGTGAACTAAAAGAGTAGCGTTAAATGGAGAACCCGGCCGGAGCAGCAATGCTCCGGCTTTTTCTTTGTGAGTATGAGGTACTGTAAAACAATACACTGCTAAGTATGAGAGGTTTGTTGGTAATCAGCATGTTATGTGTTTTGGAGGCTTTAAGATTGTTTAAAAACTGTTCTTATAACAGGGTTTTCAACAGTAAGAATCAGGATATTCACAGCGAATTCACACACTTTTTGAGTTGTTGACAGGTTTATCCACATCGCTAACAATTCATTCATTGCATCATAATGTTCAGTTAATGCTATTGATAGAAATTTGTACTAATTGAATATGAAAAAAATAATTGATATTTCATTTATGCTGATGTGTGAATTGTTCTTAAAATCAATGAGCCATTGTTTTAAAAAATGATGAACAAAAGACAGCTTAAAATTGCAGTCGTTTCCGATATACATCTGGGGACTTATGGCTGCAGAGCCAAGGAGGTGTTACATTATCTCAAGAGTATCGAACCGGAAATTCTAATACTCAATGGTGACATTGTAGATATCTGGCAGTTTTCTAAAAAGTACTTCCCTAAAAGCCACATGAAAGTGGTCAGGCATATTCTCAAAATGTCTATGAGAGGTACTGAGATTTATTATATCACAGGTAATCACGACGAAATGTTGCGCAAGTTTTCTGATATGGATTTTGGCAACATCCGTTTAGTGAATAAGCTGATTCTGGATATAGAGGGCAGCAAAACCTGCTTTTTTCACGGAGATGTATTCGATTTCAGCATTCACCATGCCAAATGGTTGGCGAAACTGGGGGGTAAATGTTACGATGCCCTGATTATTCTCAATACCTTTGTCAACCATCTTTCAATGAAATTTGGCGGTAAACGCGTCTCATTATCCAAAAAAATAAAGATGAGTGTCAAACAGGCACTGTCATTTATCAATGATTTTGAAGAAGCATGCGCTATTTATGCCATCAAGGAACAATGTCATACTGTTGTCTGTGGTCATATTCACCAAGCTTGTATCCGCGATATTGTAATTGGTAATGATACCGTGCAATACATGAATAGCGGCGACTGGGTGGAGAGTCTTACAGCACTCGAGTTTAACGAAGGTCACTGGTCTATGTACAATTATATGGATGAATTGGTACATTCTGCTCCTGAAATTGAAGAGGAAGAAGAAATCGGACTTCAGCATATACTGAGAGAGTTTAATATAGTCACAGCAAAACCACTTTTTTAATTGGTCTCAAGTATTCCAAAGTTTTGAAGTCAAGCGATTTTGGTGATGAATTTATCTGGGGGACATCGATCTCAGCAGCACAGACAGAGTCTGCGGTAACAGATGATGGCAAGGGACATTCGATTTGGGATGAATTCTGCAAACCTCAAAAATCCTTGTTGTTCAAGAAGCATCCGATAAAAAACAAACATCATATTTCTGATGCTTCCGATTTTTATTTTCATTATAAGCATGATATCGATATGCTTAAATCCATGGGATTTCTGCATTTCAGATTCAGTATTTCATGGAGTCGTATTTTGCCGGATGGTGAGACAATAAATCCGAAAGGTATTGCATTTTACAATGATGTGATTGATTATTGCCTACAATCCGGAATTGAACCCTGGGTTACCCTCTACCACTGGGATTTGCCTCATGCATTAGAATTAAAAGGTGGTTGGACTAATCGCGATGTCTTAAAATGGTTTAAACGTTTCGCCAAAGTCTGCATCATCAGTTTTCCATATGTTAAACACTGGATGATATTAAATGAACCCTCAGTATTTGTCGGTGCAGGTTATTTTTTTGGCATACACGCGCCCGGAAAAAAGGGGTTTGATAACTTTTTTAAGGCCATGCACCATGCCACTTTGTGCACTGGGCATATTTTTAATATCATTAAGGATATTAACCCGAGCTTAAAAGTAGGTTCTACCTTTTCTTTTACACAAGTGGAAGGTCTTGATACAAAAGAGAAAAATACCAAAGCAGCCAGAACGGCTGATTTGCTCATTAACAGAATGTTTTTTGAACCCATTATCGGAAAAGGTTATCCTCTTGGTGAAATCAAACTCCTGAATCAGATTGGAAAATACGTGAAGAAAGGCGATGAGGAACGCCTTGCAGTGAAACTTGATTTTATTGGTATACAAAATTATACCAGAGAAGTTTTTCGGCACAATCCCTTTAATCCGTTTTTAAATATCAAACAAATAGAGGCCCATAAACGGACAGATAAACTGACCGCCATGAACTGGGAAATACATCCGCCAAGTATCTATCATATATTGAAAAAAGTGAGCGACTATGAGACGGGAATACCTTTAATCATTACCGAAAATGGCATAGCACTCGACGACCGCTTACAAGGCCATGAAATAAAAGATGCTGAACGTATCGCCTATTATAAAACACATATTGAACAAGTGGCTAAAGCCAAAAATGAAGGTGTTGATATCAGAGGTTATTTTGCCTGGTCGCTGATGGATAATTTTGAATGGGCAGAAGGGTATTATCCGCGTTTTGGACTTATTTATATTGATTTTCTTACCAAGCAACGCATCATCAAACACAGTGGCAGGTGGTTCCAGCAGTTTTTGATGAACTAATGATCTGATTTTTTGTTTTGATGGCAATACACCTTAAGTTATAATCTGCAGTCTGTCTGCTTTGGTCAGACTCTCCATTATGGTTTTTGTTGCGCTCTAGCAGAAAGGGGTCTGACCAGCCGTTGCAATGCGTTTGTGAAAATTTAAAAGACATGACAGAAGTAAAGTTGGTCATATGGCATTAATATCGTAATATTGCAATATGAAAATATGGCAGATGGTTTTGTCATTATAAATGCAGGATTATGGGACTAACAAAGACAGAAAGTTTTACAATACAACAGAATGAGGTTGCCAATATGCTAAAGGCTATGGCGCATCCGGCCCGTGTGGCTATTATCGAATACCTGCTCAAGGTAGATGCCTGTATCTGCGGCGATATCGTCAATGAACTGCCTTTGGCTCAGCCAACTGTATCCCAGCATTTGAAGGAACTGAAAAGTGCGGGCCTTATCAAAGGTACTATAGAAGGCAAGTCCATCTGTTATTGTATTGATGAAACCAATCTCAAAAAACTGAAAACATATTTTGCAGATATGAGTATTCAGCTAGAAAAGAAAAACAACAATTGTTGCTAAAAAAATAAATATAAAATTCAATGAAACTATCAGAAATTAAACATATCCTGAACAGTCTGGAGTCAGTGAACTTCCAGGTGCAGGACGGAACTGCGGTTCCGGAACATTTTCACGTCACCGAAGTGGGCGTTGTCAGTAAACATTTTATCGACTGTGGTGGCACGGTGCGCAATGAAAAAGTGGCAAACTTCCAATTGTGGGATGCCAATGATTTTGAACACCGTTTAAAACCTCAAAAACTATTAAATATTATTAATCTCTCAGAAAAAGTACTGGGTATGGAAGACCTTGAAATTGAAGTGGAATATCAACTCGCTACTATTGGTAAATATGCACTTGAATTTAATGGAAAAAACTTTGTACTTGCATCTACGCAAACGGCTTGCCTGGCCAGTGACAGCTGTGGTATTCCTCCTGAAAAGAAAAAAATACAGTTGCAGGAACTCACACCTAACGGAAATACCTGCACACCGGGTGGGGGTTGTTGTTAAATATTGATTACGAATCAGATGTCAGCAAATCATTGTGCTCCTGCGGCCAAAAGAAAAAGACTCAGTTTCCTCGACCGTTTCCTCACCCTATGGATATTTTTGGCCATGGCCATAGGTGTGGCACTTGGTTATTTTGTGCCATCTACTGCCACATTCATAGATTCCTTGTCGAGTGGAACTACCAATATTCCTCTGGCTATAGGTTTGATCCTGATGATGTATCCGCCTCTGGCAAAAGTGCGTTATGAGAAAATACCACAGGTGTTCAAAAATGCAAAACTGGTATTGATGTCCCTTTTCATCACATGGGTGATAGCACCGTTTTTTATGTTTCTTCTGGCTTATGTGTTTTACAGGATTATCCTGAATATATGACAGGACTTATACTGATTGGCATTGCGCCTTGTATTGCGATGGTGATTGTATGGAATGAGCTGGCAGAAGGCAATCGCGAATACATTGCAGGATTAATAGGTTTAAACAGTGTTTTGCAGGTGCTTTTGTTTTCAGGATATGCTTATTTTTATCTCACCAAAATGCCTGCTTTATTCGGACTGAAAAGTCTGGATATTTCTATCACCATGTCACAGATAGCCCAAAGTGTGTTCATTTACCTTGGTATACCGTTTTTGGCCGGAATTATCAGCAGATATGCTTTAATCAAATTAAAAGGAGAACAATGGTATCAGGAAGTGTTTATCCCGAGTATATCACCTATTACTTTATTTGCCTTGTTATTTACCATTATTGTCATGTTTAGTCTCAAGGGTGAACTGATCATGAAAATCCCTATGGATGTTATCCGGATTGCTGTACCGCTGGTGATTTATTTTGCGGTGATGTTTGTGCTGACCTTTTTAGTGGCAAAAAAGCTTGGGGCAGATTATGCCACCAATGTATCCTTGTCATTTACCGCAACAGGGAATAATTTTGAACTGGCTATTGCAGTGGCCATAGGTGTCTTTGGTATTAACAGCGGTCAGGCCTTTGCGGGTGTTATCGGGCCATTGGTAGAAGTGCCGGCTTTAATTGGCCTAGTCAATGTCGCCTTTTGGTTCAGGAAAAAATATGATGCAAAGTTGCCTGGGGATGAAAAAAGTGTAAAATAATGAAATCAATACACGATGTCGTTGTGATTGGCGGGGGGCAGAGCGGTTTGGCATCTGCTTATTACCTTAAAAAGGCCAAACTCAATTTTATTGTTCTGGATGAAGGAGAAGTTTGTGGCGGAGCCTGGTTAAAAGCATGGGATAGTCTTACGCTTTTTTCTCCCGCAGAATACAGTTCACTTCCCGGTTGGTTAATGCCGAAATCAGAAAACATTTTTCCCGTAAGGCAAGAGGTCGTTCATTACCTATGTGCATATGAACAACATTATCAGATACCTGTTCAGCGTTCCGTACATGTTGAGCATGTGCTTAAGGAGCAGGATGTATTTCAAATACAAACAAATAAGGGGTCTTATTGGGCCAAA
>Ga0123337_10002203_pt1 | contig 22620 bp, 19 predicted proteins | sample frozenSSSSmetaG_FD_89792 | JGI IMG/M metagenome (GOLD analysis project Ga0123337, IMG submission 89792) | Glacier valley bacterial and archeal communities from Borup Fiord, Nunavut, Canada, to study Microbial Dark Matter (Phase II) -... | ecosystem: Environmental > Aquatic > Freshwater > Ice >...
ATCAGCGCGGCGGCCTTGCTGTTGGCGGGGTAGTCGGCGGCGTGCTCGCGGCCGAAGGTTTGCACGGCGATCAGTCTGTTTTCACGGCGGATGTCTCGGTCGTTCATGGGTTGTTTTCTGTGTTATGTTGGACGAATAAACCGGCGTCACGGCGGGCACCGGGTTCACGGAATCGCGGGGACACGCATCGGGGCACGCCCCCTGTCCGTAAACGCAATTGAAAAGCATAAGAAGTGTCCAAACATCACATTAGCGTAATCTAAATGGGCTTTTTTGGGTATATTTTGCAGATTCCACCCGTAAAACCTCGTTCTGCACACTCCCAGGACATCACGCGCACACCCTTGGGCTCATCCACACAGACCCAAGGTTCGGCTGCACACCCCCAGGGCTCAACTGGCACGCACCTAGGGTGCGGCTGCACAAACCCCGGGCAGGTCTGCCCCCGTCTAGGACTCTGCTGACAAAACCTCGGATATATCTGCACAGACCCCGGGTGCCAGTGACCAGACCCCGGCCTCCGCTCTCACACTCCCTGGGCGCGGCTGCGCAAGCCCCGAGCTGCGCCACACGCACCCAGCCCCCGCCCGCACAAACCCTGGGGCACGCCGCACTGATGTGGAGAAAGTCCGAAGGGTGACTGGCTGTGTTTTGTTAAACGAGCCCCAAAGCCGCACGAAGCTTGGTCGCGATCAGTCCCCGCCTCACGTAGGACGCAAACCGCCTCCACGCACCACCAGCCTATGGTTTCACAGGGTTTCCCCTACGGTGTTCGCCAAACGAATTGCCTCATCAGAGTAGTCAAAAGCTCCCTTTTCCGAGGGCGGCACGTATTCCGGTAATTCGTAAGGAAGGTCTAACACGCAACGGACCATAGATGAGGTGGCGCGTGCTTGGCGATAGGTTTTGAGGGATCAGCGCGAACCTGCCCGCATTCCGTCAGCTCCCGCGTCCTATTCCTACTTCCGCGTCTCCAGTTCATCCAACGCCGCGCCCGACACCGTTTCCAGTTCGCGTCCGTCGATGGCGTCCTGCGACAACGCCAGCTTCGCCGCCTTGAACTCCTCCTCGGCGCCCTTCTCCGCAGCCTGATACATGCGACCCATCGAGATCGCCGCGTTCTTATAAAACGGATGCACCCGCGGAAGCTGGTTTTGGAGCTGTTGCGAGCGCTCAACCATGCCGGCCTTGATCCACGACTCCTTCCTGAGCGTCCACAGATCGTCCAAAGCCAGCACTTGCTCGCGTCCGTTTTTGACTGCCAGCCAGCGGCAGCGGTCGGCCAGCCAGTTACGCGTATCCTCCATCGACATCAACGGCACGGTCGAGGTCAGGCGTTCGTCATGGAAACCCACCTGCCACCACAATTCCCGCAACGCCGGATCCTTCTTCCACGCGTCGCTCCCGTAAACATCCTGAAGCGTCTGCATCGGCTCGGCCCCGCCCAGAATCGCGCGCAACCATCTCCCCCAGCGGGGCGCATCCCCCGACTCTGCCTGCAAGTGTTGAAACAACCAGTAGGACGCCAGCACCCAGCTGCGTTCTTCGGCCTGTCCGCGCTCCCACTTCAACAACGCCTCCAACGACGGCGGCGCGAGCTGCGCGGACTCCTGCTGCATCGCGTCGAGCATCGCCGGCCGGTCCCGCACTTCGCCCAGCGCGGAGCAGGCCTGCTCCAGCCAGAGCGGCACCGTCAATCCCTGCTTCGCCCCGTGCCAGGCCACCGCCTGCCGAAGCAAAACCGCCTGCACCAGCGCGCGGCGCATGATCCGCGCATCCAATTTTTCGCTCCAACATATCCGCACGCCCACCAGTCCGCCGGGCTCGGCGACCACCGTAAAAAAAGCCGGATCAGTCCAATCTTTCTCAGGAACTAGTCGCACCGCCACCGCCGATGAAAATCCCGCCACCGGCAAGCCCATCGGCTTGGCGAGCGCCCGCCACACGCTGTTGGCCATGATCAACGCCTGCTGCGCCGGACGCGCCTCGATCGCGATGATCTCGAACTGTCCCTCTCCGGTATAAAACACGAGGGGCGCTCCATCTTTTTTAGGGGCCGTAGGCGAAACCGGCGTCGCCGTCACGGTCACAGGGGCGAGTTGCGCCCGCCCCGAGAGGCCTGTCATCAGCCCCAGTCCGCCCACCGCAAGCCACCAGACCCCGCGCATCACGGCAGGGAAAGGTGCAGCACGTTACCCTCGACCGCCACCAGTGAAAGTTTGCCCCACGCCGTGCGCAGATCTTCGGGGATTTCCTGCGCCGCCAGCAAACGCTGCACGAGGAAGTTCTTTAAACCTGGAATCTTTTGGGTGGGAAACGAGCCGATGTAGAGTTCGTCCTCTACAAAAACGAAACCGTTGGCGCCTTTGTCAAAATGGCCGCGCGTCTGAAGGATCAGCGGCATGCTGATGCTAAAGGCGTTGATCGTGGTCGGCAGACCCATCTGCAGCGCGTCGTCGCGAATGCGGAAATTCGGACGGTCGAGCACCAGGAAAGGTCCGGCCGGCGCAGGTTTCGCATCAGGCGCCTTGGGATCGGTCTTGGCCGGAACCGGCGCGGCCTTGGGCTTGGGAGCGGCTTGCGGAACCATGCTGCCGATCCAGGCGTTGAGCTCCTCTTCGCTGAAAGTGATGTCCGCCGTATTGCCCTCGCTCAGCATCTGGCGCTTGCGCTGCCACTGGCGGGATTTGTTCACATCGGTCGATCCCTCTACAAAGTAAACCGCCCCGAGCACCGGCTCTTTGGGCAGTTCCTTCACCGCCTCGACGGGCTTCAAAACGAGAAACACAACCGCGAGCACCGCGCCGAGCACCACGCTCAAAACCACTCCGAGGGTGATCTCAAACAGTCCGGGACCGCGCAACGCACGTTCAGTCTTGGTCAAGGAAGCCATAAAAATAATGAAAAATCAAAGGCTGCGGCCATCGATGGATGGCCGGTGAAAGTTTCCTTCATCTCAAGGACGCGAGCCATTTTTGCGAGTCTCTTCCACGAAGCGGAAATAAGCGGCGTAATAGACCCAGCTCGCCGCCAAGCCCACGAACGGAGTGAAGGTCATCAGCGGCATCCCAACCACCATGAACCCGATGAGCGCCAGAGTAGGCACCCAGAAATAACCCTTGGTCGAGCGCAACATCGCGATGAGCACGCCAAGCCGGAACGCATCCTTATACTCGCCGCGCTTTTGATATTGGTAAATGCCCGCAGCCGAAAGCGGCCCCGCCAGCATGAGCGCCGGCATCAGCGGCAGATAGACAAACGCCCCGTAGTTGATCGGCAGCACCCGCAGCGGATACGTCAGCATCCAGGCGATGAGAATGGGAGCCACGCCCAGCACCAGAAAAATCACAAACGTCGCCACGCCATTGACAAACATACGTCGCCAATCCCCCCACTCCGGAAAGGAAATCTCATCCCCTCGACGCGCCTGCTCCACCATGGCATAGAGGTAGCCGAAGGCGAAAAAATGCGCGATCGGCACGATCAACAGGAGCGCGCCGATGATGGCTTTGACGAACCACGTGGAGCGAGAAAAGAGGCGTTTGCAAACTTGTTCAAGGGAAGGCATTGCGGCAGGCTATTTTTGTGTAAACGGTAGCCGTCCGCCGATGGACTTCACAACCAAATTAAACCAACTCACCCGCAGCGTAGACCAGGCGCTCGACGAACTCGTGCCGCCGCACGCAGGCCCGCACACCGGCCCTGCCCGCATCCACGAGGCGATGCGCTACAGCCTGCAGGCCGGCGGCAAACGCCTCCGCCCCGTCCTCGTCCTCGCCGCCGCCGAACTCTTCGCCAAGCCCCCCGCGCCCGCCTCCGCTCCGTCTCCGATTCCGTCTCTCAACTCTCAACCCTCAACTCTCAACCCTGCAGCCGCCGCCGTCGCCATCGAGTGCATCCACACCTATTCGCTCATCCACGACGACCTGCCGTGCATGGACAACGACGACCTGCGCCGCGGACGCCCCACCGCACACAAGCAGTTTGACGAGGCGACCGCCCTCCTCGCCGGCGACGCATTGCTCACCCACGCCTTCGTCCTCCTTGCCACTCACTACGCCTCCCATCCCCGTCTCACCACCGCGCTCGTGCGCGAACTGGCCGACGCCGCCGGCAGCACCCGCCTCATCGGCGGCCAGATGCAGGACCTCCTCGCCGAGAAAAAATCCGACGCCACAGCCGCCGATCTCGAGTATATCCATCTCAACAAAACCGCCGCGATGATCGAGGCATCCCTCGTTTTCGGCGGACTGATCGGCGGCGCAACTGAGATCGATCTCGCGCGCCTCCGCACCGCCGGCCGTCATCTCGGACTCACGTTTCAGATCATCGACGACGTGCTCGACGCCACCGCCGACAGCGCGACATTGGGCAAAACCGCCGGCAAGGATGCTCAGGCCGACAAGACGACCTACGTCAAACTCCACGGCATCGAAGCCGCCCGCCGCATGGCGCAGGAGCAGACTGAACTCGCCCTCGCCGCGCTGCGCGCGTTGCCCGGCGACACCGGCTTCCTCATCGGGCTGACCGAAGCCATGACCATGCGCAGAAATTAATCCGACTGAAGCACCCTCTTCACTCCAGCTTCACCCGCATGCGGTAGAACGTCTCGCACAACGCATAGATATCCTTCGCGGACGACATCTCCAATGCCTCCTTCGCCAGCTTTTTGGCGTCGGACAGCTTCATGGCGCGCACCAGATATTTCACGGCTGGAAGCAGCGGTGGCGTCATGCTCAATTCATCCACGCCGAGACCGATGAGCAGCGGCGCATAGACCGCGTCGCCCGCCATCTCGCCGCACACGCTCACCTTGATTTTCTGTTTGTGCGCCTGATCGACGATGCTCTTCAACGTGCGCACCACCGCCGGATGCGTCGGCTCGTAAAGGTGCGCGATGCTGTTGTTGCCGCGGTCGATCGCCAGCAGGTATTGGATGAGGTCGTTCGTCCCGATGCTGAAAAAATCGCAGTCTTTCGCCAGCAGGTCCGCCGTGATCGCCGCGCTCGGGATCTCGATCATCGTGCCGACCACGAGCTTCGGATCGAAGGCGGTTTTCTTGGCCTTCAACTCCGCCTTGCACTCGTCGAGCACCGCGTTCGCGCGGGCGAGTTCCTCGCGTCCGCTGATCATCGGATACATCAGATGCACGGTCCCGTGCGCGCTGGCCCGCAGGATCGCGCGCAGCTGGTCCTTGAAGATGTCCGGATGATCGAGGCAGAACCGGATCGCGCGATAGCCGAGGAAAGGATTGTCCTCCTTCGGGAAAAGATGCGCGGCCCCCGCCATCGGCTTGTCGCCGCCCAAGTCCAGCGTGCGAATGACCACGGGGGACGGCGCGAGTTTCTCGGCCACCGTCTTGTAGGCAAGATACTGCTCCTGCTCCGAAGGAATCCGGCTGGCGTTCAGATAAAGATATTCCGTGCGGAAAAGACCCACGCCATCGGCCACGTAGTCCTTCACCAAGGCGACCTCGTCCACTTTTTCAATGTTCGCGCGCAGCGTGATCGTCGCGCCGTCCAGCGTGACGGATGGTTGGCGGTTGGCCTCGAAGAGACGCTCCTCAAATCCTTTTTTCTGCCGCTGGATCTTGCCGTAGCGGAACAGCGTCTGCTCGGAAGGATTCAGGACGACGACCCCATCGTAGCCATCGACCAGCACCCAGTCACCGGCCTTCACCTGCTTGGTGAAATCGCGCGTGCCCACCACGGCGGGCACCTTCATGGAGCGAGCGACGATGACCGCGTGGCTCGTCTTGCTGCCCGAGTCGGTGACGATCGCGAGCGCCTGCGAGCTGTCGATGCCCGCGGCGTCCGACGGAGAAATATCGTTGGCCACGACCACGCGTTTGTCCACCAGCTGGCTCAGGCTTTGGCGGGCCTGGCCGAGAAGATTTTGGAGCACACGCTGCGCAACATCGCGGATGTCGCCGGCACGCTCGCGCAGATACTCGTCGTCGATTTCGGAGAAGGCCTTGATGTAGCGCTGCGAAACCTTGTTGAAGCACGTCTCGACGTTGAGGCCGCTGGTTTCAAATTCACGGATCGTTTCCGAAATGAGCGCCTGGTCTTCGAGCACGAGCAGATGCGCGTCAAAAATCCGCGCCTCCTCGGGCCCGAGATTCTTGTCCACCTCGGCCATGATTCTCTGAATCTGCTGGCGCGTGATCAGGATCGCATGGTCGAAGCGCGCGGCTTCCTCGGCACGCTTGCCCGGTTCGACCTGATAGGCCGGCACCTCGATGTCGCTCTGCAGATAGAGAAAAACCTGCCCATAAGCGATACCCTGCGAGGCGGATATGCCTTGCACGATGGTCTCGATCTTACCGCGGTTTTCCGTGGACATTGGGAAGGTGCCTCCGGAAGAAGGGGAAACAACCGGTGACGAACCAGATAACGTCTTCGCACGAGGCAGGGTCAACTCGCTTTTGTGAAACTTGCGTGAGATTTGCAAAAAATCAGCTCAAACGAGTCTCGACGACAAACGCCTCCGCCCCCCAATGCTCGCGAATACGCGTCCGGATCGGCTCAACCGCCGCCTCATCCGGCAGCAGCGCAAAGCAGGCGCTCCCGCTCCCGCTCATGCGCGGCGCGAGCCCGAACTCCGTCCTCAGCACGTCCAGCAACACCGGCAACGCGATGTATTTGGCGAACGCCGGCCCTTCCATGTTATTAAACAAAAGCTCCTCGGCCGGCATCTCTGAAGTCTCCAGCCACGCCGCCAGCCGCGCCTCGGCGGCTTCGGCCGGCAGATAAGACTGCGGTGCACCCGCCGCCATTTGCCGGTAAGCCCACACCGTGCTGATCGAAAACCCCGGCTTGAAAATCAGCACCCTGCGCCCCTTCAGCCGGCGAACCGCCCCGTCCGCCAGCGCCTCCACCCGCTCGCCTCGGCCGCGCATGACGACCGGGCCATCCTTCAAAAAAAGCACGCAGTCCGATCCAAGTTGCGCCGCGACCTCCGCCAGCCGCGCATCGGAAAGTGGCAGGCCCGCGATCTCGTTTAACCCGCGCAGCGTGGCCGCGGCGTTGCTGCTCCCGCCACCCAATCCCGCCCCCATCGGAATACGTTTTCCCAGCGAAAATCTCGCCCCGCCCGTCCAGCCCGCCGCCGCCGCAAACGCCCGCGCCGCCCGCAACACGAGATTCGTCTCGTCCACCTCCAGCGCAGGATCGTCACATGCCAGCGAAAAACCTCCCGCCGTTTCCTCGATCTCCAGCGTGTCGCCGAAGCCCACCGGCGCGACCACCGACACGAGATTATGAAAGCCGTCCGCTCGCCTCCCCGTGATGGCGAGGAAGAGGTTCAACTTGGCGGGACTTTGGACGACGAGACGGTTCACGAAAAATTCGTTTCCATCCTCATAACAGCCATCCGGAATCAGCCAGCCTGATTTTGATGTTTTTAATGAGTGTTCCTTGGGCGCTGTCTTCAAAATAAACCGATGCTACGTGGGAGGGAAACCAAGCTCGGCCAAGGCGACCGAGGGGGAGGCGGGCCAGCGGCCCATGCCGCCGCGGGCAACGCCGGCCCAGCTTGGTTTCCCTCTCACCCGCAGGGCGTAAGCAGAGCGTCGAATTATTTTGAAGATAGCGCCCAGTGTCCATTAGTGGTTTCAACGACCTATGGCCTGCGATCTCATTCTTGCCCTCGACGTTCCCACCCGCGAAGAAGCCGCGCCCCTCCTCCGCCAATTGCGCGGCGAACTGCGCTGGGTGAAGATCGGCCTCCAGATGTTCACCGCCTACGGCCCCGACTACGTGCGCGCCGTCGCCGACGAAGGCTTCAACATCTTCCTCGATCTCAAGCTCCACGACATCCCCAATACCGTCGCCAAAGCCGTCGAATCCCTCGCCCCCCTCCCTATCGGCATGCTCACGTTGCACACCGCCGGTGGTCGCGAGATGATGACCTACGCCCGCAAGGCCCAGCTCCAGACCAAGCCCGATCTCCTCCTCCTCGGCGTAACCGTCCTCACTTCGATGGACGCCACCGGCCTCAGTGAACTAGGCATCACCGTCTCGCCCGAAGCCCAGGTTTCTCGCCTCGGTCAACTTGCCTCCTCCTCCGGCCTCAACGGCCTCGTCTGCTCCCCGCTCGAAGTCGCCATGCTCCGCTCGCAACTCCCCGCCGACGTCCAGCTCGTCACCCCCGGCATCCGTCCCGCCGGCGAAGCCGGGGGCGACGATCAGAAACGCATCATGACACCCGCCGACGCCGCCCGCGCCGGCTCCAGTTACATCGTCGTCGGCCGCCCCATTCTCAAAGCCAAAGACCCCGTCGCCGCCACCCGCGCCATCCTCGCCGACCTCCGCTCAGCTTAAACTTCAACTTTCAACTTAAACTAAGAACATGCCACGCACCGCCGCCATCCTCCTCGCCGCCGGCAGCGGCCAACGCATGCAAGGCGCCGTCGCCGACAAGATCCTCGCCCCCCTCGGCGGACGCCCGCTCTTCCTTCACTCCGCCAGCGCCTTCGTCGAAAGCGGCGTGGCCGATTTCTTCGTCATCGTTTACCGCGATCAGAAACAGATGCTCGAACTCTCCGCCTACGCGCCCACTCCCGCGCTCTTCGTCCCCGGCGGCAAGGAACGCCAGGACTCCGTCGCCGCCGCGCTCGCCGCGCTCCCGGCCGACATCGGCAAGGTCTTCATCCACGACTGCGCGCGCCCGTTTGTGCGCGTCGAGCAACTCATCGCCCTTCATAAAATCGTCCTCCTCGAAGACGCCGTCGTGCTCGCCCACCGCGTCACCGACACGATCAAACAACACCGCAGCGACGGCCACCTCAAGTCCCTCGACCGCGACAAACTCTGGGCCATGGAAACCCCGCAGGTTTTCTCCCGCGAGCTCATCGACGCCGCCTACGCCAAAGTCGCCAAAAAGAAACTCCACATCACCGACGACGCCGCCGCCGTGGAACTCCTCAAGCACCCCGTCGCCCTCCTGGAAAACCCTTACGCCAATCCCAAGCTCACCACCCCAGCCGATCTCCCTTGGTTCGAATACCTGCTCTCCCAGCAGTGAGTCCACGCCTCAGACATTAGTCCCATCAGCCCCATTGGTCGCATTCGTCCCATTCTCATGACTCTCCGCATCGGCCACGGCTACGACATCCACCGCACCGTCGCCGGGCGTCCCATGATCCTCGGCGGCGTGCATTTCGCCGAAAGCCCCGTCGGCCTCGACGGCCACTCCGACGCCGATTGTCTCACCCACGCAATCTGCGACGCCCTCCTCGGCGCCGCCGCCTTGCCCGACATCGGCCACTTTTTCCCCAACACCGATCCGGCCTACAAAAACATCGACTCGCAGGTTCTCCTCCAGCGCGTCGTCGCCGAACTGACTGCGCGCGGCTGGAGCATCGTCAACCTCGACGCCTCCCTCATCGCGGAAGCCCCAAAAATCTACCCGCGCCTCGCCGAGATGAAAGCCATCCTCGCCCGATCAACAGGCCTCGACGTCTCCCAGATCGGCCTCAAGGCCACCACCAACGAAGGTATCGACGAAATCGGCCGCGGCCTCGCCATCGCCGCCCACGCCGTCGCCCTCATCTCAAAGCCCGCCTGATCCCCCTTCCTTTCGCGTGTTCCGTGTATTGAGTGGTTAGAAAACTGCTCTTCGCCTACCCTCATTGAAACCAGCCGTCATGGATACACGCATCGCCCTTTTTCCAAAAAAAGAAATCCGAAAAACCCTCCACGCCGACGAATGGTGGTTCGTCATCGTCGATGTCGTCGCCGCCCTCACGGACTCCGCCAATCCGACAGGCTACCTAAAGGATATGCGTCGCCGCGACCCCGCCTTGGCTGATGCCTTCAAAGGGGGGGGGCAACTTGCCCCCCTCCTTATGCTGGAGTTCACCACCGCTGGCGGACCACAAAAACTGACCTGCTGGCACACCGAGGGCATTTTCCGTCTCATCCAATCCATCCCCAGTCCGAAGGCCGAGCCCTTCAAACGCTGGCTCGCCAAAGTTGGCTTTGAACGCGTGCAAGAGATTGAAAACCCCGAACTCGCCACCAAACGCACCCGCGCGCTCTATCTGGCCAAAGGCTACTCCGAGGCCTGGATCGAGAAACGCATGCGCAGCATCGCCATCCGCGACGAGTTGACGGGCGAATGGCAAAAACGGGGCGTAAAAGAGAAACTCGAATACTCCATCCTCACCGCCGAAATCTCCAAAGCCGCCTTCGGTCTCACCCCCTCCGAATACGCCGCCCACAAAGGTCTCAAACGCCAAAACCTCCGCGATCACATGACCGATCTGGAGTTGATCTTCTCCATGCTCGGCGAGGCTGCCACCACCGAGATCACCCGCCCCAAGACGCGCAGGGCTTTCCTCAAACCAAAGTCGCCGCCAAACAAGGAGGCACCGTCGCCGGCAACGCCCGACACGACCTCGAAAAAAAGTCCGGACGTAAAATCGTCAGCCGCGAAAACTACCTCGAAACACCCGAGTCCGCCAAACCCCTCCCACGAAAAGGTGCGCGCTAACCAAGCCCCCTTCTTTCGCATGTCCCCTGTTTTTCGTAGTTAAACCATCCCTCTTCGATTCTTCCGTGTAATCCGTGTGTTCCGTAGGCAAAAAATCCGTGACTTCTCCTCTCCGTCTTTCGTGTCTTTTCGTGTGTTTCGTGGGCGCCTTGCTCTTCTCCGCCTGCGGCCCGCACGAGACCGCCGTCGAACGCGGCAACCGCGAGCAAATCCTCTCTCGCGGCATGGGCCCCGATCTCTCCGATCTCGACCCCGCCCTCGCCACCGGCACGAGCGATTACACCGTCCTCTCCGCGCTCTTCGAGGGACTCATCGCCGAAGACCCCGTTGACCTCCGTCCCGTCCCCGGCGTCGCCGAAAGCTGGGACGTCTCCCCCGACAAACTCACCTACACCTTCCACCTGCGCGCCAACGCCAGGTGGTCCAACGGCGACACCGTCACCGCCCGCGATTTCATCGCCTCTTGGCAACGCGTGCTCACTCCGAAGCTCGCCGCCGACAACGCCAGTCTCCTCTACCTCGTCCAGGGCGCTGAAGCCTTCAACAAAGGTCTCGTCACCGATTTCTCCAAAGTCGGTTTCGCCGCGCCCGACGCCCGCACTGTCGTCATCACGCTGGAACATCCCGCTTCGTATTTCCTCTCGTTACTCCAGCACTGGGTCTGGTGGCCTGTGCACACCCCGACCCTCGAAAAATCCGGCTCCCTCTACGAACGCGGCAACCGCTGGGCCCGCCCCGAGACCTTCGTCGGCAACGGACCCTTCACCCTCAAGGAATGGCGTCTCGGCCAGCGCCTCATCGTTGAAAAATCCGCGACCTACTGGGACGCCGCCAACGTCCGCCTGAAGGCCATCCACTTCTACCCCATCGAGGACGTAAGCGCCGAAGAACGCGCCTTCCGTTCCGGCCAGCTCCACCTCACCGAGGCTCTCCCCCTCGCCAAGATCGACACCTACCGCGACATCCAGCCGAAGCTTCTCCGCATCGATCCCTACCTCGGCACCTACTTCTACCGCATCAACATCACCCGCCCGTTCCTCAACGCCCGCGACGTCCGTCGCGCCCTCGCCCTCGCCGTCGACCGCGACCTCCTCGTCAAAAACACCCTGCGCGGCGGCCAGCTGCCCGCCCACGCCTTCACCCCGCCCGGCACCGCCGGCTACTCACCTTCTGCGCGCATCGAAACCAATTTCGACGAAGCCCGGCGCCTGCTCGCCTCCGCCGGTTACCCCGACGGCAAGGGCGCGCCCGTCATCGAACTTCTCTTCAACACTTCCGACAACCACCGCGTCATCGCCGAGGCGATCCAGGCCATGTGGCGCAAGGAACTCGGCCTCGACGTGCGCCTCGTGAGCATGGAGGGCAAGAGCGTCCTCTCCGCCCGCCGCACCGGCGATTTCCAAATCATGCGCTCGTCCTGGATCGGCGACTACGCCGATCCGTTGTCCTTCCTCTCCGTCTGGACTGGCGACAGCGGCAACAACTACACCGGCTGGAGCAACCCCGACTACGACCAGCTCCTCCACCAAGCCGCCCGCACCGACGACCCCGCCGACCGCGAAGCCCTCTTTCAGCAAGCCGAGGCCCTCCTCGTGGCCGATGCGCCGTTCATCCCGATCTACTACTATACGCACGTCTTCCTGATCCAGCCGTCCGTCAAAGGATGGAGCCCCACGCTTCTCGATCACCACCCCTACAAGCACGTTTGGCTGCAACCATGAACACGCGAGCCTTCGGAATTCTTATCCTCTGCGCCGGCATCCTTTCCCTGCCCTCCGGCTGCTCCAAGAAAGAACCCTCGCCCGCCAAGACCGCGTCCGCCGCCAAAATCCTCCGCTTCGGCAACGGCGCCGAACCCCAGGACATCGACCCCCAAGTCGTCACCGGTGTCACCGAAAACAAAATCATCACCGCGCTCTTCGAGGGTCTCGTCGTCGAAGCCCCCTCGGGCGTCGACTCCTCCCCCGGCGTCGCCGAGCGCTGGGAGATTTCGCCCGACGGCCTCGTCTACACGTTTCACCTGCGCACCGATGCCAAGTGGTCCGACGGGCACCCCGTGACCGCCACCGACTTCGTCCGCTCCTACCAGCGCATCCTCACGCCCTCGCTCGCCGCCGAATACGCCTACCAGCTCTATCCGCTCGTCAACGCCGAGGCCTTCAACAAGGGCACGTCGACCGACTTCTCCCAGGTCGGCGCCAAGGCTCTCGACGACCGCACCCTTCAACTCACGCTCAACAACCGCACGCCCTATCTGCTCGAAGAGATGAAGCACTACGCCTGGTTTCCCGTGCCCGTGGACACCATCGAGAAATTCGACGGCCTCGCCCGCAAAGGCACCGCATGGACCCGCCCCGAAAACTTCGTCGGCAACGGCCCCTTCATCCTCAAGGAGTGGAAGCCCAACCAGCGCCTCGTCGTCACCCGCTCGCCCACCTACTGGGATCGCGCCACCGTGAAGCTCGACGAGATCGACTTCCTGCCCATCGAAAGCGGCGAGACCGAGGAACGCATGTTTCGCTCCGGCCAGCTCGATCGCACCGAGTCGCTCCCGCTCTCCAAAATCGCCGTCTACAAGCGCGACTTTCCCGCGATGTATCGGGAAGACCCTTACTACGGCGTCTACTTCTACCGCCTCAACGTCACCAAGCCTCCGCTCAACGACGTGCGCGTCCGCCGCGCCCTCTCCATCGCCCTCGACCGCGAAGCCATCGTCCGTGACATCCTTCGCGGCGGCCAGACGCCCGCGTGGAATTACACCCCGCCCTCCCCCGGTTTCAGCTCCGCCGCCCGCATCTCCACCGACCTGGATGAAGCCCGCCGCCTGCTCGCCGAGGCCGGCTATCCCGGCGGCAAAAACTTCCCTCACGTCGAGCTGCTCTACAACACCCTCGAAAGCCACCGCACCATCGCCGAGGCCATCCAGCAGATGTGGAAAACCCGCCTCGGCGTGGACATCACCCTCCAGAATCAGGAATGGAAGGTGTATCTCGATTCCCAGAACACCGGAAACTACCAGATCGCCCGCGCCGGCTGGATCGGCGACTACCCCGATCCCAGCACCTTTGTCAGCATGTGGATGACCGGCGCCGGCAACAACCAGACTGGCTGGTCCAACGCCAACTATGACCGTGTCCTCCGCTCCTCCACCTCCGCCCCCACCGAGATCGAACGCATGGCCGAATACCAGCAGCTCGAACAAATTCTCGCCGACGAAGTGCCTGTCATTCCCATTTATTTCTACACCCGCGTCTACGCCCTCAACCCCAAGGTCAAAGGCTGGGTCCCCCAGCTTATAGACAACCGCGCATGGAAGTGGATCGATCTCGCAGAATAATCAGCTTCGCGCACGATCACCCCGTTTCCTCTAAAAGCCCCTGATACCTCAACCATGCGCACTAAATCCTATTTATGGGCCGGTCTTGCCTGGCTCGCCCTGCTGCCCGCCTTCGCCGCCGCGCAAGGCACCCCCACCTCCCTCGCCTACCTCCTCCAAGCCGATGCCCGCTCCTCCACATCGGCGCAGGCGGTCCAGACCCTCGCCGCCAGCGGCCGCGACTGGATCGTCATGGACGCCTCGTTCGACGGCACGACCACCTGGAGCCCCTCCGACATCACCGCCATCCGCCAGGGCAAGGTCGGCCGCAAAGTCATCGCCTACCTCTCCATCGGCGAAGCCGAGGACTACCGCTCCTATTGGCAGCCGCAATGGGTCCGAAAAAACAAACCCACCGCTTCCGCCCCCTCTTGGCTCGGCCCCGTCAACCCCGACTGGAAGGGCAACTATCGCGTCAAATACTGGCAGCCCGCCTGGCAGGCCATCATCCTCGCCGCCGCCGACAACATCATGGCGCAGGGCTTCGACGGCCTCTACCTCGACATCGTCGACGGCTTTGAATTCTACGAGCAAAACGGCCGCAAGTTCATCGACAACCGCGTCAACCCCGAGACCAGCCAGAGCTACCGCCGCGACATGGTCGACTGGGTGAAAACCCTCGCCGCCCACGTCCGCGCCACCAAGCCGGATGCCATCGTCATCCCCCAGAACGGCGTGCAACTTCTCGAAAACAGCGACCTCCTCGCCGTGATCGACGCGGTCGGCGTCGAGGATCTGTTCACCAACGGCAAAAAGCTCCAGGCCAAGGACGACCTCAACTACACTCTCGTCTTCCTCGCATCCGCCACGGCTGCCTCGAAGCCCGTCTTCGTCGTCGAATACCCGGCCAACGCCAAGCTCCGCCAGACCGTGAAGCAGAGCGCGCATGCCGACGGCTTCATCTGGCTGCTGACCGACCGCGATCTCACGACCCTCGGCGAATCCGGCAACTGATCAACGCCGCTGCGGCCATCGCCCGCATCGCCGCACGGGAAAAGGATTTGGCTTTCCGCCCTTCGTCCGCCATGCGGAGGTCGCTCCATTTTCATGTTTCGCTTCATCGCACGACGCTTTCTCCAGACGATTCCCGTCCTCTTGGTGCTCATCACGGCCTCCTTCCTGATGCTCAGGCTCGTGCCCGGCGGTCCGTTCGACAGCGAAAAAGCCACCACCCCGGAGATCAAACGCAACCTCGAGGCCTACTACGGTTTCGACCAGCCGCTCCACAAGCAGTTCTTCACCTATCTCGGCAACATCGTCCTTCACGGCGACCTCGGCCGCTCCACGAAATACTCCAACCGCACCGTCAACGAGATCATCGCGGATAAATTTCCCGTCTCCCTTGAACTCGGCGCATGGTCCCTTCTCATCGCGCTCACCATCGGCCTCTCCGCCGGCATCCTCGCCGCCGTCTATAAAAACATGTGGGCCGATTACGTGACCTCCGGCATCGTCATGACCGGCATCTGCGTGCCCACCTTCGTGCTCGGCCCGATTCTCGTCCTCGTGTGCGCGATTCACTTCGGCTGGTTCAGCGCCTCCGGCTGGTATGTCTGGCAGGATCGCGTCCTCCCCGCGCTCACCCTCGGCATCGTTTACGCCGCCTACATCGCCCGCCTCACCCGCGGCGGCATGCTCGAAGTCCTCGGACAGGATTACATTCGCACCGCCCGCGCCAAGGGCGCCTCCGAAACCCGCGTCATCCTCCGCCACGCCCTGCGCGGCGGCCTGCTCCCCGTCGTCGCCTTTCTCGGCCCCGCCATCGCCGGCATCATAACGGGCTCCTTCGTCATCGAGACGATTTTCCAAATCCCCGGGCTCGGCCGCGAGTTCGTCAACAGCGCCTTCAACCGCGACCGCACGCTCGTCCTCGGCACCGTCATGCTCTACGCGGTCCTCATCATCGGCCTCAACCTCGTCGTCGACGTGGTGCAGGTGTGGCTCAACCCCAAGCTGAAGTTCGAGTAAGCCGCGCGCCACCATGCTCTCCCTTTCGCCCAAAAAACTTCCGGCCGCCGACCTCGCGCCCGCGCAGCTCGAACAGGGCATCTCTCCTTGGCGCGACGCCTGGCACCGCCTGAAGCGCAACAAGCTCGCCGTCTTCGGCGGCATCACGCTCATCGTCCTCGTGCTCGCCTGCGGACTCGGTCCGTTTTTTAGCCCCTACGGCTACGAGCAGACCAACCTCGACAACACCTTCGCCAAGCCCGGCTCCTCCCACTGGATGGGCACCGACCAGCTCGGCCGCGACCTCTTCACGCGCCTGCTCTACGGCGGACGCATCTCCATCACCGTCGGCCTCGTCGCCACGTTTGTCGCCCTCACCATAGGCGTGAGCTACGGCGCCGTCGCGGGTTTCTTCGGCGGCAAGCTCGATGCCTTCATGATGCGCATCGTGGACATCCTCTACGCCCTGCCCTTCACAATCTTCGTCATCCTGCTGATGGTGTTCTTCGGCAAAAACATCTTCCTCCTCTTCTTCGCCATCGGCGCGGTCGAATGGCTCACCATGGCGCGCATCGTCCGCGGACAGATCATGTCGCTCAAGAAAATGGAATATGTCGAGGCCGCCCGCTCGCTCGGCTTCGGCACGCGCCGGATCATCTTCCGCCACATGATCCCCAACATCCTCGGCCCCGTCATTGTCTACACCACGCTGACCATTCCCGGCGTCATGATGCTCGAGGCGTTCCTCAGTTTCCTCGGCCTCGGCGTGCAGGCCCCGATGAGTTCCTGGGGCGTCCTCATCAAAGACGGCGCCGAAAAAATGGAGGAGTATCCGTGGCTCCTCATCTTCCCCGGCACGGTGTTCTCGCTCACCCTCTTCTCCCTCAACTTCCTCGGCGATGGCCTGCGCGATGCCCTGGATGTCCGTTCCGCCAAAGACTAGCCCCGTGCACGCCAGATGTTAAACGCCTCCCCCCGAAGCTCCCCGAGCGAAGGAGGGCTCCGCCAAAGATTGAGGTGGAATGTCCCCTTCTCGCCACGTTTAGTCGTCCTTTTCCATGCTTTCCCAACTTGGTCGTTTCAAACCCTACCTCGGCTACCTGAGGGGTGTTCGCACCCAATTTCTCGCCGGATTGGCTTTTGGCCTGATCTACGCCCTGTCCAACGGCGTCGCCTTGCCCTACGTCGTAAAGACGGTTCTCCCCAAGATATTTGAACCCGGCGCCGTCAGACTCACGACCGCCCAGCTGCTCTTCGTCGCATCGTGGATTCCCGCCGTCTTTTTTGTGCGAGGCCTCTCCAGCTACCTGAACACTTATTTCATCCAATACTGCGGCACGCGCATCCTCGAACAGCTCCGGCTCAAATATTTCAGCAAACTCCAGGTGCTGCCCCTGGCGTTTTTGCAACGCCAGCAAACCGGCGACCTGATCTCGCGCGGGGTGTCCGACACCAACCAACTCCAAACCACGGTCAGCAATCTCGCCAACGAGATCGTCAAGCAACCCGCCTCGCTGGTTGCGACGATGGGCTACCTGGTCTGGCTCGCGTTTCATGAGAGCGGTGTCGGCCTTGTGCTGGTTTGCCTGATGAGCGTGCCCCTTTGTGTTTTCCCCATTCGCTATGCCGGCCGGAAAATCATGCTCCGCGCCACCCAGCTTCAGGCGGAATACGGCTCTCTCACCAACCGCTTCAGCGAGAATCTGGCCTCCGCCCGCGAAGTGCGCGCGTTCTCCCTCGAAGATCGCGAGGTTCAACGATTCTCCATCACCACCCGCCTCCTGGTGACTTACCAGATGAAGGTCGTGAAGTATGCGAAGGCGCTGCCTCCCACCATCGAGGTCATCTCGGCCCTGGGTATCGCCGGAACCTTCATGTATGTGTATCGCGCGGGTCTTTCGCAGTCCACCTTCACCTCCATGATGACGGCGCTGTTTCTTTGCTACGACCCCATCAAGAGACTCTCCGCGTTGAGCAACGACACGAAACGCGGTGCCGCCGCTCTGGATCGTCTTGAGGTTGTGCTGAACGCACCGGTGAGCATCGCGGATCCCGAAAATCCCGTCGAGGTCGGCCGTCTCCACGGCGATCTCGCCTTCGACAATCTCAGCTTCTCCTACAAGGGCGACACGCCCGCCCTTCGCGACGTCTCCGTCACCATCCCCGCCGGCACCACCTGCGCGCTCGTCGGCCCCAGCGGCGCGGGCAAGACCACCTTCGCCAACCTCGTTCTGCGCTTCTACGACGCCACCACCGGCCGCGTCACCATCGACGGCATCGACGTGAAGGCCATGCGCCTCGGCGACCTGCGCCGCAACATCGCCCTCGTCTCCCAGGATCCCGTCCTCTTCAACGACACCATCTACAACAATCTCCTCCTCGGCCGCCAGGACGCCACCCGCGCCGAGGTCGAGCAGGCCGCCCGCGAAGCCTTCGCCCACGACTTCATCCTCACGCTGCCGCAAGGCTACGAGACCATGGTCGGCGAACGCGGCGCCTCCCTCTCCGGCGGACAACGCCAGCGCGTCGCCCTCGCCCGCGCCTTCCTGCGCAACGCCCCCGTCCTCGTCCTCGACGAGGCCACCAGCGCCCTCGACGGCGAAAGCGAGGGCGCCATCCAGCTCGCCCTCAAGAAACTCGTCGTCGGCAAGACCGTGCTCATCATCGCGCATCGCTTCAGCACCATCCGCGACGCCTCCACCATCCTCGTCTTCGACCGCGGCGAGATCATCGACTCCGGCACCCACACCGTCCTCTACGAGCGCAACGCCCTCTACAAGGCGCTCTACGACCGCCAGGGCACGACCTGAGGCTTCACCGCATTTCTGCTAACGCCATGGCGACGAATCCCGAGCCATTTTCCTTTCAGGCGGCGAAGCTCATCAACGCCCTTCGCCGCCTGCCCGACACCACGCCGGCGCGCATGAAGAAGCGCCCGACCAAGGAACTCGGCGACCTCGTCGAGGAGCTCATGGTCAAGTATCAGGTCGGCCGCGCCTCGCCCGAGCAGACCATTCGCGACAACTGGTCCGAAGTCGTCGGCCCCGCCAACGCCCACTATTCCCACGCCGCGCAGATTGATCCCCGAGGACGCCTCGCCGTCCTCGCCGGCCACTCCGTCGTCCGCAACGAACTGTTCATGCACCGCAAGGTCATCGTCGAACGCATCCGCAAGCTCCCCGGCTGCGCCCACGTCCGCGAGATCAACGTCCGCGCCGGATGAATACCTTCCCCTCCTCAAACATGCCGGATCTGATCCTTGGCGGCATCAGCCGCCCCTCCGATTAATAGTGTAGGCCATTGGCCGGAACTACTCCCAGAGAATCCGCCCATTGGCGGATTCCATTTAGTGGTTTAAAACTCTGCGGCTCCCGTCCCCGTTTCATGAAACCCCGCCGCCAACCGCCTGCGACAATTCCCAAAAAAACGCTTGCGCGCCGTCCCCCGATTCTGGAATCTGGCTCCTTGCGTTAGTGAAACTCCGTCGGTTACGGGGTTCCACCATGACTAGTCTGGCATTCCGCCGGATTATAACGGTGCGATCGGCAAACGGTGTGGTTTACCCCACGTCGCGAGCGGGTGGCACGGAGCCTGCAAAGGTTCCCTATAGTCGTGCAACTCATCCATAAAACCATGTCTACGATCGCCAAACCCGAAATCATCTCAGAATACAAAATCCACGACACAGACACCGGCTCGTCCGAGGTCCAAGTCGCGCTGCTCACCGCTCGCATCAATCACTTGACCGAGCACTTGCGCACGCATCGTAAGGATTTCCACAGCCGCCGTGGCTTGCTCCAGATGGCCTCCCGCCGTCGCAAGCTCCTCGACTATCTCAAACGCCACAACCTGCCGAAGTATAACGAACTTCTGCAGAAGTTGAGCCTCCGCAAGTAACCTTGCTTTGCAACACAGGCGACCCCATCCGGGGGTCGCCTGTTGTCTTTAACGACACTCGACGACGACCGGGACATTTCCGCTTGTTTCCCCTTCCGTGTAGGAGCCCATTTATGGGCGATCCGAAAAGAACGAGGCGCCAAACGGGAATCTCTCGTCCAAGACGAGGAATTGCGAAACGGGTCACCCGTTCACTGTCAGAGTCAGTCTATATCCCTTTCGACGACCCGCGCCCTGCGCGGCCCCGCCCGCCTCTCTGGCGAGCCTGCCGTCTAAACCCCGAGCCTCCCTGCCGCGTGTCGCAGGCCGTGCTCATTTTATCCGCGACACGCATCCGCATCCGAAAAATATGAATCAGAAATACACCGTCACGGTTCCCGAACTCGGGATCACGTTCTCCACCGGCTCCATCGCCCTCCTCGCCTCCGGCGCCGTCAATGTCGCCGTCGGCGAGACCAACGTCTTCGTCGCCGCCTCCGTCGCCCAGACCATGAAGCCCGGCCAGGACTTCTTCCCCCTCACCGTCGATTACCGCGAGAAATACGCCGCCGCCGGCCGCTTCCCCGGCGGTTACTTCAAGCGCGAGGGCCGCCCCTCCGAGAAGGAAATCCTCACCTCCCGCCTCTGCGACCGTCCCTGCCGCCCCCTCTTCCCCGAGGGTTTCCTGAATGAGGTCCAGATCGTCGGCCAGCTCCTCTCCGCCGACCAGATCAACGAAGCCGACATCCCCATGGTCAACGGCGCCTCCGCCGCCCTCGCCATCTCCGAGATTCCTTGGAACGGCCCGATCGCCGCCGTCCGCGTCGCCGAAATCGACGGCGTGTTCGTCGCCAACCCGACCATCGAGCAGATGTTCAGCAGCTCCCTCGACCTCATCTACGTGGGCAACGAGAAGGACATGCTCATGATCGAGGGTTCCGCCGACCAGATCCCCGAAGACCGCTTCATCGAAGCCCTCGCCTTCGCCCACGCATCCATCCAGCCGATCATCCGCGCCATCAAGGAACTCGTCGCTCTCTGCGGCAAGCCCAAGGCCCACTTCGCCCTCGTCGGCGCCACCGCCGAGGCCCGCGCCATCATCGAGCGCGTCGTCCCCGCCGACCGCATCGCCACCGCGATCTTCGGCCACGAGAAGTCCGTCCGCTCCGCCAACGTCAAAGGCCTCAAGGCCGAGGCGAAGGCCGCCCTCGCCACCGAACTCGGCGAAGGCCGTTTCAGCGACGTCGACCTGAACGTCGTCTTCGAAGACCTCCAATACAAAGCCTACCGCCAGACCGTCCTCGCCCGTGGCGTCCGCGCCGACGGCCGCGATGCGAAGTCCCTCCGCAAGATCTCGTCCGAGGTCGGCGTTCTCCCCCGCGTCCACGGTTCCGCCCTCTTCCAGCGCGGTGACACCCAGGGCCTCGTCATCACGACCCTCGGGCCGACCAAGGAAGCCCAGTCCCTCGACGCCCTCACCGGCGGCGTGAAGTCCAAGAGCTTCATCCTTCACTACAACTTCCCTCCGTTCTCCGTGGGTGAGACCGGCCGCTTCGGCTCCCCCGGTCGCCGCGAGATCGGCCACGGCGCCCTCGCCGAACGCTCCCTCGTTCCCGTTCTCCCTCCCGAGGACGTGTTCCCCTACTCCATCCGCGTCGTCTCCGAGATCATGGCCTCCAACGGCTCGACCTCGATGGCCTCGATCTGCGGCGGCTGCTTGTCCCTCATGGACGCCGGCGTGCCCATCATCGCCCCCGTCGCCGGCATCTCTGTCGGCCTCATGACCGAAAGCGCCACCGACGGCAGCATCGCCAAATGGACCACCATCACTGACATCATCGGTGAGGAAGACCATTTCGGTGACATGGACTTCAAAGTCGCCGGCACCACCAAGGGCATCACCGGCTTCCAGCTCGACCTGAAGATCAACGGTCTTCCCTTCGAGATCGCCAAGGTCGCCATCCACCAGGCCCGCGAGGCCCGCGTCGAGATCCTCAAGGTCATGCTCGGCTCCCTCCCTGCGCCCCGCAAAGACCTCAGCCAATACGCCCCCCGCATCCAGACGATCCAGATCGATCCCGAAAAGATCGGCCTGCTCATCGGGCCCGGTGGCAAGACCATCCGCCGCATTGTCGAGACGACCGGCGCGCAGATCGACATCTCCGACGACGACTCCGGCAAGATCTTCATCTACTCCAACAACGGCGAAGCGATGGCCCGCGCGATCCAAGAGATCGACGGCCTCTGCGGCGGCGGTTCCGGTGGTGGCGGCCGCGACAGCGGTCCCCCCATTGAGAATGGCAAGATCTACACCGGCCGCGTCACCGGCGTGAAAGACTTCGGCGCCTTCGTCGAATGTCTCCCCGGCAAAGAAGGCCTCTGCCACATCTCCGAGCTGGCCGACTTCCGCGTCCGCCGCACTGAAGATGTCGTCAAGATGGGCGACAGCATCACCGTGAAGTGCATCGGCATTGACGAGAAGAGCGGCAAAGTCCGCCTCTCCCGCAAAGCCGCGATGAAAGACCTCGAGTCCCAAAACGGCCAGCCCGCCGAAGCCCCCGTCGCCTAAGTGGTAGGGCGCGTTATCCCTAACGCGCCGCTCCCTCTTCAACCACAAAGCCGCAGCCTAACCGCTGCGGCTTTTTTGCGCTCCGACGTGGGAGCCTGCTTGCAGGCGATGCCTTGGACGCCCCGCCTCACTTCATCGCAAGCAAAGTCTTGATCTTTGCATCCGCATGCAGGGCCAGGGACACGACCAAGATGAGTTCCACCAACATAACAGGTGAAGGCGGTGCACTCTTCCGGCGGTCTGCCAAAGCAAGTGCAACAGTGGCTGGGTTGAGGATTGAGGGATGGAGCTAAACAAAGATTTAGGGAGGGGCGCAGGGGAGGGAGCGAAGCTCCCGCCCCGCATTGTGTGGTCG
>Ga0123337_10002204_pt1 | contig 22617 bp, 18 predicted proteins | sample frozenSSSSmetaG_FD_89792 | JGI IMG/M metagenome (GOLD analysis project Ga0123337, IMG submission 89792) | Glacier valley bacterial and archeal communities from Borup Fiord, Nunavut, Canada, to study Microbial Dark Matter (Phase II) -... | ecosystem: Environmental > Aquatic > Freshwater > Ice >...
GCACGACGGTGCACGTCACGTTGCCGGAGCGCTATCCGGCGCCGACTGCGACGCCCTGACCCGCGCCGACACGCCGCGCAAGCGCGCGCCGTGCAATCGGTCGCAATCGCTTTACCGGGCTTTACCGTTCCCGACGAGTCCGTACATTCGCCGCGCCCGAACTCGCACCACACTCGGTCGAAGAGGTGAACGCATGGACACAGTCATCGAACGCGACGCGCAAGACATCGCGCTGAACGCCCCGGCCGCGGCGCCGGTCGCTCTTGCCGCGATCGCGAGCGCGGCCCTCGCCGCATGCGGTGGCGGCGGCAGCGACGCTTCGTCGACGGGCGGCGGCACCGGCACCGGAGGCAGCACGGGCACGGGCGGCGCAACGCCGGTCCTGCCGACCGCGACCGAAGCCTCGCGCTTTCTCGCCCAGGCCTCGATGGGCGCGAGACGGACCGACATCGCGCGGGTCCAGGCGATCGGATACGCGGCGTGGATCGACGAGCAGATCGCGACGCCGTCGCCGCAGACGCGCTGGGACGCGCTCGTCGCTGGCGGCTTCGCCGACCCGAGCTTCAAGAACAGCGAAGGCGGCTTCGATGCCTGCGCGTGGCGCAAGCTCCTGTCGTCGCCCGACACGCTGCGCCAGCGTGTGACGCTCGCGCTTTCCGAGATCATGGTGACGTCGATCGACAGCCTGGTCGGCGGCGGCTGGAAGGCGTTCGCCGCGGCGAACTATCTCGACCTGCTCGAGGCCAACGCGTTCGGCAACTACCGCACGCTGATGCAGCAGGTGTCGACGAACACCGCGATGGGGATGTACCTCACCTTTCGCGCCAGCAAGAAGGCCAATCCGGTGACCGGCTCGCTGCCCGACGAGAACTACGCGCGCGAGCTGATGCAGCTCTTCACCATCGGCCTGGTGCAGCTCAACCTCGACGGCACGCAGGTGCTGACCGCGGCCGCGCCGACCTACACCTACGCTCTTGCCGACATCACCGGCCTGGCGCGCGTGTTCACCGGTTGGGACTTCGATCTGAAAGGCCAGAGCGGCGCTGCCGGCACCTCGACGCCGGACTTCATCCGCCGGCCGATGATCCAGTACCCGGCGAACCACGAGCTCGGCGCCAAGACTTTCCTCGGCACGACGATCCCCGCCAACACCGACGGCGTGCAGAGCCTGAGGCTCGCGCTCGACGCGATCTTCGCGCACGCCAACCTCGCGCCGTTCGTGTCGCGGCAGCTGATTCAGCGGCTGGTGACAAGCAATCCGACGCCGGCCTATGTCGCACGCGTCGCGGCCGTCTTCGCCAACGACGGCAGCGGCACGAAGGGCAACCTCGCGGCGGTGCTGAAGGCGATCCTGCTCGACGACGAGGCGCGCAGCGCGACCGTCTCCGCCAGCGCGTCGGCCGGCAAGCTGCGCGAGCCGATCCTGCGCTTCACCGGCTGGGCGCGTGCCTGGAGCGCGGGCTCGCCGAGCAACGCCTGGTCGATCGGCGACACCTCGAGCGCGTCGACGCGGCTCGGCCAGAGCCCGCTGCGCTCGCCCTCGGTGTTCAACTTCTTTCGCCCCGGCTACGTGCCGCCGAACAGCGCCATCGCGACCGCGGGCCTGGTCGCGCCAGAGTTCCAGCTCAACAACGAGTCGACCGTCGTCGGCGCCGTCAACTACCTGCAGCGTGCGGTCTCGGGCGCCGGTGTCGGCGACGTCGCGGTCGACTACACGTCGCTTCTCGCGCTCGCCGACGACGCGATCGCTCTGGTCGCCGAGATCAACCTCGTGCTCGCTGCGAACCAGCTCAGCGCGGCGACGGCGACGACCATCTCCACGGCGGTTGCGACGATCACCGCCGGCACCGATCCGAATCGCCTCAAGCGCATCTACGCCGCGCTGACGCTGACGGTCGCGGCGCCCGAATTCACGGTCCTCAAGTAAGGAGAACGCGATGACGATCAACGCTTCCCGTCGCGCTTTCCTGCAACGCGCTTCCGCCCTCTCGCTCGCGGGCAGCGCCGCGCCCTGGGCGATCAACCTCGCGGCGATGGGCGAGGCCGCCGCCGCCGGCACGCCGGCCGACTACAAAGCGCTGGTCTGCGTCTTCCTCTACGGCGGCAACGACTACGGCAACACGCTCGTGCCCTACGACACGCCGAGCTACAACCTCTATCAAGGCATGCGGCCGACGCTCGCGTACAGCCAGGCCGCGCTCGCGCCGACAGTGCTCGCGCCCACGATCGCGCTGCCCGGCGCGCGCCAGTACGCGCTCGCGCCCGAGCTCGCGCCGCTGCTGCCGCTCTTCGCCGCGAACCGAATGGGCGTGATGCTCAACGTCGGCACGCTGATCCAGCCGACGACGAAGGCGCAGTACACCAACGGCTCGGTACCACTGCCGCCCAAGCTCTTCTCGCACAACGACCAGCAGTCGGTGTGGCAGTCGCAGGCACCCGAAGGCGCGGCGTCGGGCTGGGGCGGACGCATGGGCGACCTCTTCGTCGCCGGCAACGGCAACGCGACCTTCACCTGCGTCAACGTGTCGGGCAACGCGGTCTATCTGTCGGGCAACACCGCCGTGCAGTACCAGGTGACGACGACCGGGCCGGTCGCGTTCGCCGGCATCGCCTCGCCACTCTTCGGCTCGGCCGCATGCTCGATCGCATTGCAGTCGCTCGTCACCGCGCCGCGCACCCATCTGCTCGAGGCCGAGTACACGCGCGTCGCCAAGCGCTCGATCGACGCCGGCGGCGTGCTCGCCTCGGCACTCGCCGGCGCGCCGGCGATCACGACGCCGTTCCCGGCCGGCAACGCGCTCGCCGACCAGCTCAAGTTCGTCGCCCGCATGATCTCGACCGCGGCGACGACGAACACCAAGCGCCAGGTCTTCTTCGTCTCGATCGGCGGCTTCGACACGCACGACGGCCTGGCCGCGATCCATCCCGGACTGCTCACGACGGTCTCGACCGCGCTCGCGGCGTTCTACCAGGCGACGGTCGAGCTCGGCGTCGCGAGCCAGGTGACGACCTTCACCGCCTCGGATTTCGGCCGCACGCTCACCGCCGACGACGGTTCCGACCACGGCTGGGGCAGCATGCACTTCATGCTCGGCGGCGCGGTCGCCGGCGGCCGTTACTACGGAACCGCACCGGTCGTCGCCAACGGTGGCCCCGACGACGTCGGCCAGGGGCGCCTGCTGCCGAGCACCGGCGTCGACCAGTACGCGGCGACGCTCGGCAAGTGGTTCGGCATCAGCGACACCGACCTTCTCACCGTGCTCCCCAATCTTGCGCACTACGACGCCGGCCAGCGCAATATCGGCTTCGTCTGAGACCGGCGGCCGTCCCGGCGTGCTGCTCTGGCTCTACCTGCTGGTGCCGGTGCCGCTGCTCACCGACTAAATCGAGAGCGGCGCCCTGCCGTTCTGTGCGGCTGGCTCACCGAGATCGCAGGCGGGCTGATCATCGCGGCGCTGGTCACGCGGGTGCGACGCGACCATCGCGTCCTCGACAAGCTGGCGTGCTACGACGGCCTCACTTGGCTCGCGAACCGGCTCGCGAACCGGCGCGCGTTCGAGGCCGCCATCGAAGCCGAGTGCGCGCGGGCGCGTCGATCGCGCGTGGCGCTGAGCATCGTCTATCTCGACATCGACGGCTTCAAGGCCATCAACGACCGCTTCGGCCACGGTGCTGGCGACCAGGTGCTGCGCCAGATCGCGACGGCGATCGGCGAGACCGTGCGCGTCGGCGGCGACGGCGGCTATCGCCTCGGCGGCGACGCGCCGGCATCGTCGAGTTCGATCCGGAGGAGTCCGTGGCCGATCTGGTGGGTCGCAGCGACGCGGCGATGTACGCGCAGAAGGCGTCGCGACGAACGCGCGTCCCCTGAACAGGACGCCGCGGGCTACGAGATCTCGATGTCGTCGAAGGCGAGCGCAAGCGTCTCCATCAGGATCGCGGGCTCCATCGCGCGCAAGGGCGAATACGTCAGGCTCACCGGGCGGGCGTTGCGAAAGCGCCAGGTCCAGACAACGGTGCGCTGGTCGTCGTCGAGCAGCATCACCTTGACGACGCGACCGCGCGACGCCTTGCCGCGGCGCGCCTGCTGCCACCAGTCGTGGAGGTCGAGCGCGCCGGTGGCGGCGCGGCGCAGGACGAGATACGGGCTCGTGCCGTCGCCGGGCTCGGCCGGGTCGGCACAGAACGTCGGGAAGACGACGTCCGAGAACCCGCCGCCCTCCGCGCGAGGATTCGCCACGCCGAGGTCGACGAGGAAGTTCGAGCTCGCCCGCGGCCGCAGCGCGGCGGCGGCGGCCTTACTCGATTTCGAGGCGCTCGTAGGCAAGCACGATCTCCTCGAGCGCGACGCAGTTGCCCTTGCCGTCGAGCGGGCCGCTGCTGTGCTTGACGATGCGCGCGCGCAGCAGCTTCCAGGTCATGACGACATCGGTGCGGTCCTCGCTCTGCAGCTGGATCGTGACCGTGCGCAGCGCGTTCTGGTTGCCGTTGCGGATGTCGTTCAGCCACTGGTAGAGATTCAGCGCGCCGATGATGCCGCGCTTGAGCGTCACGTCGGTGCACTTGTTGAGGCCGGTGATCTTGCGGACGCTGTTCTCTTTCGAGTTGCCGTTGCGGTACTCGATCACCTCGACCGAGGTCTCGATCGCGCTCACTTCCTCGAAGCCGGAGCTCGGTCCGTCGGTGTTGCCGTCGCCGATGTCGACGAGGAAGTTGAACTGGGTGTAGGGACGATCGCGCAAGACGGCCATGACGCTCTCCACTCGACGCTCGGGGACGCGATTCTGGCGCGTCCGCGGCGTGCCGTCACGCCAGGCGTTCGTCGCGCCAGAGTCCGAGCGCCTGCTGGACCGGCCGATCGGAGAAGCTGAAGAGCTGTGTCTCGGCGCGGGCCGCGAGCGTGAACGCGTGCCACGACGGCACGACGAAGACGTCGCGCGGCGCGAAGTCGAAGCTCTGCTCGCCGGCCGGCGAGGCGATCGTCGCGCGGCCTTCGCCTTCGAGGCAGACGTAGACGGTGCTGTCGCTGCTGCGGTACGGCCGCGTCGCGAAGTCCTTCGGCAGTCGCTGCGCGAAGGTGCCGATCGTCGGCATCGGCGAGCGGCCTGTCGCAGGATTGACGTAGCGCAGCTTGAAGCCGAGGTGCGCGTCGGGCGTGCCCCGCGCGATGCCCTCGAGCGACTCCTTCGTGCGCGCGAACGGATAGACGAAGAGCCGTGTCGGCTCGGCCACGCCGGGCGCGTGGTCCATCGGCACGAGGTTGTGGCCGTAGCGGGCGAGCGCGTCGCCTTCGGGCCGGGTGTCGGCCTGCGACTTCGTCGTGCTCTTCTCGGCGAAGCCGGCGTCGAGAAAGCGCACCAGCGGGATGTCGAGGCCGTCGAGCCAGACGACCGGCTCGCTGCCGTCGTTGCCGTGGTCGTGGAAGGTCCACGACGGCGTGATGATGAAGTCGCCGAAGCGCATCGTCGTGCGCTCGCCGTCGACTGCGGTGTACGCGCCTTCTCCGTCGAGGACCAGGCGCAGCGCCGTCTGCGTGTGACGGTGCGCCGGCGCGACCTCGCCCGGGAGGATCAGCTGCAGGCCCGCGTAGAGCGATTGCGTGATGCACGACTGACCGCGCAGCGCCGGGTTCTCGAGAATGAGGACGCGCCGCTCGGCTTCTTCGGCGGTGATCAGCCGGCCGGCTTCCATCACGTGCTCGCGCAGTGCGTCGTAGCGCCAGTGCGCCGGCGCGACCGGGCTCGTCGGCTGCTGCGGCACGAGCGCGCCCAGCACTTCCCAGAGCGGCGTCATGCCGAGCCGGCCGATGCGGGCGTAGAAGGCCTCGCGCTCGGCCCGCGCGGCGGCCGGGGCGAGCGTCGCGCCGTCGTTGCGGTCCATGGCACATTGTGCGGGAAGGTGGTCGATCAGGCGGCGACGAGCCGGCGCAGCACCGGCGCGATGCCCGGCCAGCGATCGCCGATCGCGAACAGAGGCGCGTCGCTCTCGGCGGAGCGCGCGTTGGGTGACTCCGCCGGCATCGATTGCCACGGCGCGCGCAGGCACGTGGTGGACGAGATGGTTCAGCTCGACCGCGCAGCCGGCGTTCGACGCGCCGAAGCTGCGTAGATCCATCAGGACGCGGCCGCCCTGCACGATCAGCGCCATGAGCGCCGACTGTTAGGTGTCGGCGTGGCAGAAGAGGCTGTTGATGCGGTACAGGCCGGCGCGCACGGCGGCAGCGAAGGCGAGCGCGTCGGTCTCGGTGTCGGGCTGCAGGAGCGCGGCGCAGGTGATCGCCAGCAGCGACAGCAAGTACAAGCCCGCCGCGGGCGCCGGCGGGCGCCGCGATCCAGAGCGCCGGCACGATCCATTAAAGGGCGGCCCACGCCGTGAGCGCGAACCCGCGCGGGTTGCGCATCGGCTCGACCGACGCCTCCACCGCGTCGCGCTCGTCGCCGCCGGCGCGGCGGAGGCTCCGTGATCGGTCGAGACACCCATCGCTCGGACGACCGCGCGGCGGTAGAGCGTGAGCAGCAGCGGTGCGGCGGCCAGCATCAGCGGCGGCACGGCCAGGACGATGACCAGCAGGGCGCTCGAGAGGCCCTGCGGAGTCAGCGCCGCGATCATCGCGACGCCTCAGCGTTCGCGCCGGATCGCCGTGTAGCTCTGGTCCAGCAGAACGCCGCCCTTCCAGTTCTTGACCAGCGTCTGGCAATTGCGGGTGCGCTCGTCGCTGAAGGTGCAAGTGGTCTTGTGCGAGACCGGCGCGCCGGGCGGCGCCTTCCAGACGATGCTGCGCGTCTCGGCGTTCCACCGGCCGGGCGCGAGGTAGTGGAAGGCGCCGGCCGAGGTGAAGGTCCAGAGCGGATAGCCGCCGCTCGGCGCGTCGTACATCATCATCGACCAGTCCTGCGTGCCGTCGGGCTTGACACTGGTGCTGGTGCGCAGGAGCTTGCCGCCCGGCGCGAGGACGGCCGATTCGAAGTAACGCGAGAAGACCTTGACGGGCTTCGTCGCCGTGACCTGGACTTCCCAGTCGCCGGTGAAGCGCTCCAGCACCGCGTCCCCGCGCGACGCGTCGGGCGCGGCCAGGGCAACGTCAGCGGGACCCGTCGCGACCACGAGCGACACACAGACGAGCGTGACGAGCCTCATGCCGGCATTGTGGAGACGGGCGCCGGCGAGGGCAACTCCGCTGGCGGTACCGCGCGCGGAGAGCTACAACCACGGCCCGATCCGGTCGAGCAGCGTCATGACCCAGATGAAACACCTGAGCATCGTCGACGGCGCCTTCCTGCACATGGAAAGCGCCGAGATGCCGATGCACGTCGGCAGCCTCAACCTGTTCGAGCCGCCGGCCGGCTACAGCGGCGAGGGCTTCTACGAGGCGGTCAAGGCGCACGTCGCCAAGCGCATGCACCTGGCGCCGGTGTTCACGCGAAAGCTGGCGCTGATGCCGTTCGACCTCGCCAATCCGGTCTGGATTCACGACGACGACATCGACCTCGACTACCACGTGCGCTACATGGTGCTGCCCAAGCCCGGCAAGATCGAGCAGCTCGAAGCGCTCGCCGCGCGCCTGCACTCGATGCTGCTCGACCGCAGCCGCCCGCTCTGGGAGTTCTACGTCATCGAAGGCCTCGCCGACGGGCGCATCGGCTTCTACGGCAAGGTCCACCACGCGGCGGTCGACGGCCAGGCCGGCGTGGCGATGGCGACAAGCATGTTCGACCTCACGCCCGAGCCGCGCGCCGTCAAGCCACCGCGTGACGCGCGCGCCAACACCTACCAGCTCGGCGTTGCTGAATTGCTCGCCGCGGCGTTGCAGAACCAGTTCCAGCAGCTTGTGCAGAGCGCGAAGCTGCTGCCCAAGATCGCGAGCACCGCCCTCGGCGCGGCGCGCGAGGCGATCGCGACGCGGCGTGCCGAGACGAGCGAGGACCGCGCCGCGCGCAAGGCCGAAGCGCCGACGACGCGCTTCAAGCTCGCGCCGGCGACGCCCTTCAACCACTCGATCACCAACCAGCGCGCGTTCGCGGCGGTGTCGTTGCCGCTGCCGGAGATCAAGGCGATCGGCAAGTCGGTCGGAGCGTCGATCAACGACGTCGTCCTCTGGCTCTGCTCCACGGCGCTGCGCTCGTACCTGAAGGAGGGACGCGAGCTGCCCGAGAAATCGCTCGTCGCCGGCGTGCCGATCTCGCTGCGCCAGGAAGGCGACACGACGGCCAACAACCAGGTCGCCGGCACGCTCATCGACCTCGGCACCGAGATCGCAGATCCGGCCGAGCGGATGAAGGCGATCCGGCGCGCCACCGCGGCGATGAAGCGCGAGATGGGCACCTTCCGCGGCGTCATCCCGACCGACTTCCCGTCTCTCGGCTCGCCCTGGCTGATCAGCGGTCTGGCCGCGCTCTACGGCCGCTCGCGCATCGCCGACTGGCTGCGCATCACCAACGTCGCGATCTCGAACGTGCCCGGCTCGCGCGTTCCCGTGTATCTGTGCGGGGCGAAGATGACCGACTACTACCCGCTCTCGATCGTCGTCCACGGCGTCGCCCTCAACATCACGGTGCAGAGCCATGTCGACCAGATCTGCTTCGGCCTCATCGCGTGCCGCCGCGCCGTGCCCGACGTGCACGAGCTCGGCGCGCAGGTGACGCGGGCGATGGCGAGCCTGCGCGTATTCGTCGCGGCGCTGCCGGCGCCGGTCGTCGCGGTGACTGCCGTCGAGGTCGTCGAAGCAAGTGAGGTGACGAAGCCCGCTACGCCAAGGCGATCGCGCGCTCAGCCGACGGGCGGTCGCAAGCCTGCGCGGTTCGCGCCGCTCCGGGTCGTCGCGTCGGCAGGCGGCGCCGCTCCCGCCAAGCCGCGCAAGCCGCGGGCCACCGCCGGTGCCGCGAGGGCGGCGCGATGAGAGTGCTCGCCGAAGGATTCGTCGTCCTCGTCGCGCTTCTCCACCTGTACTTCCTGGTCCTCGAGATGTTCCTCTGGGACAAGCCTCTCGGCCTGAAGACGTTCCGTCACAACGCCGAGGAAGCGGCATCGTCGAAGGTGCTCGCCGCCAACCAGGGCCTGTACAACGGCTTTCTCGCCGCCGGCCTGTTCTGGGGCGCATCGCTCGGCGCAGCGGGCGTCAGTGTGAAGCTCTTCTTCCTGGGCTGCGTGATCGTCGCCGGCGTCTACGGCGCGGCGACGGTGAGCATGAAGATCCTCTTCGTGCAGGCCTTGCCCGCGGCCATCGCGATGGCCCTGGTTCTCGCCGCCTACTAGCACTAGCCCGCGACGTTCAAGGCGACGCTCAGAGCGGCATCGCGCTCGTCTGCGGCGCGAAGGCGCGCACCGGCTGCGCCTTCGCCGGCTCGATGCGGGCGGGCACGTTCTCGACCATTGCGATGCCGATGTCGCGCAGGCCGAGCAGCGACGACAGCATCCACGCCAGTCCGGCGAAAGCCGCGACGCCGACGACCGCCAGCGCGAGGAAAACCACGGCGCTCATCGCCGAAGGCGTCAGCGTCGTGAAGCCGGCGGCCGCGGCGAACGCGACGCTCGCCGCGCCGCTGCGCAGCGCGCTGCTGTACGAGCCGTTGATGGCGATCGAGTAGGCGAGGATCGCGACGAGGGCGAGCGCAAGCTCTCCCGTCGCCATTCCGCGGAGGAGAGCTGCGAGGCCTTCGACGAGCGACATGACGATCCCTTTCGACCTTGCCGGCACGAGCCGCTCCGCACGGTGCGGCGCCCGGTACTGAACGCATTGAATCGCGGATCGCCGTTGCAGCGGATCAGCGTTCGTCTGTGTCGTCTGTAGGACCGGTTCGAGTCCGTGACATCGTCACGTCGGGTGTTGTTTGCCGGTCAGTACTCGATCCGGCCGCGACCGCAGCGCTTGGCGCGGTAGAGCGCGGCGTCGGCGGTCTCGACCAGCGTCTTGCAGTCGACGGCGGACGAGGCCACATGGCTGGCAACGCCGATGCTGACGCCGACCCAGGCCGCGGTGGCCGAGGCCCGGTGCTCGATCTTGGCGTCGGCGATGCTCTGGCGGCAGCGCTCGGCGACGATGCGCGCCGCTTCGAGGTCGGCGCCCGGCAGCAGGAGCACGAACTCCTCGCCGCCGTAGCGGGCGACGAGCTCGCCGCCGCGCCGCACCGAATCGCCGACGAGCCGGGCGATCTGGCGCAGCACCTCGTCGCCGGCCGGGTGGCCGTAGTGGTCGTTGTATTCCTTGAAGTGATCGACGTCGATCATCAGCAGCGCGATCGGCGCCGCCCGGCGCGTGGCGCGCTGCCACTCCGCCTTGAGCGTCTGGTCGAAGAGGCGGCGGTTGCCGACCTGGGTCAGCGCATCGGTTGTCGACAGACGCACCAGCTGCTCGTTGACGCGCTGCAGCTCGATCGCGTTGACCTTCTTTTCGGTGATGTCCTGGAACGCGCCGAGCAGGCGCACCGGCAGTCCGTCCTCGCACACCGCCACGCCTTGCGTGCGCACCCAGCGCGGATTGCCGCGCGCGGTGATGAACGGCAGCTCGAGATCCCACGGCGTGCCGTCGCGCGCACCGGCCTCGACCGCCGCCTGCATCGTCGGGCGCGCCTCGGGCGCGTAGAAATCGATCGCCCGGTCGAGCCGCAGCGGCGTCGCCGGATCGAGCTCGTGGATGAGGAAGACCTGCTCGGTCCACTCGAGCCGCATCGTCGCCAGCTCGAGCTCCCAGCCGCCGATGTTGGCGAGCTGACCGGTGCGGCGCAGCATCTGCGACGAGCGCTCGGCCTCGCCCTCGACGTGCTTTCGCAGCGTCAGGTCCATGTGGGTGCCGGTCATGCGCAACGGCGCGTCGAACTCGTCTCGTTCGACGACCTTGCCGCGGCTCAGGAGCCAGACCCAGCGGCCGTCCTTGTGGCGGACGCGGTATTCGCATTCGTAGGCCGCGGTGTCGCGCCGGCAGTGATCCTCGATCGCCTCGAGCACCCGGGCGGCGTCGTCACGGTGCAGGAGCGCGCGCCAGGCCGGGCCGCCGGCGCCGAGCTCGGCCGCCGAGTAGCCGAGCTGCTGCACCAGCGAGTCGTTGCGGTCGAAGTGATCGCGGCGCACGTCCCAGTCCCACAAGCCCAGGTCGGCCCCCTTCAGCGCCAGCTGCAGCTGCTCGGCGGTCTCGCGCCGCTCGCGCGCCGCGCTCGCCTGCAGCAAGGCGTAGGAGCGGCGCCGGAACTGGCCGCGATAGAGGCCGAACGCCGCGCCGGCGCTCAGGAGCAGGAAGAACGTGAGGTACGACAGCGCCTGTTCGCGCCAGGGCGCGAACAGCTCGGATGCGCCGCGGCTGACGGCGATGACCAGCGGCTTGTCCATGCGCAGCGCCGTCGGGGCGATCGAGCGCAGTGCGGTCAGGCGCGGCTCGCTCGCGGCGCCGAACCGGCCGACCACGATCGTCGTCGCCGCTGCGCCGTCCGGGCCGCTCCGGGCGGCGCCGGCGAACGCGGCCTCGGCATCGTCGCGGGCGCCCTCGTCGGGTATGGTCACGAAAACCTTGCGGTCGCCGTGCGCGAGCGAGACCCACATGTCGGGCGCGTAGAGCACCGAGCGCAGCAGCACCCGGAAATAGTCGGGCTCGAGCGCGGCGGCGACGACGCCCACGAAGGCGCCGTTGGGCGCGTGGATGGCGCGCGCGAAGACGATGGTGTAGCCGCCGAGCGAGGTGCGGTACGGCGCCGCGACATGGAGCGTGTCGGCGTTCTTGCCGTCGCGCGGCGCGCGGAAGTATTCGCGGTCGGCGAAGTCGCGTCCGAGCAGCGTGTCGACGCTGCTCGCGGAGACGTTGCCGTCGACGTCGAGCAGGACCATCGAGCGCACGCCGGGGATCGCGTCGCTCAGCGCCTTCAGGCGCACCGAGATCAGCGTCGAGACGCTGTAGACGGGCGTCGCCAGCGATTCGTCGCGGACGCTCACCAGCGCCTTGTTGACGCCCTCGAGCTGCTGGCCGATGTTCTCGTCGACGACGCGGGCCTGGCCGCGCAGGCGGTCGCGCTCGGTCGCGTCGAGGGCGTCGTGGGCTTTGAACAGCGACCAGCCGATCATCGCGCCGACGACGCCGAGCGCGATCACGAGAAGCAGCCACTCGGTGATCCGGCCGAGGCGTGCGGCGAGCTGCGAGTCGGTCGCCAGGCCGTCGAGGGCGGCAGCGGGCGTGAGCGGAAAGGCGGGCGCGAGCGGGATGGCGGGCTGCGGCGGTTTCGGCGCGGCGCGCGTCCGAGGCGCGGGCACGGCCGGCTCGCCATCGGCCGCGGCCAAGGGCATCGGCTCGGTCAGCACTGCCGAGCGTCGCGAACGCCGTCCTGATCCGGCGGCACCGGTGTCCAAACCCGACTCATGCGGTGACATCGGCACGCGGCGCGGCAAGTGAAGGGGCGCCGGCGCCGCCGGCGTGCACGAATCGACAGGCGGACCGCTGGATGGATTTACAGTCGTCGCCTCGTCCACGCTCGCTCCGAGCCCCGCACCGCTCCCGATGACCGTCCTCTCGCCGACCTCGAAGCCACCGCGCGCGGTATCGGTCTTCGACAGCCTCAACGACGCCCAGCGGCGCGCCGCCGGCTTCGGGCTCGACGACGCGCCGCCGGGTGCGCCGGCGGGGCCGCTGCTGATCATCGCCGGCGCCGGCTCCGGCAAGACGCTGACGCTGGCCGCGCGCGTCGGGCGGCTGGTGCTCGCCGGCGCCGATCCGTCGCGCGTGCTCCTGCTCACCTTCTCGCGCCGCGCCGCCGCCGAGATGGAGCGCCGCGTCGGCCGCGTCCTGCACGAAGCTTTCGGCCTGGCGCCGATGCAGCAGGCGCCGCGCCTGCCGTGGTGCGGCACCTTTCATGCGGTCGGCGCGCGCCTGCTGCGACTGCACGCCGCACAGCTCGGGCTCGATCCGCAGTTCACGGTCGACGACCGCGCCGATTCGGAAGATCTGCTCCACCTGCTGCGCCAGCGCCTCGATCTCGCCAAGGGCGCGAAGCGGTTTCCGCAGAAGGCGACCTGCCTGGCGATCTATTCGCGCGTCGTCAATGCGAGGAAATCGCTCGCCGACGTCCTCGCCGAGAGCTATCCGTGGTGCGCCGGCAGCGAGGCCGCGCTGAAACGCCTGTTCGCCGCCTACGCTGCCGAGAAGCAGTCGCAGCACGTCCTCGACTTCGACGACCTGCTCGTCTGGTGGGCCGAGGCGATGGCCGATCCGGCGGTCGGCGCGGCGATCGCGGCGCGCTTCGATCACGTCCTCGTCGACGAATACCAGGACACCAACCGGCTGCAGGCAGAGATCGTGTTCGCGCTCCGGCCCGATGGCACCAACCTCACCGTCGTCGGCGACGACGCCCAGTCGATCTACTCGTTTCGCGCCGCCGAGGTTCGCAACATCCTCGACTTCGCCGATCGCTTCGCACCCGCGGCGACGGTCGTCGCGCTCGAGCAGAACTATCGCTCGACTGCGCCGCTGCTGGCCGCGTCGAACGCGGTCATCGCGCTCGCCGCGGAGCGCCACGCCAAGGCGCTGTGGAGCGATCGCCACGTCGGCGAGCGGCCGTCGCTGGTGTGGGTCGAGGACGAAGCCGCCGAAGCGTCGTGGGTCGCGGCGCGCGTGCTCGCGCTGCGCGAGTCGGGGCTGGCGCTGAAGAGCCAGGCAGTGCTCTTTCGCAGCGCCCAGCACAGCACTGCGCTCGAGCTCGAGCTGGCGCGCCGCAACATCCCGTTCGTCAAGTACGGCGGCCTCAAGTTCCTCGACGCGGCGCACGTCAAGGACGTGCTGGCGGTGCTGCGCTTCGCCGCCAATCCGCACGGCCAGCGCGCAGCGCTGCGCACGTTGCAGCTGGTGCCCGGCATCGGTGCCGCGAGCGCAGGCCGCCTGCTCGGCGCGCTCGCGGACGGCGGCGATCCGTCGCAGGCGCTCGCTGCGTTCGAGCCGCCGCCGGCGGCGGCCACGGCATGGCAGGAGTTCGTGGAGCTTCTCGTCGGTCTGCGCCGCACTGGATCACACTGGCCGCAGGAGCTCGATGCCGTCGAGCGCTGGTACCGGCCGCTGCTCGATCGTTGCCACGACGACGCCGGGCCGCGCGCGGCCGACATTGCCCATCTCGTGCGCCTAGCCGGCGGCTATCCGTCGCGCGAGCGCTTTCTCACCGAGCTCGCGCTCGATCCGCCCGCGGCGACCAGCGACGACTCGGGTCCGCCGAGCCGCGACGAGGACTACCTGATCCTGTCGACGATCCATTCCGCGAAGGGCCAGGAGTGGGGCGCGGTGTCGGTGCTGCGCGTCGTCGACGGCTGCATGCCGTCGGACATGGCGACCGGCAGCAGCGTCGAGATCGAGGAAGAGCGGCGCCTGCTCTACGTCGCGATGACGCGGGCGCGCCACCATCTGCACCTTCTAGTGCCGCAGCGCTTCTACGTCACGCAGCAGTCGGCTTACGGCGACCGGCATGTCTATGGCGCCATCAGCCGTTTCCTGCCGGCCGACGTGTGCGAGCTGTTCGATCACATGACCGTCGCGCCGCCCGTGACCAGCGCCGAGACAGGCGACATCGTGCCGCCGAGCGTCGACATCGGCGCTCGCGTGCGCTCGCTCTGGCGCTGAATGCCGAGGCCCGAATGAAAGCGGCAGTGCCGGACATGCCGACACTGCCGCTGATGACGGGCCGCCGTCGTTTCGGCGTCGGCCCGACCCGGTGGGCCGTCAGAGCTTGTCGACGATGCCCTTGACCTTTTGCTTCGCGTCGCCGTAAGTCGCCTGGGCTTTGCCCGCGGCCTTGTCGACGGCGCCTTTGCTTTGCAGATTCGGGTTGCCGACCACCTTGCCGGTCGCTTCCTTGATGCTGCCCTTGGCCTCTTCCACACGGCCCTTGACCTGATCCTTGTTCATGGCAATGTCCTCTTGAACGAGCGGTTGCGAGACATCGAACGGTCCGCGATCACCGTGATTCGCTGCATTCGATTAGTTCATCGTCGCAGCCCTGCGCAAAGCCTTCTGTCGGCGGGTGCAGTGGGCCGACGTAGGAGAGAGCCGACTGGCGTTGCGCGGTCACGACGACGCGGTCGGCGCGGCCTTCACCGCGCCCCGGACGTTGATCGCCGCCAGCGAGAACTGGAGCACGACCAGCGCCCACGCAGACGTGTGCCAGCCCCAGGCGATCCAGAGCATGTTGCTGAGCATGAAGGCCCAGAAGCCGATCTCGCGCCGCGCCTTCTTCGGCGAGGCGACCAGCCAAGCGGCGATCACCGTCACCGCCATCGCGGGCCATTGCAGGAGATCGATCGCATCGCTCATGCGGCGGCGACGGCAGGCGACGTGCCATGACGGGCAGATCGACGTCACCGCGCTAAAGTGGGCTCCCCTGAGACCGGCGCCAACGCGCGACCTTCCATGAGCCTCGCCCGTCCGTCACTGCTCGCCTCCAGCATCGCGGCCGTGGCCCTGTTCGTGACCGCCTGCGCCACCGCCCCCGTCGAGCCGGTCGCTCCGCCCTCGCCGGCGCCCGCACCGGTCGCGGCGCCGGTCGCGCCGCCCGCCGCGCCTGCGACGCCCGCGCCTGCGCCGTTCGCCGATGCCGCCGCGCGGGCCGGCGACCGCCTGCTGCAGGACGCACAGGCCTCGCTCGGCAACGGCAAGCGCGGGCTGGTGATCGATCCGATCGTCGATGCCGGCACCGGCCAGCAGACCACCGGCACGGTGCAGATGGCCGGCCAGCTCGCCGGCCTCATCACGCGCCGCCTGCCGACGTGGGACGTGCAGCCGCTCACCCGGGCGACCCTCGCGAGCAAGCCGCTGCTCCTGATCGGCACGCTCACGCCGATCAACTCGCGCGCCGGCAAGGACGAGAACGCCGACGTGTTCCGCATCTGCCTGGCGCTGATCGACCTGAAGACCGGCAAGCTCGTCGCCAAGCGGGTCGACCGGGCCTTCGTCGCCACCGTCGATGCCGAGCCGGTGCCGCTCTACCGCGACAGCCCGACCTGGACGCTCGACACGACGACGCTCGCCTACATCAAGAGCTGCCAGGGCAGCGCGGTGGGCGATGCGGCAGCGCCTGCCTATTTGCAGCGGTTGCCGGCCGCGGCGGCGATCAACGAAGCCCTGATCGCCTACGCCGACAACAAGCCGGCCGACGCCTACAAGCTCTACCGCGACGCACGCGCGCTCGCCGAGACCGACGACCTGCGCGTCCTCAACGGCCTCTACACGACGAGCTGGAAGACCGGGCGCAAGAAGGAAGCGGCCGAGACCTTCGCGAAGATCGTCGGCGCGGGTCTCGGCGCGAAGCGGCTGCCGGTCAAGATGTTCTTCAACCCCGGGACGACGACGCTGTTGCAATCGGCCGACGCGCAGGCGCAATACGCTGTCTGGCTGCACGAGGTCGCGACCCAGGCCGGCGCGCGCGACGCGTGCCTGCGCGTCGTCGGCCACACCAGCCGCACGGGAGACGCCGCGGCCAACGACGTGCTCTCGCAGAAGCGCGCCGCCGTGATCAAGCAGCGGCTCGAGCGCGAGAACAAGAAGCTGGTGTCGCGCATCACCGCCGACGGCGTCGGCTCGCGCGAGATCCTCGTCGGCCTCGGCAGCGACGACCAGCGCGACGCGCTCGACCGGCGCGTCGAGTTCCGAACGGTCGACTGCCGCTGAGACGCGGCGACGGTGCCGGCAGCGAACACGCTCCCATGCGCACGATTCGCCCCGTATCGAGCGCAGCGCAACTCGTCGTCGCGATCGGCGTGCTGGCGATCCTTGCCGGATGCGCGTCGTCGCCACCGCGCGGCGCGTCGACGACGACGGTGCGTCCGCCGAGCGGCGAGGCGCGTCCGCCGGCGCGAGGCGCCGATGGGCCTGGCGCGAATCCGCCGCCCGACCTCGCGCGCGTCGCCGATGCTGAGCCGCGCATCGAGACGATCCGGCCGAGCGGCCCGAACAAGCCCTACCAGGCGCTCGGTCGCGACTACGTGCCGAGCGCCGCCGACGCCCCCTTCGTCGAGCGCGGCCTCGCATCGTGGTATGGCCGCAAGTTCCACGGCCAGCGGACGGCGAACGGCGAGATCTACGACATGTACGCGATGACCGCCGCGCATCCGACGCTGCCGATCCCGAGCTATGCGCGGATCAGGAACCCGGCCAACGGCCGCGTCGTCATCGTGCGCATCAACGACCGCGGGCCGTTCCACGCGGGCCGGATCGTCGACCTCAGCTACGTCGCGGCGCTCAAGCTCGACCTGCTGCGCGGCGTCGCGCCGGTCGAGCTCGAGCGCATCACCTCCGACGAGATCCGTGCGGGCACGTGGCGGCGGGAGGGCGACGGCGCGACGCGGATGGCCGCCGCGCGGACGAGCGTCACGCCGATCGCGCCCGTCACGACGGTGGCGCCGGTCGTTGCGGTCGTGCCCGACCCGGCGCCCGTCGATGTCGCGATGGCAGCGCCTGCGCCCGCGTCCACGACGATCGTCTCGGAGACGGCGTCGCCGGTGCGACGGTCGAGCGACGCCGGCCGCGGCTTCTGGATCCAGCTCGGCGCCTTCCGCGAGCACGACGGCGCGCAGAGCTTCCAGCGTCACGTCGGCGCCGACAACGACGCCGGCTGGCTCGCGCCGCTGCTCTCGACCTTCGCCGATGCCGCGCTGTTCCGCGTTCAGGCCGGGCCGTACACCAGCCGCGACGAGGCCGAAGGCGCGGCGGCGCGCGTGCGCAGCGCGCTCGGCATCGTGCCGATGATCGTCGAGCGCCGATGAGCGATGCTGCCGAGTCGAGCGGGATGAAGGAGCCGCGCCAGGTCATCCTCTTCACCGGCCACATGGTCGACGCGCCGGGCCGCACGCTGCCGCGCTTTCCGCCCGCGATGGTTCCGGCTGCGGCGCGCCGCATCGCCGCCGCGCTCGACGTCATCGATGCCGGTCCGCGCGATCTTGCGATCACCCAGGGCGCGGCCGGTGGCGATCTGCTCTTCGCCGAAGCGTGCCTCGAGCGCGCGATCACGCTGCGCCTGATGCTGCCGCTGCGCGTGTCCGAGTTCATCAAGCTGTCGCTGTTGCCGGTGCAGGACGGCGCGGCGTGGCACGCGCGCTTTCGCGCCGTCGTCGCGCGGCTCGACGCGCCGCCGCGCGAAGCGCCGCAGGTGCTCGGCGCGATCGCCGAGGGCGACGACGCCTTCGTCCGCGGCAACACATGGCTGCTCGACACCGCGCTCGCATTCGGCGCCGAGAAGCTGCGCTGCATCTGCCTGTGGGACGGCGGTGGCGACGACGGACCGGGCGGCACACGCCATCTCGTTGACGCCGTCCGCGGCGTCGGCGGCAACGTGCAGTGGATCGACACGCGCGAGCTTGCGTAGCGGCGCGCGCGTCGTCGCCGAACGTCCACCGTCGGACGGTTGTGACCGCGAAACCGCGGTGCTGCATCCGGGACGACGGCTCTTGCATCGTCCGGCGTGCGCGCCGATGATCCGCTCGACGGCGCAGGCCGGCACACCACGAACATCGGAGACGATCATGGCGAAGACGACATCGGCGAAGACCGCCGCGAAGGCGAAGGCGCTTTCGCTCCACCTCGGCTTGAACGGCGTCAGCGGCGCCGCCTACGGCGGCTGGGACGGTCCGCTCGCGGCCTGCGAGTTCGACGCCGACGACATGGCCGCGCTCGCGAAAAAGCAGGGCATCAAGCCGACCGTGCTGCTCACGAAGAAGGCGACGCGCGCGGCGATGCTCGCGGCGATGCGCAGCGCCGCCAAGACGCTGACCGCGGGCGATCTCTTTTTCCTCACCTACTCCGGCCACGGCGGCCAGGTGCCCGACGTCAACGGCGACGAGGACGACAAGAAGGACGAGACCTGGTGCCTCTACGACGGCCAGCTGATCGACGACGAGCTCTATGCCGAGCTCGGCAAGTTCAAGACCGGCGTGCGCATCCTCGTCCTTTCCGACAGCTGCCACAGCGGCACGGTGACGCGCGAGGCGATCTTTCCGCCCACGACGACGCCGACGCAGCGCCCGAAGAACATGCCCGACGCGGTCGCGATGCGCACCTACCGCGAGCACCAGGCGTTCTACGACAAGATCCAGAAGGACGTCGCGGCGGCGGCCGGCAAGCCGGTGGTCGATCCCGACAACGCGCTGGCGCAGGTCGCGGCGAGCGGCCGGCTCTCGGCGATCGCCAGCAGCTTCGACGCGTCGCTGATCCTGATCTCGGGTTGCCAGGACAACCAGACATCGATGGACGGCGAGCACAACGGTGCCTTCACCGAGCAGCTGCTGAAGGTCTGGAACCAGGGCGCGTTCACCGGAAACTACGCCAACCTGCACGCGCGCATCAAGGCGCGCATGCCGGCGAGCCAGACGCCGAACCTGTTCACGCTCGGCAGCGCCGGCAAGTTCCTGGCCTCGGCGCCGTTCAAGATCTGATCGAGATCTGACTCCCTGCGCTCGCCGTCGCGCGCGCTTCCATCGCATCGAGGAACGGCATGGCCAGCGCCAGCAACGACATCACTTTCGTCATCCCCGGGCAGAGCGAGCCCGTCGTGGCCGCGCGCGGCGCGACCCGCGGCAGCGCGAAGGTCTCGGTGCGCGTCGGCACGCAGCGCGGCGGCGGCGAGCCGGTGCGCGTGACGGCGCGGCCGGGCGAGGACGTCGTCGTGCTGACCATCGCCAACGGCCCGACGCTGGTGCTTCATCCGGCCGACGCGCGCGACCTGATGCTGGCGCAGAGCTCGGCGACGACGCGCCGCGCGCTCGCCGCGCGCGCCGCACCGGGCACATCGCGCGGCGTGGCGGGCGTCGACGAGGTCGTCGTGCCGGCGCAGCTCGGCTGGCCCGGCATCGAGTCGCAGGCGACGCGTGGCACGACCCGCGGCTGGATGGGCCAGGCGCTGCTCAGCAACTTCAAGGTGCTGACCGGGCTGGTCAAGGATCCGGCGGCCAAGCTTGTCGCCGCCGCGGCGACGAAGAAGGTCGACGGCAAGGTCGTGGCCGGCGCCTATCGCCTCTCGCCCGACGCGCTCGAGCCGCTGAAGGACAGCGGCCGCCTGCTCGCCAGCGTGCCCGCGGCGAGCGACGGCGGGCCGATGCTGGTCTTCGTCCACGGCACGTTCTCCGACACCGTCGGTACGTTCTCCAAGCTCTGGACGCTGCACGCCGACACCGTGCGCCAGCTCTTCACGCGCTACGGCGACCGCGTCTACGGCCTCGACCATCCGACGCTCGGCGCGAGCCCGATCGCCAACGCGCTCACCCTCGTGCGCGCGCTGCCGCCGGGAGCGCGCGTGCACCTCGTCACCCACTCGCGCGGCGGCCTCGTCGGCGAGGTGCTGGCGCGCGTCTGCGGCGGCGGACCGCTGACGAGCGACGTGCTCGCGCTGTTCGCCGGCGACACCTACGCGCAGCATCGCAGCGACCTGCGCGCGCTCGTCACCGAGGCGCAGGCCAAGGGCATCCGCATCGAGCGGATGGTGCGCGTCGCCTGTCCCGCACGCGGCACGCTGCTGGCCTCGACGCGCCTCGACGCGTATCTCTCGATCCTCAACTGGTGCCTCGAGCTCGCGAGCATTCCGGTCGTGCCGGAGGTCGTCGATTTCCTGCACGAGGTCGCGCGCCGCCGCGCCGAGCCGGCGGAGATGCCCGGCCTCGAGGCGATGACGCCGCAGAGCCCGGTCGTCACCTGGCTGAACGGCAGCGCCGACACGATCCCCGGCGATCTGCGCGTGATCGCAGGCGACATGGACGGCGACTCGATCGGCTCGTGGGTCAAGACACTGCTCTCCGACGCCTTCTACTGGACCGACAACGACCTCGTCGTGCAGACGCGCTCGATGTACGGCGGCGCGCCGCGCGCCAAGACGGCGAGCGGCAGCGGCGCGCGCTTCCTGCTCGACAAGGGCGGCAAGGTCTCGCACTTCAACTACTTCACCAACGACCGCACGGTGCAGGCGATCACGAGCGCGCTGCTCGAAGACGCGCCCGCCGACTTCGCCGTGATCGGGCCGCTCTCGTGGGCCGGCGAGGACGCGAGCGGCACGCGCGCCGCGCTCGCGGTCGTGCGCTCGCGCGGCGCCGAAGCCGGCGACGCGACCAGCGCCGCCGATCGCCCCGCGGTGTTCGTGATCCCGGGCATCCTCGGCTCGAACCTCAAGCTCGACGGCAAGCGCATCTGGCTCGGCTTTCGTTTCGTCAACAGCCTGAAGGATCTCGCCTGGGATCCGGCGACCGCCGCGAGCGTCGAGCCCGACGGCCCGATCGGCAAGGTCTACGGCGACCTCATCGAGCGCCTCGCCGACACCCACGAGGTGATCCCGTTCGCCTTCGACTGGCGCCGGCCGATCGAGGACGAGGCGCGCCGGCTCGGCGTCGCAGTCGATGCCGCGCTCGCGGCGCGTGCGACCAGCCAGCAGCCGGTGCGCATCGTCGCCCACTCGATGGGCGGCCTCGTCGCGCGCACGATGGCGCTCGAGAAGCCCGACACCTGGCAGCGCATGCTGGCGCGCGAGGGCGGTCGCCTGCTGATGCTCGGCACGCCGAACGGCGGCTCGTGGTCGCCGATGCAGACGATGTCGGGCGACGACACATTCGGCAACGCGCTCGCCGCCTTCGGCTCGCTCTTCGACAACGGCGGTGCGCGCGCGACCATGGCCGGCATGCCCGGCTTCCTGCAGCTGCAGGCTGCGCTGCTCGATCCGGCGTTGCGCCTCGATCGCGCGGAGAGCTGGCAGAAGCTCGCCGCCGACGATCTCGCGCGCCTCACCGAGCGCAGCATCTGGCACGACGAGGGCGTGCAGCGCGCGATCTACCAATGGAGCGCGCCGCCGCAGGCCGTGCTCGACCAGGCGACCGCGCTCTGGCGCCGCCTCGATGCGCAAGCCGCCGCGCTCGGGGCCGACGCGCAGAAGATGCTGCTCGTCATCGGCCACGCGCCGTTCACGCCGGGCGGCATCGTCTTCGACGACAACGGCCTCGAGTACACCGACGCCGTCGGCGGCGGCGACGGTCGCGTACCGCTGCACAGCGCGCTCCTGCCTGGCGTGAAGACGTGGAAGCTCGACGCCACGCACGGCGACCTGCCGACGGTCGCCAAGGCCTTCCCCGCGTTCCTCGAATTGCTCGTCGGCGGCACGACGACGCTGCTCGACACCTTCGATCCTGCGAGCGCCGTGGCGCGCTCGGCCGGCGCGAGCTCGGTGCCCGGCGCATCGCGCGATGCGAACGATCCGGCATCGAGCCTGATGCGCAGCCGCCCGTCGCGCGGCGTGCAGCCGTCGACGCCGCCCTCGACGCCGGCCGACGTGCTCGATGTCGGCACGCGCTCGGCCGACGGCCGCGGCCGCGCCGCCGCTGCCGGCCGCGCGCTCCACGTCTCGGTGCTCAACGCCGACCTCAAGTTCGTGCACCAGCCGCTCGTCGTCGGCCACTACCGCGCGCTCTCCCTCACCGGCACCGAGGCGGTCGTCGATCGGCTCGTGGCCAAGGCGATGAGCCGGTCGCTCGCGGCCGGGCTCTATCCCGACGGCATCGGCACGCACCAGATCTTCGGCAACATCCGAAAGGATCCCGACAACGCGCTGGCGATGGCGCGGCCGCTCGCGGTCATCGTCGCCGGCCTCGGCGAGGAAGGAAAGCTGCGCGCGACCGACCTCGTCTACACCGTGCGCC
>Ga0123337_10002208_pt1 | contig 22594 bp, 20 predicted proteins | sample frozenSSSSmetaG_FD_89792 | JGI IMG/M metagenome (GOLD analysis project Ga0123337, IMG submission 89792) | Glacier valley bacterial and archeal communities from Borup Fiord, Nunavut, Canada, to study Microbial Dark Matter (Phase II) -... | ecosystem: Environmental > Aquatic > Freshwater > Ice >...
CGGAAGCCGGTTTGTTGAATGATAGTACCTCACAGCATGCCGGGTTTGCAGCTCCCTTGCAGGAAGGTCCGTATAGAATATTTGTAACTGTTTATAATACCAACGGTTATTGTGCCACCGCCAATGCACCCTTTTATGTAGTTAAATGATGGATTTTAAAACAACAACTATACGGCCTCCTTCTAAAAAGGAAATAAGAATGCTTCGGGTATTGATACTTATGGGACTGGTATCCATTGTACTTTTTCTGAATACCATGTTTCAAAAAAATCAAATCAGTTATTTCCCGCTTTATGTTTTGCTGATGATTACTATGCTCTATTATTGCTTAAAATATCTACATGAGTGGTATCACTATTTTTCAATTTCAGCGGAAAAAATACCGGTTGCGTCAAAATTTTATACAGTAGATATTTTAACTACCTATTGTGCAGGCGAGCCATTTGATATGCTCGAACAAACCCTTATTGCAATACAGAATATTGCCTATCCGCATACTGCCTGGTGTTGCGATGAAGCAGATGATGTTGAAGTGAAAAAACTATGCCTTCAACTCGGTGTACGGCATGTTACCCGGCATATTAAAAATGATGCGAAGGCTGGCAATATCAATAATGCTCTGCAATATGCCACAGGAGAGCTTTGTGTAATACTGGACCCTGATCATATTCCTTCTCCTGAATTTTTAGATCATGTAGTAGCATATTTTGATGATCCTGCAATTGGCTTCGTGCAGGTTGTTCAGGCATATTACAACCAAAAAGAAAGTCTTGTGGCGAAAGGCGCTGCTCAACAAACTTACCAGTTTTACGGTCCTATGATGATGTCCATGCACAGCTATGGTACGGTGCAGGCCATTGGCGCCAATTGTACATTCAGAAGGGCTGCAATTGACTCAATTGGGGGGCATGCAAGTGGGCTTGCAGAAGATATGCATACAGCCATGCAGTTGCATGCAAAGGGATGGCGCTCATTGTATGTGCCGTCTATTCTTACCCGTGGATTAGTGCCGGCTACCATGTCTTCCTATTTTAAACAACAACTAAAATGGAGCCGGGGTACCTGGGAATTACTGCTCACCACCTATCCCCGGTTATTTTCTAAGTTTACCTGGCGGCAAAAAGTACACTACGCCAGCCTGCCATTTCATTATTTGTCCGGTTTTGTTTTTTTAATCAATTTTTTAATACCTGTTATCTCTTTGTTTACCGGTTTTATTCCCTTGCAAATGGATGTGGTTAGTTTTCTGCTGGCTGCTTTACCATTGTTTTCCATGGGAGTACTGATCCGGCATTTTGTGCAAAAGTGGGTTGCAGAGAAAGAGGAAAGGGGGTTTCATATCGTTGGCGGCATACTACAGATCGGAACATGGTGGATTCACTCTATTGGATTTATTTATACATTATTGCGCAAAAATGTACCCTATTTACCTACTCCTAAAAATGATCATGATCCGTTGCCATTATTGCTTAGCATACCTAATATATTGGTTGGCGTTGTTTCACTGGCAGCAATTATTTATGGTCTTTGGCACGACTATAATCCTTATACTATTTTCATGGTGCTATTGGCATTCATGCAGATATTATTTATGGCGTTTATCTTATCCATTTCCGGCTACACAAGTGACACCAGCAAGGTAAACAGGGTATTGGTAAAACTAAGGCAGCATACATGGCTGATCATAAAAACACACGGTTTTTTAAGAACCTATTCTTTGCCACTCGCATTTTTAGTGCTTGTGTTATTTGCTTTTGGATACTGGCAACAACAACAATTACCCGATTTTTTGCCAAAGCCTCTACCAGGTTTAAACGTATTCTACAAGGGATTACACCTGCAAGGCGAGGTCGATAGAAGTAGTCTGAAGGGGACTGTTTTTACGGTGGCTGCAACGCAAAAAGACATTGCCATTATCTCACTTGAAGTGCCCTGGGGAAAGAGCGAAAAAAATAGTTTGGATACAGCTTATATCAACCAGATTTACAATCTTCAGGCTTTGCCATTGCTAACATGGTCTTTGTGGCAAAATGATAGTGTTAACCATGTAGCGAAAGACCCGGATGTAATGAACCGCATTATAACCGGTAAATATGATGACCAATTGCGATCATTTGCAGCACAGGTTGCCCGTTTAAATAAACCAGTGTATATAAGCTGCAACACAAGTGTTTCAAAAAATAAATACCCATTGTTTGCAGCGGCTTCTTATAAACCGGAGAGTTACATTGCTGCATGGAAATATGTACACGACTTGTTTGATGAAGAGGGAGCCGATAAGGTTATCTGGATATGGACTCCATGGGATTCATTCATGGGTAGTCAATATTTTCCCGGCAATGATTATGTTGACTGGCTTGGGCTGGATATAACAAAATTGAACAACGACAAATCCTCCGTTAAAGCAAATAGTTTTGATTCGTTATATCGTCCTTTTCACAGGCTGCCATTGTTTAAATCAGGTCTGCCGGTAATAATTACTGCAAATGCTGATTTTGCAGGGGATAAAGGAGCATGGTGGAATAATGCATGGAAAAATATTGATACCGTTTTTACTGAAATAAAATCAGTAATTGTATATGGTGAAAATGATACTCTCAATAAAAATGCTGTTACTGGCAAAGGTTTACTATCGATAGAAACGATTTTGTCAAAGGCACCAAAGTCGGATATGCCGATTGAAATGAAAGCCATAAGCAGAAAATCTACCGGTGGTGAAATAAAAAAAATCAGGTTTCCGGAAGGTACGAAAAGCGTTATTTATAATAAAGGGGTCTATTGGTTTCAAAACAGGCATACGCTCAATTTAAAAATTGTGCAAGCCGATATTGGTGCTATGAAAAAAATGGGAATCAATGCAGTGGAAAGGACAATGCCTGGTTTTTATGATGACAATCTTGGAAAAGTATTGGACAAAAATGGAATGCATCTGATTCCCAGGTTCTGGATATCTGGAAGTCCGGAAGTGATTGGCGACGATAAAAAGATGAAACGGCAAACGGATGAAATACTTAAAACGATCAGGAAGAATCTGGATAAAAAATATATCATTGCATGGAACCTGGGCGAAGATGTTTTGTACACTTTATCAAATCAAACGTTTAAACCGAATTATTTTCACTACCAGCAAAAGTACACAGCCTGGTTGTCGGATTTGTGTCGGCAGATAAGGCTTTTAGATACAGTACGACCGTTAGTGATAGACTTGCATTGGGATATAAATGGACAACGGCGGTTTCATTACTATAAGGCTCAAGTTCCTGAAATCAATACATTTATGTTGGAGGCAGATGTGAAATTCCCCATGGGTGTTAATAAGGCATTGGAAAGCGGGATGGCATGGGGTAAAGTACCTGTTGAATTATGGCCATTAATGCCATCTATACGACAATCAGGCACTATACCAGCCTGGCAGGATGTTGAAAATACAGCCTATATATCACTGAATGGATTACTCGATCTGCAGGGTAGAAAAAAACAATGGTATGGGAAGGTGGACAGTACCTGGGGCAATAATTCAATTGTCCAATCACCTATACCTGAGATTAAAATCCTAAAGCCTGCAAGGGTTACGAACGAAAACGCAGGTCTTACTTACCATCTACTCCATAGGAAGGCGGATGGGCAATGGAGGCTTTTTGATAGAGAGGAAAAAAATATCAGATTCGAATGGTACCTGGTTAGGAGAGACCAGTATGAAAACACCATGTATATAAAAAAAATTGGGGAGGGCGCTTTTTTTAACCTGGTGATTCCTAAAGAACCTCAATATTATTTACTTTATGTGGAAGCAATATCAGGCGAAAATGTTAAAGTGGTGACGTCTACCTTAAACACTCCACTGGAATGGTGAATTGTATTGAAATGTAAATAGCCCCTATCAACTCAAAAAGGCAAACCTCACGGCTTGCCTTTTAAGTTTAGGGTATTACAGATTATTTCCTTCGTGATTTCTCCATGCGATTCTTTTTCATTTCTTCCATTTTACTTATTTGTTCAGGAGTTAATACCTGGTTCAGCGTTTTCTTTTGGGTTTCTTTCAATGCCATTAATTGCTCTTTCTTTTGTGACTGGCTCAACTGATTGTTTTCTTTGATGGCCTTTACTTTTGCCTGGCTGGCATCCCTGTTAGCCTTCAGTTGATTCATTTGATCATCGGATAAATTTAGATTGGCTTTCATCTTATCCATTCTTTTTGCAGAATGTTGTTGACGCTTTTGCTGCTGCTCTATTTTGTTTTGTGCCAGTTGGTTCTTTTGCTCCGGCGTAAGCAGTTTGTCCATCTGTTCTTTTTGTGATTTATGGATTGCTTCCTTACGTGCCTTAAATTCTTTCACAGTGATATTCTCATTCTTATTGAGTTCCATCATTTGTTTTTTTGTGCTTTCCCGATTGGCTTTCATTTGTGCTTTTTGAGCATCACTAAAGTTGATACCTTTCATTGCCATACCCATTTGATGTTGCGGCTTATGATGCTTCATCTTGCCGGGTTGTTGCGCATTGGCAGTAAAAATAAAAGTTGCTAAGGCTAACATGCCGGTTACTATCTGTTTCATAATTTTTTTGTTTTTAATTGTATACAGGTAGTAGACGGTAAGCGATTAACCGGGTTTAATGAGTTGTTATAAATAAACGTTAAAGGGCCTTCGAAGGCAGATTCATTCATTGACTGATTGGTACTACGCTGCTGATTATTAAAACTTATAAAGAAAGAATTGGCATACAAAAAACGCCTGCCTCACAAATATTGTAAGGCAGGCGTTTCTGGCAAATATTAAATCGGTTAACTATTTTCCTTTATTGGCCAATTGTCCACAAGCTGCATCGATGTCTTTACCACGACTCCTCCTCACCCTTACATTTACCCTGTTTTTGGCAAGATGATCGGTGAAACGCTGCGTGGTATCATCATCCGGTTTCACAAACTTTGCCCCATCAATTGGATTGTATTCAATTACATTAACCAGGTGGGTTGGAATCTGGCGGTAAATTTTTGTCAACGCTTCCGCATCTTCTATCGAATCATTTAGATCTTTAAATAGAATGTACTCCAGCGTGATGTCATTCTTAGTTTTATCGTAAAAATAATTCAACGCTTCTACCAATGTTGCGATGGTGTTTGTTTCGTTGATTGGCATTATCTGGTTGCGCTTTTTATCATCGGCAGCGTGTAAGGAAAGTGCCAGGTTAAACCGTACCCGATCATCGCCCAGCTGCTTGATTTGCTTGGCAACACCCGCCGTAGAAACCGTAATTCTCTTTGGACTCATCGCCATACCATCATTGGAAATCAGCTTATCGATCGCTTTCAGAACATTTTTATAGTTTAGCAATGGTTCGCCCATGCCCATAAAAACCACATTGGAAAGTTTCTTATCAAATGTTTTTTCCGATTGCTGGTTGATGAACGCTACCTGGTTGTAAATTTCATCATAATCCAGGTTTCTTTTACGCTCCATGGTGCCGGTAGCGCAAAATTTACAGCTAAGGCTGCAGCCGATTTGAGAGGATACACAGGCTGTATTTCTTTTTTCAGTCGGTATCAACACGCCTTCGATCATGTGCCCGTCAAAGGTTTTGAACCTTGATTTAACAGTGCCATCGCTACTAAATTGTGTGGTATTGACGGTAAGTGCCGGTAATTCGAATTTTTCAGACAGGCGTGCTCTTAATTCTTTCGATAAGTCCGTCATGTCCTCAAAGCTTTGGGCATTCTTTTTCCAAAGCCATTCATGTACCTGTTTGGTACGAAATTTTTTTTCGCCGATTGATAAAAAATAAGTCATCATTTCCTCCAAACTCAGGTGGCGAATGTTCTGTTTTGCTGCTGTCATGCCGCAAAGATACCTTAAGTAAATTTATTGCCAAATGCACAACAGCGAAATAGCCCTGGTAGGCGAGGGATGGTTTTATTTGTTTTTAGCGACTGGCAACACTGTTTCGGCTTAAAGCTGCTGTAGACTTTTTGAAAACTGTATATTTATTTATTAGATTAGCTTCATCATATTTGCAGTGAAATTTGTCGTTTATTTATGCAGGGATCAAAAAAATATTTATGCAAACAGCTTATGTAATCGATGCACTTAGAACTCCAATTGGAAAATACGGAGGTGCTTTAAGTTCCATCAGGCCTGATGATTTGCTGGCACTGGTGATTAAATCGCTGGTGCACCGAAATCTAACTATTGATGTCAATGCGATTGAAGATGTAATTGCCGGTGCCGCCAACCAGAGCGGTGAGGATAACCGAAATGTAGCAAGAATGGCTGCCTTGCTGGCTGGTTTACCTGTATCTGTTGCCGGCAATACTGTAAATCGCTTGTGTGCATCAGGTCTTCAGGCAATTATGGATGCTTCAAGAGCCATCATGTGTGGCGATGGAGATTTGTATATTGCCTGCGGTGTAGAGAGTATGACAAGGGCTCCGTTTGTAATGCCCAAATCTGCCAGCGCATTTGGAAGGGAGCCACAGATTTATGATACAACGATGGGCTGGCGTTTTACCAATAAGGAACTGGCAATTCACTACTACCCCTACAACATGGGCGAAACTGCGGAGAATGTAGCTAAACAATGGGATATAAGTCGCCAGGCTCAGGATGGCTTTGCAATGGAAAGTCAGCGTAAATATTTTAAAGCGTTGGCAGAAAATAAATTTTCAACAGAGATTATTCCCGTGCAGGTTCAGGTAGGAAAAGACAGGTTTGATTTTGATAAAGATGAACATCCCAGGGAAACTTCGCTGGAAAAGCTAGGGTTGCTAAAACCTGCTTTTATGAAAGACGGTACGGTAACAGCTGGTAACAGTAGCGGTATCAATGACGGCGCTGCAGCGATGTTATTGGCTAGCGAAGCGGCGGTAAAAAAGTATAACCTGCAGCCTATGGCTAAAATAGTAAGTATGGCCGTGGCCGGGGTTGATCCGGCAGTAATGGGGATTGGTCCGGTTCCGGCTACCCAAAAGGCTTTGTTGAGGGCAGGTATTAAAGCCGATGGTATTGACCTGGTAGAATTGAATGAGGCGTTTGCTTCTCAATCAATTGCATGTATTCATGAGCTGGGGCTCGATTTGGAAAAAGTAAATGTAAATGGTGGCGCCATTGCGCTCGGCCATCCGCTCGGTTGTAGCGGTGTTCGGATTTCAACTACGTTGCTACATGAATTAAAAAGAAGAAAAGGTAAATATGCCTTGGCCGCAATGTGTGTTGGTGTAGGGCAGGGGGCCGCAATTATTTATGAGGGTATTTAAGCATTTTTAAAAACAACGCCGTTGTAAAGCTGTTTTACAAAACCTTTATAATGGATCGAACTTAACTGCCATTCCTCTTCTGGATTGGTGTGTTTTTCAGAAAGCCATGTTTTATAGTCATTCTGCTTTGTGAAAATTTCAATCAACATTTTTTGTGAATCAATCAATACATATTGTTGTAACGATGGTATGTTTTTATAAAAGTCAAATTTAATAGTACGGTCGTATTCCTCTGTGGACGGAGAGAGAATTTCAAATAAAATTGCAGGGTTGACGATGGTATCAAATTCTCTGTCAACAAAGGAAGGTTCCCCACAAATGACCACTGCATCGGGATAGGTGTAAAAAGATTGAAATTGAGTGTGCACCCTTAGATCACTTCCAAAAATATTGCATCTGGCATTTTCAAGATGTACTCCAATATCTTTTATTAAGGCAGAAGCAATTTGATTGTGCTGAAAGGAAGCTCCCGACATGGCAAAAATTTCGCCCCGGTAATACTCGTTCTTTGTTTTCGACATTCTTTCCAATGTCAAAAAATCCTCTTCGCTGCAATATTTTCCTACCCCAACAGACATTTTTTAATTTTGAAATTACATTTTTTCGCCGAGCCGGTATAATAATTTTCTGATCAACCTGTAATTGGTGAGGATGGATAAAAGCAATAAAATCACCGCAACTGCAAGTACGATCCAGTGAGGCAATGGCGATAACTCTTCCCGTTCATACATTACAAAATGCTGGAAACTAAATTGGAATAAAACTGTAAATAATAAGGCAGCCAATACAATGCTGATGTAAACCGGAATCCAGTTTTTGGCAACCGTTCTGCTAAGCCATTTGGGCGAATAGCCCAGTGTTAGCAACAATTGCAGGTTGTCTTTGCTTTTGGCAATCATCAATTGCAGGTAAAACGAAAACAGCAGCATGGCCAGTAAAATCACCAAAACTCCAAAGCCGGCCATACCACTTACAATGGCTTGCAATATTTGTTTTACCCGGCCAAATTTTGTTTTGTCTTTATTCACCCGATAATCTTTTGCTTCCAGAAAATTGAGTAACTGTGGGTTGTTGGCATCGATGGTTTTTATATAAATACGGGAAGCGTTAACTGAGGAAACTCCACCAAAATTTTTATTGGCAAACTGCATGAAACTATTGGGCACCAATACCGAATTGATGCGGTCGCTAAGGGCTACAATGCGTGCCTTATAATTTTGTACACCAACAGGTGTGTAGCATTCTAAAATGATATTGACCGACGACATGGTTTTGTCTGACAACTGGGGCAAATCCTGGCTGGGTGCAAATACATTATACATCTCCATAAAATCGGATGAAAAAATAATGGGCACATCGGTCTGCCCTTCTTTCCAGCTAAATGATGGGGGCACGGTATCCAGAAATTTCTCATCCAGTGATTCCAGAAAAAGATCGGTACTAAATGGAATGATGCTACCTGCGCTGGCTTTTACCCGAAACTGGTTGGAGATCAATGGAGCCGCATCCGAAATGAATGGTTGTGATTTTATTTCCTTCAGATCGGCCTCCGTAAAGCGGTTATCCATTCCCATATTTTCGTTGGTAATTGTTTTGGTAACCGATATAAAATCGGCCCCATCTTTTCGGCTGCTTTTTTCTTTTAGCAAATGATTGATATTGATAAACATCTGGATAGAACAGAGTAATAGCAATACGCCAACGCCTAGACCGACATAACTAAACCACCTGGACCATTTGTTTTGACCGGCAGATAAAAAAGGGATGATATGTTTGAACGATGGCATTAAATGTTTTGATGGTTGATTAAAAGTTGATGGTTGTGTTAGGATTTGCAAAGCATCTGTATTTTACAAATGCAATGTTCTTTCTGATTTAAAGTATTCAATTTCCCTTAGGTCAGCCAAAATGATAGTGGCATTTCTTTTTCTACTTTCTTCTTCCATCAGCTCCATTGCTTTTCTTCTGTTTGCTTCATCTAAATGACTAAAAGGTTCATCGAGTAATAAAAAATCAAATGGCTGTTGCAATGCACGGATGATGGCAATTCTTTGCTGTTCGCCATAGCTACAGGTTTTGCAAAGCTTGTTTAGCTTTGTTTCTATACCCAGTCTTTTGGCCATTGCGGTAATATTATTTTCTGCATGAAAGGGTGATAGGAATCTTTTTATTTCCAGGTTTTGTAATACCGTTTGTTCTGTAAATAAACGCAGGTCCTGAAAAACGATACTGATATGTTGCTGGCGCCACACAGAAAATTTTTCCGCATCAAAATTTTTAATATTGGTGGAATCATAGCAAATCCGGCCATTGTAATCATTTCTTAATCCATATAAAAAGTGGATTAACGATGTCTTGCCACTTCCACTCGGTGCGATAATATGAATGTTTTCGCCTTTACTAAAGGTGATTGTTTTATCCCAAACCTGTGAGTTGATCACCTTGCCGGGTTCAAAAAATACCGGTAAAACTTTATCCAATAATATTTGCATGATCCAAATTAAAAAGCTGCCAATCCTGATATAGAATTGGCAGCATATTATCAACTGTTTTTATTTTGAATTGGCTGGTGGTGGTGGCGGAGGAATGGTATCCATCAATTTAAAATCCTCGAAAGCCATGGCATCTTCTTTTTGTTTGGCACGCTGTATTTTATATAATCCACTAAATTTTGCAACATATTGATTCAATTGTTTTAGGCTATTGGTTGTTTTATCTACCAGGTTTATTTCTCCACTCTGCAAAATACCTCCGTCACTATAGTTACCACCTTTCCATAAAACATTGTCCCACATTTTTAGAGAGGCGTCGTACACTATCTTAGCTGTACTGTCTTTCGTGGCCTCGCTTTCAAATGCTTTTAGTAGTGTCTGTATATTCAGGTAGCCACCAATAGGTTCACCGTTTATTTTACTGATGAAGTCAAAATTGGCGCTGGCTGAACCCAGGTATTGATCCACATTTTGCTGGCTATTGCTCATCACAAAATAATTGGCATTTGAGTTAAAAGCGAGTGGGAATTTGCTGCTATCACTTTTAAATCCTTCACCCATTTTTTTGCCGGCAGTTACAATCTTATTGAATGCATCCTTATCGCCAATAGAAGCGGAAAACACAAAATTGAAAGATGGTTTTTGAGACATCGTAACAGCTTGTTCGTCATTTTTAAATTTGTTGCCCGTAGTATCCGGCTTTAAAACCAGGTCCGATAGTCCGAAAAAAACATCTCCTTTATTAGCCTTGATAAATTCATCCATGCTAAATCCAATTTTCTGAACACCCATGTTGATCAAGCCGTCCAGGCCGGTCAGTTTAATTAAATCCCTTATAGCTTCAGGTTTAAAATTCAATGCCATAATGGCCACCACATCTTTACCCGGCATTCTCTTAATCATATCCTCATTTACTTTGCCGCCACTGTATTTTTTAAACAGTTTAATCATTTCTTCGCTGGCATATGTTTTTGATTTTACTAAAATTTTACCGTCATCAAAATTAAGGCTGGCGGTGGTAATATTACCTTTGTAAAACTTATCAAGATTTACCATTGCCAGTGCGGCGGCTGAAGCGCCGTCTTTGCTCAATTCTTCTGCATTCATCCAAAATTGCACATCTCCTTTTTCTTTCATCAGGCCGGTAAATTTTTCATCTTTTGCCAGGCTATTCCTTTCTTTTAGGGCAAAAATCGATTTGCAGGTTGCCCCGATATCCCTTGTGGTACGAGGGCTGATATTAATTGAATCCCGGATCATTCTTTTTGAAAGTTCATCCATCTGAGACATTTGAGGTGCATCAAAAACATAGACGAATTTTTCCTTTGTGAAACCAACGCATGCAGGAGATTTACTGATAAACTGCACTCCATCATTTTCACTCTCTGCACCATTTTCCGTAATTGTTTGATTGAAAGTTTTAAAAGTGTTTTCATTTTTCACTGTTCCTTCAAAACCAACATATCCTCCAAGGCTATCTTTGATGGCGAAAAACAGGAGGTCAGATTTGGTATCGATACCTGCACTTTCGGGATCGTTCAGTAAACTTTTTAAAGTAGCCGGTAAGCTGGAGTCTGCATAAATTTCCTGGAACAAAGGGTTTTGTTTGATTTCATCCCAGGGTAATTTGGCCGAGAGGGATTTGCCATCTACCCTAACTACAATGGATGCTTCTTTTGGGATTAATTTACCTTGTGTATTTGTTTTGCTGCAGGACGCCAACAAGGCGATTGCTACTACAATAAAAGTAAATTTAAAAACATGGTTTTTTTGCATAATCTTATTTTTAGGTTGGTCGTCAATTAATATTTATTTGCTGAAATGCTCATACAGTTTTTCAAAAACAATTACTTCCTGCAGGCCGGTTGAAAGGTCTTTTACCAGGCAATAATTTTGTTCAATCTCTTTGCTGCCAATAATAATTGCATAGCGAATTTTCTTTTTTTCTGCGTAGCTAAACTGTTTATTAATCTTTGCAAACTCGTGGTACATTTCGCAGGAAATGCTGTTCTCTCTCAACTGCTGCATGATGCCAAATGCAAAACGGCTTTCGGTTTCGCCCATATTAAAAAATATGGCTTTGGTGCCGGAGTGTACTTCTTCAGGAAATAGTTTGAGATCTTCCAACACATCGTAAATCCTGTCCACGCCAAAGCTTACACCAACACCCGCTATGCCAGGCACATCGAATAATCCGGTCAGGTCATCATATCTGCCACCACCGCCAATGCTGCCCATTTGTACTTCGGTCGGTGCTTTTGCTTCAAAAATTATCCCGGTGTAATAATTCAATCCTCTTGCCAGCGTGAAATCAATATCAACATTGATATTGCGGGTTTCATTTAATAAAAATGCTACCTCATTAATTCCTTCTTTACCTGACTTGATATGTCCGAGCAATAAATTTATCTGTTCTAGTTTTTCCTCATTGCTGCCGGAAATGGATAGGTATTTTTCTATAATGCTGATCTGTTGTCCTGTAAGTTCCCGCAGCAGTAATTCTTCCTTTACTTTTTCAAGTCCAATCTTATCCAGTTTATCAATGGCAATGGTGATATCCATCATTTTGGCTGCCCCGCCGCAAAGTTCGGCCAGTGCCGTCAAGATTTTACGACTGTTGATTTTCAACTGATAACCGGCAAGACCAAGTTTAATAAAAACCTGGTGATAAATATTGGCCAGCTCTACTTCATTTACAAGGGAAGTACTTCCTACTACATCTGCGTCGCATTGCGTAAACTCACGATAACGTCCTTTTTGTGGCCGGTCTGCCCTCCATACCGGTTGCACTTGATAGCGTCTGAATGGGAAGGTGAGTCTGCCCTGGTTCATGGCTACATACCTTGCGAAGGGAATGGTGAGATCATATTTCAAAGCCCTTTCAGTTAATTCACTGCTGCTTTTTCCAAGCAGTGCTTTCTCAAACCCTACTTTTGCCTTGTCTGTATTTTTAGGGTTGCTGATGCCATTGTTCAATATTTTAAAGATCAGTTTATCGCCTTCTTCACCATATTTGCCCATCAGTGTTTCAAGATTCTCCATTGCCGGAGTCTCAAGGGGTTCAAATCCATATAATTCAAATACTGTTTTAATCGTTGATAAAATATAGTTGCGTTTACGTACCACATCTGCCGAAAAGTCTCTTGTTCCCTGTGGAATACTTGGTTTAGCCATGATTGTTGATTGGTTATATTGATTGTATTTATAGGTAAGGGTTAAAGCTGTAAATCAGGTTTTTTATTCAAGCCATAGTTTTTGATCACTGCATCACAAGCTTCATTTATTAAATCAAACACTTTATGATATCCTGGTTCTGCACCATACCAGGGATCCGGAATATTCCTGTTTTTTCCGGGGAAAGCTTCATTTAGTAAAAGTTTAACTTTGTATGCATCAAACTGATTTCCTCCGATCCATTTCATTTCTTCGATGATATCTGAAGCCATTGCATAAATGATATCATAACGGCTAAAATCTTCTTTTACAAACCGCCTGCATTGCTGGTGGCTGATATCCATCCCATTCTGTTTGGCTACTTTTTGAGAAAGATGATGGGGTTGTTCTCCTACATGAAATCCATTGGTACCGGCACTTTCAACTATCCAGTTCAACCCTTTTTCTTTTATTTTATGTTGTAAAATCCCTTCTGCAAGCGGGCTACGGCAAATGTTGCCGAGGCAAACCATCAAAATTTTCATATCGCAAATATAAGACCTTAGCAGCAAGATTGCCTTAACCATACGACCGTTCATGGAATAATGATGCGCTGTTTTTTTGATGCGAATTTCTATACCTGTATCCTGGTTCCTGCATTTGCGGAAAATTAAGGTTGGTAAGAGGTTCAAACGTATTTGTGGATTTGTAATCTAAACGCATCTCATTGTAAACGGCGCCGGTTTTGATTCAAATTTTCTCACTACAAAACCAACCAAAATGAACAGCGAACTAATCATGATAACCGAGGTCTTAGACATCCTTTTCGAAAAAAGAAACAAGGCTTATGGAGCATATACGCTTCGTAAATTTTACAATGGACGTTTATTAAAATCGCTGGGTATTATGATGTTGGCAGTGATCGCTTTTTCCGCCTTTACTTTTCTGCCAGAGGCAGGGAATGCTGAAGAGGTATATATCATTCAAGATCCAGGATTTGGGCAGGTGCCCCCACCAGTGAAGCCACCTGAAGTAAAGCCGAAGATTAAAAAAACATTGGTGACACAGCCAATTTCTACCGTTAAGTTGTTAACCCAGATTTTGATCGTAAATAATAAAGATACAGCTGATGTTTTAGTTGATTTAAACAATATGGTAATTGGGAGTAATACGAACATTGTTTTAAATGGAGGCGATCAGCCAATAATAGGCAGCGGTGCCGGTAATGATATTGCTGAACCTGAAAAATCTACAGAACCATTGGTCGATATTATCACTCCATTGGAAAATCCGGAAATTATGCCCTCATACCCCGGCGGAACAGCGGCACTCAGGAAATTTCTGGAGAGAAATCTGGGTAATCCAAGAGATTTGGAAACAGGGGAATTGATTGCTGTTAAAATAAAAGTAGTGGTTGGATATGACGGCAAATTGAAAAATTTCGAATTGGTACAGGACGGTGGCACTGAATTTAACAATGAAGTAATAAGGGTTTTAAAGAAAATGCCTGCATGGGTACCTGGTAAATCAAAGGGCCAAAATGTATCTGTGTATTATACTATTCCTGTAAAGTTTATTGGTGAAGATTAATTTCCGTAATTAATTTAGTAAATTGCCGTTCCTCACAAAATGGGCGTAGGTTTAACGGTCACACGATCACGTAAAAAATGTAACATGGCATTAGAAGAATTTGAAAGAGAGCAGTTTTCCGAAAGAGAAAAGGGGTTGATCCGTATGAGAAGTATAACCAACTACGGTATGGGCGTTTTTTTGATTGTGGCGGGTTTCTTTTTTATGTTTCCCATTAACATGACAAGCCGTTTTCTGAATCAATACGATCCGGTATTAATTAAGTTCTTCGCCTTTATCTGTTGGTTGTATGGCGCTTTCAGAATTTATCGGGGATACCAGAAAAATTATTTTAGAAACTGATGATGACAGATAAAAGGGAAATCAAATTTTTATTTATAGGATTATTGCTTTTTGTATGGGTAGGCTTATTCAGTTGTGGTGAAGAAAAGCAAATTGAAATGCCAGATTCGCTTACAGCAGGCATTATCCACATTAGTGTTGATGAGTCTTTTAAACCTGTGATTGATGAGCAAATCAAAGTATTTGAATCATCAAATCCGGATGCTAAAATCATTGCACACTACAAGCCTGAAGCGGATTGTTTAAGAGATCTTTTAAGAGATTCTGCTACGAGGATGGTAATTGTAACCCGTGGACTTGGGCGGAAGGAAGAAAAGTTTTTTAAAGATTCATTGAATTATTTTCCCCGTTGGGACGAACTGGCAACTGATGCCATCGCTATTGTTGTTAATGCAAAAAGTAATGATACCCTTTTCACTTTTAAAAGATTGCAGGAGCAATTATCAGGTTTGATGGGAGACAAGCAGCAAATAATTTTTGATGGATTAAACGCTACCAGTACAGTACGTTTTGCAATTGATAGTATCTTAAAAGGAGCAAAGTTTGATACAGGGGTGGTAAGGGCAGTAAACGGAAGCAAAGCTGTATTGGATTACGTAGCAGCAAATGAAAATGCGATTGGATTAGTTGGCATTAGCTGGATTGGTAATCCTGAAGACACTGCCCAGGTTAAGATGTTAAAGAAAGTTAAAATGGTCTACGTAAAATGTGATAATTGCATCGATTCTCCTTATGCGAAGCCAAACCAGTTCAATATAATGACAAGAAGGTATCCTTTGGTACGTGGTTTGTATTTTATACTAAAAGAGAATTATTCAGGTCTTGGTTCTGGATTTCTAAATTTTTTACAATATGAAAGAGGGCAGTTAATTTTCCGAAGGGCATATTTAGGCTCAAGTAAAATGGGATTTGCAATTCGTAGTGTGAAAATCAATGAAAAATTAGAAAAAGAATAATTTGCATTTGTAGCAGTTTCCGTTTTAAATTAATAACATTGTAAAGTCTTAAACAGTAAATGAAATGAAGAAGATCAAATTTGGAGTGTTGGTTTTAAGTGCCCTGTTTCTTTCAAACACCATGAAAGCGCAGACCATTGACGAGGGCAAGAAATTTATGTATTATGAACGATACCAAAGCGCCAAAAATGTGTTTCAGAAACTGATTGCCGCTGATCCCAATAATGCACAGGCAATATATTGGTTGGGGATCGCTATTATTCATGAAGCTGAATTTGGACCTAAGCAGCTGGCAGAAGCAAAGGAACTGTATCGCAAAGCACTGGAGAAGTTACCCAATAACCCGTTACTAATTGTGGGAATGGGGCATGTAGAATCTCATGAGGGTAAACCCCAGGATGCCCGTAATCGGTTTGAAACAGCATTGTCACTAACTCAAAATAAAGATCAGGACATATTAATTGCGGTGGGTATGGCAAATTCCGATTTCGATAATAAGAATGGAGACCCTACTTATGGTATCGAAAAATTAAAGATTGTTACCAGTCAAAAGAAATTTAAGGAGCCCTCTGCATATTTATATATGGGTGATGCTTACAGGATGTTAATGGATGGCGGAAATGCGCAGACATCTTATCAAAAGGCTTTGGAAATAGATCCGAACTATGCAAGGGCATCTTACAGAATCGGAAAAATTTATCAAACGCAAGGAATTGGCCAGGAAGAGATTTATATGAAATACTATAATGAAGCCATCGCAAAAGATCCAGCCTTTGCTCCAGTGTATAAGAATTTGTCTGATTTGTATTATACTACAAATGTAACTAAGTCAGCAGCGTATCTTGATCAATATCTCGCTACTACAGATGATGATCCTAAAAACTGTTATTACAGAGCATCAATGAAATATGCGCAAGGTTTATTTAAGGAAGCAATAGTAATGGCTGAGCAATGTATAGCAGGCAATCCGAATCCATATCCCAAATTATATGGTATTGAAGGATATGCTTATAATAGATTGGGTGATTCATTGAATGCAAGAACTGCTTTTGCCAAGTATATAGAAAAGGCAGATAAAACTCAGGTTGGTATGGGCGATTACTCCTCTTATGCCAATGTGTTACTTAAGTTTCCAGGCAATGACTCTTTAGCAGGCAAATATGTAGATATGGCTGTTGCGTTAGATTCTATTGAAGGTAACAAGGTTACATATCTAAAAAATATTGCTCTTTACTATGAATCGCAAAAAATGTACAAAGAAGCAGCAGATTGGTACAAAAAAATACTGGCCGTTAAAAAGGATCCAACTAAAACAGATATGTACTATGCAGGCTACAATTATTTCAGGGCTGGTTTTTATGATCCTGCGGTTGAAATATTCAAGCAATTCGGTCAAAAGTTTCCTGACGATGCGTTTAGCTACTACATGATTGGTAAAGCATATTCAGCCCTTGATTCAACAATGGCACAAGGGTTGGCAAATCCTCATTTTCAAAAGGCAATCGAAGTAGGAAGTGTGGATAAAGTAAAGTATAAACCTCAATTGATTGGCAGCTATAAATATTTTGTGGCCTATTTTGCAAACATAAAGCGGGATAAAGCGACAGCAATTAGTTACTGTGATAGTGTTTTGCTAATTGATCCGGCCGATACAGAGGCTTTGAACAACAAAACTGCAATCGAGTCCATGAATATGAACCCTTCAGCACCTAAAGCAAATAAGGCCGCAGGTAATAAAACTGAAGGCCAAAAATCAACCGCACCGAAGCAAGCAGCCCCTGCACCAAAAAAGTAGTTGTCCAATTAATAATAGTATAGATCCCCATTCATTTAACCGAATGGGGATTTTCTTTTAAAAAAAACTAAGATTGTTTTTTGCTCACCCTACCCTATTTTTGCAATATGCAAATTTTTATCCTTCAGGCAACAGATATTAACAACGCATCTAATTATTTACCAATTGGTCTACAATTGTTTTTTGCAATTGGTTTTATTGCTACCATGATGCTGCTCACCCATAGTTTTGGGCCCAAAAGAAAAACCTCCGATAAGCTCCAAAATTTTGAGAGCGGTATAGAAATCAAGGGGAATGCCCGTCAACCCATGGCAATCAAGTATTTTTTGGTTGCTATTCTATTCGTTTTATTTGATGTAGAAGTAATATTTTTCTATCCCTATGCAGTTAATTTCCGAGAGCTTGGCTGGCAGGGGTTCATTGCGGTAGCAATGTTTGTATCACTTTTTATTGCGGGATTTATTTACATCATAAAAAAAGGAGCTTTAAGTTGGGAAGATTAAAGTTATAGGAACATGCAGAATTGAAAATAGAGTATAAGGCAACATTCTTCTTTAATTGTTGTTTATAAAAAAGAGCTACTTTCCAATGTTTTGGTTTTAAATTTTCAAATTAATTACTATGTCACGTCCTGTTCAATATAACGCTAAACTTAAAATGGTAGAAGCCCCCGCCGGGGTGATGGGAGATGGTTTTATGGCTACCTCACTTGAAAAAGTAGTGGGGCTTGCCCGAAAAAATTCTATCTGGCCTTTACCTTTTGCGACCTCTTGTTGCGGAATTGAGTTTATGGCCACTGCTGCCAGTCACTACGACTTGGCAAGGTTTGGTGCTGAGCGCATGAGTTTTTCTCCCCGCCAGTGTGATTTGTTGATGGTAATGGGGACCATATCTAAAAAAATGGGACCTGTTTTGCGGCAGGTTTACCTCCAAATGGCCGAGCCACGCTGGGTTTTGTCTGTTGGGGCTTGTGCATGTAGTGGTGGTATTTTTGATACCTATTCTGTTCTACAGGGAATTGATCAGATAATACCGGTGGATGTGTATGTACCAGGTTGTCCTCCAAGACCCGAAGCAATTTTAGATGGCTTCCTGAAAATTCAGGAATTAGTGGGGCAGGAGAGCTTGCGTAGAAGGACAGGAGACAAGTACAAGGATCTGTTGGAAAGTTACGGAATACAATAGTCGTTCAACCGCTAATCTTACATTCGTTCAATTAGCAATTATAATAAATGCCAAAGTTTAAAGCTACATGTCCTTAACCAACGAATTGATACAAGAGAAATTGATTGCCAAATTTGGTGATCAACTTACAGATTGGGTGCAACCTTATGGGATGTTGACCTTTACTGCACCCAAAGATCTTAATTTAAAAATACTACAGTTTTTATACGACGAACCCGAACTTAGGTTTCAATTTCTAACGGATTTACAGGCTGTTCATTATCCGGATAGAAAGGGACAGGAGCTGGCAGTAGTTTATCATTTACATAACCTGGTAGATAATATTCGTATCCGGTTTAAAGTATTTACAGATATTGCAACACCGGATGTGTTTAGTGCTACTGCATTGTATGCTTCTGCCAATTTCATGGAAAGAGAAACCTATGATTTTTTTGGTGTCAATTTTACCGGGCATCCAAATTTAATCAGGATTTTAAATGTAGATGAAATGGACTATTTCCCAATGCGAAAAGAATTTCCACTAGAGGACCAGACAAGGGTTGATAAGGATGATGAGATGTTTGGAAGATAGAAGAGTATCCCTTTAACCAAGAGTGAAGCGGGGAATGATCGTCCAGTTGAAAATCAATAAATAATACTGGGCTAGTTAACAAATGAGTTCAAAGCTGATTAAAAATCTTAAAGGCAAATAATGAGTGACCATATTCTTTTACCGGAAGGAAGTATCGAAAAATTAACCAATACACTTAACCTTGGCCCAACCCACCCGGCAACACACGGGGTGTTTCAAAATATACTTGAGATGGACGGGGAACGTATTTTAAAAGCTACTTCCACTGTAGGATATATCCACAGGGCTTTTGAAAAATTGGCTGAAAGAAGACCTCTTTATCAAATCACTCCACTTACCGACCGCCTAAATTATTGTTCTTCCCCCCTTAATAATATGGGCTGGCATATTACCTGCGAAAAATTATTGGGGATTACCTTACCCAAGCGGGTAGATTACCTGCGGATCATTATTATGGAATTATCCAGGATATCAGATCACCTGATCTGTAATTCTATAGTTGGGGTAGATAGTGGCGCTTTTTCAGGATTTCTTTACCTGATGCAATTCCGAGAATTAATTTACGAAATATACGAGGAGGTTTGTGGTTCCCGTCTTACAACAAATATTGGACGCATCGGTGGATTCGAAAGAAATTTCACCCCCGCTGCATTTGAGAAACTGGAGAAATTTTTAGATGGTTATCCAAAGCAGTTAACGGAGTTTGAAAAACTATTTAACCGTAACAGGATTTTTATGGAGCGTACCATCGGGTGCGGTGCAATCAGCGCAGAAAGAGCTTTGAATTATGGGTTTACCGGTCCTAATTTAAGAGCAACCGGAGTTGATTACGATGTTCGGGTACATACGCCCTATAGTTCTTACGAGGATTTTGATTTTTCCATTCCCGTGGGTAAAACAGGTGATTGTTATGATCGTTTCCTGGTTCGGAATGAAGAAATGTGGCAAAGTATCAGCTTGATCAAGCAAGCATACGAAAAGGTAAAACAATTTAAAGGAGCAGAGGCGGAAGTGTTTCATGCTGATGCGCCAGCCTATTATTTACCTGAGAAAAAAGATGTTTATACAAAGATGGAAGCATTGATCTATCACTTCAAGATTGTAATGGGCGAAACAGATATTCCTGCCGGCGAAGTGTATAGTTCCATTGAAGCAGGGAATGGAGAATTAGGCTTTTACCTGATCAGTGATGGTGGCAGAACACCGTACCGATTGCATTTCCGCAGACCTTGTTTTATTTATTACCAGGCATATCCGGAATTAATAAAAGGAGGTATGTTGAGCGATGCCATCATAACCATGAGTAGTTTGAATCTGATTGCAGGCGAACTTGATGCTTAAACCCTACCCCCTGACGGGGGACCTGGGATAGAAGTTTAATTTATATAGTTAGTTCTTTTATAGTAAAAAGTTTAGGAATGATTCCACAAGCACTTGTTTTTTATTGCTGAATGGCTGGGTCACTTCTTTTTACATTTAAAACATTGTTCAACACATTAAATGCGAAACTCTTTTTGAGTTCAAAGTAGTATGATACAATTTTCAGATGAGAAATTAAATAAGGTAAAGGAGATAATGAGTCGTTATCCTGAAGGCAAACACAAAAGTGCATTGCTGCCTGTTTTACATTTGGCACAGGACGAATTTGGCGGTTGGCTGGATACTCCTGTCATGGATTATGTTGCAACCTTATTACAAATTGAACCAATCGAAGTGTACGAAGTAGCCAGTTTCTACAGTATGTACAATCTGAAACCAGTCGGCAAATTTTTATTTGAAGTATGCCAGACGGGACCTTGTATGATTAATGGCAGTGACAATATCATTGGATATATAAAAGCTAAATTAAATATAGGAGTAGGTGAAACGACCCCCGATGGTCTATTTACATTAAAAACTGTGGAATGCCTTGGGGCCTGCGGTTATGCGCCGATGATGCAATTGGGTAAAACGTATAGAGAACACCTAACTAAAGAAAAGGTAGATGCCATTGTGGAAGAGTGCAGGGCTAAAGCAAATTAAGCAAATGGGAATAACAAATGCCATATTGAAAGTAAAGGAGCATCGTAAATCTGATAAGGTTGCGGAGGTAAACTTCTTAATTGATAGTGGTGCTGTGTATAGTTTGGTACCCGGTAAAATTTTAGATGAACTGGATATTGAGCCATACAAAGAAATGACTTTTTCATTGGCCGATGGAACTACATTAATAAGAAAAGTATGCAGTGCCTATTTTGAGTTTGAAGGAGAAGGCGGACCGGCACCTGTAATTTATGGGGAAGTGGGCGATGAACCACTTTTGGGTGCTACCACTTTAGAGTCGTTGGGTCTGGTATTAAATCCATTCACCAGAAGTTTACATCCGATGAGGATGTTGATGGCTAATTTGAAACATTGAAGTTCTTATTCATCATATCATGTTTAACTGCTTCAATAGCAGGCTTTACGCAAACCAGCGATGAAGTAAAGTTGACTGCTACAGTAAAAGAATTTCATCAGGCATTGGTAAAGAAAAATACCATCTCTTTAAACCAGCAAACTGATAAAGCTCTTAGTTACGGCCACAGCAATGGTTGGGTTGAATCAAAAGTAGATTTGATAAAGGATTTGGAAACTGGTTACATCAGTTACCAGCAGTATAAAGAGGATAGTATCAACATATTGATCAACGGCACAATGGCCAATGTTCGTTTTGCAGCTGATATCACGGCTACGCAAAAAGGAATAGTAAACAACTTTCATTTGAAAGTATTGGAAGTGTGGGTAAAGAAGAGCAACCGTTGGGTGCTATTTGCACGGCAGGCCGTAAAAGCACCATGATTGGTGGATTGGAAACCGGCGAAGATTGAAATTGAGAATTAATTGAAACAACAGCATATTAAAACATAAATAAATCTCCGGTAAGGGGTAAGGATTTTATGGCAAGAAAACTATTATTAGAAAAAGCACATGTTCCGGGAATCCGCAGTTATGAAGTATATCGGCGTGAAGGCGGCTACCGTAGTGTGGAGAAAGCTTTAAAACTTACATCCACTGAGATCGTCGAAGAAGTTAAAAAGAGTGGATTGCGTGGTCGCGGCGGTGCAGGTTTCCCTACAGGCATGAAGTGGAGTTTTTTGGCCAAGCCCGAAGGCGTTGCCCGTTTTCTTGTTTGTAATGCGGATGAAAGTGAACCTGGTACTTTTAAAGACAGGTACCTGATGGAATTTATTCCTCATCTGCTGATTGAAGGAATGATCGTTTCTTCATTTGCGTTGGGTA
>Ga0123337_10002209_pt1 | contig 22584 bp, 17 predicted proteins | sample frozenSSSSmetaG_FD_89792 | JGI IMG/M metagenome (GOLD analysis project Ga0123337, IMG submission 89792) | Glacier valley bacterial and archeal communities from Borup Fiord, Nunavut, Canada, to study Microbial Dark Matter (Phase II) -... | ecosystem: Environmental > Aquatic > Freshwater > Ice >...
ACAAGTTAGGACAAATCCAATTTCTAAGTATGTGACTGACGAAATCGACTTTCCAGACGCTTAAGTGATTTCGTAAGTCTGAGAAATCGTGTGAAGCCGAAATCGACTTTCAGGACGTTTAGGTGATTTCGTAAGTCTGAGATGGCTTAGTAAAAGAAAACCCGCAATTGCTCTATTGCTTTTCCCAACTGGTTCTGCACAGTTTTCCTGGAAATCCGCATCTGACTGGCAATGGCCTTTGTAGGAATATCATCATGAAAGCGAAGTCTGAAGATTTGCTGCCGCTTTGGGGGAAGTGTCAAAAGTAATTGTTCATAAGAGCGATAAAATTCCTGCCATAAAAGATTGGCATCTGCCTTTTCATTCTGGGCCGGAATATTATCAAATACTTCCATATATGGAGTTAAATTTTTACTTTTTGCTGCCAGTTTGAACACCTGATTACGGACAGAAATACTTAAATATGCTGGCAGATTATTAATAGGGCTTTGCCTGTTCACCCAAATGCTCACGAAAATTTCCTGTACAATGTCTTTTGCCTGATCCTGATCTCTTAAACGCTTATAGGCATTTGAATAGGTTTGTTCCCAGTACTTATTATACAAAATATTGAAGGCAGTCCTTTTACCTTCCTGCAACTGCAGTAACAGAACTCTGTCATCCTGAACTTCCGGGTAAATATCTTCCATATATTAAGTTCTTGAAACAATAAAATAATTCAAAACTATACAGATAAAGCTAATCTGAGATGAACATAAACTTATTAATAAAAGAATTTGAACCTGATTTATGCAAGCAGTAATGTGTTCATTTAAATTTAACAATAAGGAGTCAAAAAATCAATCAAAACACAGAAGTATAGATCAAAATCATCACTGTTGTATTTAGGTGTAAGCAATATTTGCATCTTTTTGATAAAATACAAAACCTTATATCAGCAAAGAGATCTAAGTTCTAATGTTATTTAAATGTAAATTACGTTTACGTACCCGAAATTCCAAAAAAAATATATTTTATTTTTGCACATGTGTAAAAATAGCTACCAAACAGGATATTAAGAAGGGAAAATACTATTTTGACTGATTCAAAAGTCCGGCAATTGCATTCAAATCATAAACAATCTTTCCATCTCTGATTGTTAGTTCACATTCAATCTTTTGCTTGCCATCAAATCTGTTTCCAGCTACATCCCTAAAGCCAAATTTACCATCACGAATACTCAGAATTGCAACATCAGCAATAGCACCTTCTGAGAGATTCCCCAATTCTTCGCGCTTGATTACTTGTGCAGGGGTCCAGGTACTGGCTTTTATCAAGTCGGGAAATTTCATTCCCATCGCCATGAATATGGATAAAACATTCAACTGATCTTTCATTGCACCATTCACACTGCCCTGATGAAGATCGGTTCCCATGGTATTCGGATAGAATCCGGCTTTGAGAGCCGGCAAGGCCTGGTTAAAGTTAAAACTGCCTCCCCCGAAACCGACATCAAATATGATTCCTTTTCGCTGAGCTGCCAATACAAATGGCTTAAATTTCTTAGTTTTGAGGTCAACAATTGGCTCTACCACTCCCCTTGAGGATTGTATAAAAGTGTGAGTGTAAATATCACCCGGACGGAGGTATTTCGTAAATAGTTCTTCAATAGATATAAATAAGGTATTCAGGTCGATCATAACTGGCATATTTGCCAGTTTACCTGCCTCCACTCCTCTGCTGATCGGGGTCCATTCAGAACCGGTAAAATGCGCAACTTTAAAACCAACAACATCATTCTTGTTCGCCAGTGCGACTTCAGCAGTTTTTTTGGCATCCATATCACTCACATTCTGCTCATATTTTTCAATACCTCTCATCCCCTCTCCCACAATATTCAATAATGAAAGAACCCTGGTTTTTGATACATCAATAATATTCTTCTTAAAAGTAGGAAAGGATCTCCAGCCAGCGCCACCTGCATCCACCACTGTGGTAACCCCTGCACGGAAAGTCGACTGATCCGGAAGTACCGCAACCGTGCCCCCGCTCAGATAACTGTCGGGATCAAAACCATAAAAAACATGGGCATGCAGATCAATTAGTCCCGGAGTAACATACATTCCAGCAGCGTCAACAACCTGAACAGCAAGAGCGGTGTCAATGTTTCTTGAAACCCTGACAATTTTTCCATCCTGAATAGCCACATCCATTTTTTCGTTGATACTATTTTTTGCATCAATTACATGGCCACCCTTAATCAGTATTCTATAAGGTCTCTGAGCCCTGACAGCGTTTGAAATGAAGAAAATTGCCAAAAAAAGCAGTGATAGTTTGCGTAGCATGAAATACAAATTAAATTAAAAATTAAAAATTGCCGGGCTTAATTAAACCCGGGCTTTCATCAGTTCTTCGGTAAAACGCTTTGCAACGATTTTTTCATCTCCAGCCTGCATCATCCAAACTGAAAGTATCATTGCATCATTGATACTCTTGGGTGCTTCAATTGATGGTTCACCATTGCGCAAATTTAAAGTCATCTCTCTTGGAGTTAACTTTATTAATGACTGATCCCATGAAATTCTGAGAGTTGGAGTAACATTGGCAATTGGCGGAACAAAAATTTCGGCTTTAACCCCGTTTACTTTAGTCACAGCATTCAAAATAACATTGGCTCTGTCTTCCCACATTTGCCATTCCTTTGCATGATCCATATTAACAAATCGGTCAAGTGCTGCATACATCCCGAATATTTCCTCCTTGTTCACTTTCATACCCCTTCCAATGTTTCCTCCTCCGGGAGGAGCACTTAGTCGGGCAGCAGCAATAATTTCTTTCCTGCCCATCAAAATGCCTGCACTCTGTGGTCCACGTATTGCTTTTCCACCCGAAACACAAACCACATCGTAGCCCATATCATTGAACTTCCATAAGTTCTCAACAGGAGGTACATCCGCAGCAATATCAACCATCGCAGGAATTTTGTACTTTTTAGAAATTGCCAGCCATTGTTCATGGCCAATTTTTCCCCATGGCGCTGCTTCATTATAATACCAGGTCATTGCAGTTTTTGAATTAATTGCAGCTTCCATTTCTTCTGCGGTTTCAACAAAAACACGTTTTATACCTGTGTTGGACAGGGCATGATCATATGAGCCGCTATGTGTTTTTTGTAGTATAACCTCGTTTCTTTCAAAGCCAGAAACATCTGGTAATATGGCAACCTTGGCCTTATCCATTCCCGTTAGAATCCCGGCAGTTCCCAATACGAGCGCCGACCAGCAGCCTGATGTTACCATTGCAGATTCTGCATGGCAGATAGCAGCAATTTTCTCACCAACTTTATCCTGAAGATCATTATACAATACATATTTTTTTGATGCAGCCTTAATTGCGTCCATCACTTCATCAGCCATCAATGAGGCCGTGTGGGTAGTGTATACTCCATATGCATTAATGAAGGTGCGCAAACCCAGCTCTTTGATCAGGTCGCGCTTTGCAAGCATTTTTGCACTGGCACTTGCCGTATTGAAGGGAACACCGCTAAGTCCGCCAGCCAAAGGTGCCACGGACAAGTATTTAATCAGATCTCTGCGTTTCATTTTGTTTTACTTAATTGTTGTTAGTAAGGATGCTGAAGGTTTATCAAGATAAAAGATACAGTTGGAATGAGTTTGCAGAATGCTCGCAGGGAAAATATTGCTAACTTCATTTTCCAATGAATTTTTGACAGCTTCGGCTTTTCTTGCATCAGGAACAGAGCATATTATCATTTTCGACTTACATATCTGCTTGATCGACATGCTGATTGCCTGTTCCGGAACTTCCTGCAATGATTTAAACCAGCCTTCATTAAACTGTTGTAAGCGGCATTTTTCATCCAGATTTACGACAATATATGGAAATTCCGTATCGAAATCCGCCGGTGGATCATTAAATGCCAGGTGTCCGTTTTCCCCTATCCCTACCAAAGCCACATCAATAGGATGTTCTGCTATGACTGCATTTAATCGCTTGCACTCTGCCTCCGGATCGTTCTCTCCATTTACAAGGTAGCTGGCTTTAAGAGGGGCAACAAGGTTCAGAAAGCGCTCCTTTAAATATTTTCTAAAACTGGCAGGTTCGGTTTCTGCTAACCCGATATATTCATCCAAGTGAAACATAACAACTTTAGACCAGTCAATTGTCTGATCAAGTACAATATTTTTCAATGTTTCGAACTGGCTTGCACCTGTTGCAAGAATTACATTAGCCTGCCCCTTTTCTGCAATAGCCTTTTTAATTCCGTCAATTGCGGCAGCAGCAGACACTTTTCCTAACTCAACAGGGTTATCGGATATATTAATTTTCATCTGTATTCTTAATTGATTATTTATGGCAATAAAGCCTGCTTTATTTCGGTTTTATTATTTTTTTGCTGTAACAGTGATTTCAATTCGGGCAGGTCCGATCAAACTTTTAATACCCATAATTGAACGTGTTGGACGTGGTTCATCAAAATAAGTACGGTAAACTGTATTCATACGTTCAAATAGTTCCATATCGGTCATATAAACCTGTACAGAAACTACATCCTTATAATCCATATCCGCTTCTTTAAGAATCACCCCGATCTTATCCAATGCCTGCTTTACTTCGGTTTCAAATTCCTCGGGAATTATACCGGTCTTTGCATCCTCCCCACTAAATCCCGCTACATAAAGTGTACCATCGACCAGAATGCCAGGTGTAAATGGAAGACCGCGATTATAACCCTCCGGCATAATTATTTTGCGCTCAGATGTAGCTTTTTTAGTCTCTTTTGAATCTGTTGAGACAGTACCTACGCAGGCAGTTAAACCGAAGATGAGTAGAGAACCTAATAAAATTGTTGATTTCATGTTTTTTGATTTAATATTTAAAGCGTTGAATGTACAATTAATAAAGTGGTAAATAGCTGACATGGTATTAGTTCTTGGATTTCTTCCTTACTTCAGCAACTTCAAGGCTACTGACTGGTCCGGCCTTATTGCCAAAACTTTGGCGGATATAAGTTGAGATTGATGCAATGGCATGGTCATCCAGAAATTCAGCATGTGCAGGCATCATGCCCTGCCAGGATTGCCCGTTCACGGTAATCTCTCCATCAAGTCCGTTTAAGATTACACTGATCAGTCTCTGTTTATCACCACTTACCCAATCTGATCCGGCAAGGGGAGGAAATCGACCGTTATCACCTTTGCCATCACGCTGATGACAGGATGCACAATAAGTATTGTATAAAATACTACCTGCCAGACGGTCACCTCTGTGCAGATTATCCTTCAGCTCATCAGGTGTTTTAATATAAGATCTGCTCTTCCGGACTTCCATACCTGCAAGTTCTTTCTGTCCGAATTCATTCTTATCACCCTTATACATCACCCGCCAGATCTTCCCCTTATTAGATTCAGATATATATATTGAACCATCAGGGCCGGTTGCAATTCCCATTGGTCGATAAACTGCATCACTGGTATTAACCACTGTATCCACTCCTGTAAAACCATCCGCAAATACCTCCCATTCACCGGTAGGTGCCCCGTTTTTAAAAGGCACAAAACATACTATATAGCCAGCCTGTGGATAGGGGGACCGATCGGTTGAACCATGAAATGCAACAAAAGCCCCTTGTTTATACCGTTCCGGAAATTGATTTCCCTGATAAAACATCACATCCATTGGCGCCCAGTGGCCAGGAAAACCAATTGCTGGCACATCAAATTTCGATGCTCTTCCTATGATCTTTCCATCACCACCATAGCCGGGTTGCAGGACATTTTTCTTTAGCATATGATCATAATAGGCATATGGCCAGCCAAAATCAGAACCTTCTGTAACCTTAAGGAGAGGTTCGGATGGTAAAACAGCAGCCTGCCAGGCAGTGTACAGATCAGGAAATATAGTCCGGAAATTATCAATACCGTTCATTACGGCATATAGATTATCATCAAGCGGACTCCAAACCATTCCCACAACACTTCTGATACCTGTTGCAAATTTATAGCCGTCCTTTTGAGTTTGATTGGTTTTGGAGGCATCAAACCTCCAGATACCACCATGATTTTCCAACTCAGGTGAAGGATCTATGCCTTTTCCGCCAGGTATACCAATCGGACCATATTTTGAAAGATCCTGACCAGCATCTGAAGGTGTGCCAAACGGAACATACATATAACCTTTGCGGTCAAATGCTACAGGTTTGGTAGTATGCCAGTTTCTTGTAACATTCGGATCAAGGTCAGTAAGCACTACTTCAGTTTTACTTTCAGGAACCAGCTTACCAGGGGTCAGTTTATTTTTGAGGACCTGATTAACAGTACTGGTGTATAAATAGCCATCATGAATGGTCATTCCAACTGCAGAGCCGCCAATATCCTTATAATCGCCGAAATAAACGATTGAGTCTGCCCTGCCATCCTTATTCAGATCACGCAATCCTACAGTACCACCCGAACCTTTCATAGCCCGGTTAAAGGTTAATTTGACATAGATATCTCCATTGTCATTCACAGCCAGATGTCTGGCTTTACCAATGCTGTCAACCACGACAAGTGCTTCGAAGTTGTCGGGAAGAAACAAGCCGCCGTTATCAGGTGATCCAGCCGGCAAAGTCCTGGAAATTTTGGAGCATGAAATTATTACAAGAGCAATAAGCAGCAGCACCATTCCGGTTCTGATTACCGGGTTTCTATGATTTTTCAGAAATTGTTTCTCGAATTTCATTCAGAATGTTTTATTTTTTTAAATATCTGATTAATAATCCCATATTCTTTTCATACTCTCTTGTGGAGATGTATTGCTGTTCGGATGCATCGACAATACCCTTCCCATTTTCATCGCTAAGTTTAGCAGTATTCATTTCTGAGCCATCTGGCAAAACTGAATATGGCCTACTGATTTGAATATGCTTTACAAGCCATCGATCCTGATCCAATGCTTTTATTATTCCAGATACCATTGTATCATCTGGTATCTGACCGCTTGAAGACCCTGACGGAAAATGAGTTTGTGGTAAAGTCCCATCTTTGATCATTCCTGTTTTTAATGGTGAATCCTTGCTTGCATCCTCTGTCGAAAGTGCATTTACACGTTGGTATTCATCTTTGAGAAACTGAATATTGATATTGGTTTTACCACCGTAATGTGCAAGCAGGTTATTATCATCATAATCCCACCAGTAATGACCATCCTTAACTCCGGTACCTTTTCTATGTGCATAAAGGCCTTTATTGGTTCCAATCTCTACAAATGTGGCGTGGGTACGTGTTCCGCCCAGACTCTTTGCGGCAGGTAAGCGACAGCTTTCAAGCCATTGTATTGCATCAGGTATACGTGCCAGGAATTTTCTGTCGCCTGTCAACTGGTAATACTTCATCAGGAGCAAAACATGGGTGTAGGTGAATCCAGGCATCAGTGCAGGTGGTTCATAACTCCTTGCATGTGCTACCTGAAGATCCATATTGTACTGTTGCCCCCAGCCGCCTTGTGGATTCCCCTGCTGGGTGATCAGGTAAAAATTCATCCCGCGGCGAATTGGATCCAGAAATTGCTGCTCTCCCAGATTGATATAACATTGAATCAGGAAATCGATATTTCCGGAGGTCACTTCATCATTAAATGTATAGTATGCAGAGTAGTCTTCTTTTCCATTTTTAGGATGATTTTCTTTAAGTGGAAAGCGCTGCGGCCATCCGCCAAGCGGGTACTGGCTGTCAATAATTAGCTGAATAGCTTTATCCAGTGCAGGTCTATATTTGCTATCCATTTTCTGCAGGTATATCCTGAGCAGAAAGGACGCCGGTCCTGAAGTATTAGAGTCATCAAAAGTAGAAGTTCCGTAATAATAATAGTATTCTTCAAAGCCCCAGGCATTTTTTCCTATCGTATTGTACCATGCTTTTAAGGAACGGTCTCCGGCAAAATCGATCATATAATTCCAGCCACCTTCCGGAAGCTGACCCCAGATCAGAGCCGAGGCAACTTTTTCAGCAGCCTGGTAGTAATACTCATCCCCGGTCACATTATATGCATCCAGAAACACATTACCCATACTTACTGTCCCGGGATCCTGAACCCATACCTGAGTCTTAAAACCTTCCAGCTCTCCCCATCTGCGTGAGAAATCAGGAAGATAATGAGCCACATATCCTCCGTTTACGCTAGCCTTTTCTACCATAAAACGGGTTGCACGTAACATTGCGGAATAGGCTTCCTGTTCCAGCTTTTTTGGCTGGGCTATGCTGCTCAATGCTGTCAAAACCATAATAGAAAAAGAAGCGAGGCTGGATCTGAAACTTGACATCCTGATTTCTTTAATAGTTTACAATTTTCCTGACTCTGGCAATCTGTTTATCACTAAGAATAAGCTTGCCTGCTGTTGCATTTGATTCAAGCTGCTTTACGCTGGATGAGGAAGGAATGATTGGCCCCATACCCTTCATTGTTAACATATAAGCCATCACAAGCTGACTGAGCTCTATTCCCATTTCATTGGAAATAGCCGCAAGTGCATGTAGTTTTGCCATGTTTTCAGGGCTTGTTTTTGCTTTGAGGTCTCCTTCATCGAACAAACGGTCGCCGGGACCTGCATTTACAGGATTTAGGTACCTGTTCGTCAGCAATCCCCTTGCCATTGGGCTCCAGCCAATAAATGATATACCGTGCTCGGAAGCATACTGCATAACACCTCTGTCTTCTTTTGCTTCTCCATCGAGCAGGTCAAACTGATTTTGCACGGCAAGAATCCGGCTTCTGACAGACATTTGCGAAGTTACAGCCTGATAGGTTTTAAGAATATCAAGACTGGCATTTGAAACAGCAAAATAGCGTATCAGATCCTGTCTGACCAGATCTTCAATTGCTGCCAGACTTTCCTCAGGAGGGGTAAATCCATCAAATCTGTGAAAATATAGCAGGTCGATATGGTCAGTTTGAAGCCTTTCGAGACTTGCGTATACTGCTTCCATGATATTCCCTCTTGAAAGCCCACAATGATTCGGACTTAATCCGTCCATTGTTCCGGCCATTTTAGTTGCAAGAACTACATTGCGTCTTTGTTCAGGATTCTTCTTAAGCCACTTCCCAATAATCCGCTCAGAATTTCCCGAAGCATTATTGTACCGGTTTGCAGTATCCCAAAAAGTAACCCCAAGGTCTATGGCTTTATCAAGAATACTAAAAGAGTTTTTCTTATCAATGCGGGAGTCATCCCCACTATCAGGATATCCCATTTTCCAGGTTCCGAGTCCTATGTTGGAAACCTTTAATCCGGATTTACCAAGAATGCGGTAAGGCATACCGTTAAAAGTTTCTACTACAAATGGTGCATTATAAAATGCCTGGCCTTCATATTTCTTCTTACTCATCAGGGAACTATTTTAATTATTAAAGGTTAACAAACCGATATTGACCTTCCGGCCTGATATAATTTAGGAAAATAAGCCTGAAGGCTTTTCTCCTCTGCTTATTATGCGATCAATTGCTAGTATACCAACCATTAGTTGTCGTGGATAATGATAATGCTCTGCTCTAACCCGGGTATGATTTTGCATTTTTCTATCACCGCTATCAATCACAAACGCATACTCCGGACGAACATAATTCTTTCTGATATATTCCTCGGTCTTAGCAAAACAATTAACCGCCCATTCGTCACCGGTATGCTCAATTAATATCATTGCGCCAATCAGTATCTCTTCATGAACCCATCGTAATTTATTGAGAGTCCAAATATTTTTGTCAACATTCGGGAGTTCATGATAAAAACCTCCATATACATCATCCCATGAAGTATCTACATGTCTCTTAAATTCTTTAGATGATCTGTGAAAGAGTTCAGCATCCTTTATCAGAACAGCATAATTCATCACAAAAGCCAGAGTTTCACAACCATGACCCAGGTCGCCGTACTGGGAGGCCACAGGATCAGTAAGCGGACTCATATCATGTGCCAGAGCTTCATTTAAAAGTTTGTAATTTTTATTAAGGTGATGATTCATAATTGCGTCTACACAACGATCGGCAAGTGTCCTGATTTCCTTATCACTTCTCTGCCTCAGCATTTGGGTACAAACACTCAGTAAAATCATCCAGTGGCCCAGAATTCGTGGCCCGGCTATTCTATTTTCTGCCTTGTAGTTATAAGTGAATTCAGGTCTGTCATAACGCTGTACTGCTTTCAGAACAATTTCTTTTGCCTGATCAAAATATTTAGGTTCAGCTGTTGCTTTCGCATATTCCGCCAGTCCCTCAGCTACAAAAAGGTTCCCATAAATATCTCCTTCAACATCACCTATCGGTACACCTTCTTTTGTAAATGATGAAATAAAATAGCTACCATCTGCTGGCAAACGCTTTAAAATAAAGTCTTTTGATTTTCGGGCGATCTCAAGATATGCGGGATCCTTATCAATATTATTGTACAAGAAAGAATACATCCATATACCTCTTCCTTCAAACCAGGCACGCTTCGCAGTATTCACCAACTTTCTCGTCAGAATATCCACCGAACACATAAATCCACCCAGTTCATGATCCACTACGTATTTACCCAGGTTCGGAATAAATTTACCTAGTAATGCTTCACTGTATTGCCCGCGCAGCTTCTTCAGATCGAGCCCTGAGATCTGCTTTAAATCTTTATGAGTAGAAGCCCGGGTATCAAAGGGTAAAACAGAAATCGCTAGCGTAGCCGAGCTCATCAGACCCAATCCAGCAAAGGTATTCTGTTTTAAAAAACTGCGTCTTGAATATTCCTTATTACTCATGTTGTACTAATTGCATGTGATTTTCTGATATATCATCCAAAAAGTCCGGATGGTTTGCCATTACGTTTTATCATTCTTTTTAAGGCAAGCAAATTCAACATCAGGTGCCGGGGATGATGATAATGTTCGGCCCTCATTTTTGCATAATCCTTCAAAAACCGATCGCCTGCTGAAGCCCAGAATAAATTACCGGGCTTAACAAAATTTTTGCGAACATATTCAAGAGTTTCGCTAAATAGTTCTTTTGCCCACTCCTCTCCGGTATGCTCAGCAATAAACATACTACCAATCAAAACCTCCTCCTGAAGCCACAGCACTTTATCCACTTTCCAGATATTGTTGTCAACATGATCCAGAGCTCTAAAATACCCGCCATAAACATCATCATGTGCCACGGTCACATGCCTTTTAAATACTCCAGTAATTCTGTCAAAAAGCTTTTTATCCTTCCTGCGTGCAGCCTCAAAATGCAGCATCCAGCACATTTCTATTCCATGTCCGGTATAAGCGAAATCCTTGTAAGAGTTATCCGGGCGACTGAAATCATGGTTCAGAACCTCATTGAATAACTGATATTCAGGGTTTAAATGATGGTTCAGGCAAGCATCCAGACATCTGTCTGCTAACTTTTCCATTTCAGCATCCGGCCCGTTCTCTAAGATCTGTGTGGCAGCACGCAGAAATACCATCCAGTGACCAAGTACCCTTGGGCCGGGAATTTTTGTCGCCCCCGGATTCAAATAAGCTACATAATAATCATAATCAGGACTATCATATCTTTTAAGGCAGGATAAAATGATCTTCTTCGCAATCGTAAAATATTGTTTATCGCCTGATGCTTTTGCAAACTCTGCCAGGCCTTCGGCGACGAATAAACTTGAATAAATATCACCCGGGCCAGATAAAGGCTTTCCATCCTTACTGTAAGAAGACGTGAAAAACCGGTCATCTTCAGGAAGATGTTTCAGAATAAAATCTTTTGATTTACGTGCTGCATCAAGATATTTTGGGTTCTTATTGAGGTTATTGTACAGGAAAGAATATGTCCACATTCCCCTGCCTTCAAACCAGGCAGTTTTATTTGAATTGGCTTGCTTTCCATTGCTTATGTCAATTGAAGTCATAAAACCACCAAGCTGATGGTCAATTACATATTTATCCATATTCGGGATAAACCGATCAAATATCTCTGCATGATAAAATTCATGTAGCTTGTTTAGCTCAAGACCTTTCGATCCATGATCATTTTCACTTTCAGACGAAACATGGTGCTCAGATCCGAAAGTATTAAGGCTAATACTTCCTAAACCCGCCAATAGCGTGCCTGACATGAATTGTCTTCTTTTCATCTGTTTATTTTTATTGCTTTTTTTGACCCGTACATGCGGGATGGAACCTTTAATGTTTGAACCAAATGGGCTCATTCCAACATTTACAAAATCCTAAAATCCGGTATTATAAAAAATCGCCCTGTATGTTAAATATTATTTTATTCATGTCGGATTCATAAAATATTTAAAACATTTACATCTCCTGAAAGAGTCTTCCTGTAAGCCCAGATTCACCGAAATAAAAATACAATTTATTTGATATTGAAGGTCTTATTTTTCATTTAAATATTTAGCTGAACGCTTAATGGGTACGTAAACAATTCTCCACAGAAGTAGTTTGGCTATTGCGGTACAATTCGGAAAATAAGTCTGGATTACCAGCAATATTTGTTCTAAATGTCTCTTATTAATTGAAATGTAACATGATTGTACAAACTTTGTAACAATACTGAACATAAAATGCCTCAAATCGGGCTTAAGATTATATTTGCACCCATTATAAAAAAGCGGCAGTTAAATAATTTAAACCATCATATCCTACGGGTATCTAAGTGTTTAAGCGATTTCAATGAGCAAATACCCGAAACGAATAATTTTATGAGAAGATTTTTCCTTACCCTATTTTTAGCATCATATTCCTTATTATCTTATTCTCAGAATTATCAGGTAAAAGGAAGTGTTCTGGATACAGCGGGAGTTCCATTAACAGGAACTCTGATCAAGTTGAAAAATGGAAAAGATAGCATACAAACTTCCGCGGATCTCGATGGTAATTTCAATTTAACAAACGTTAAATGGCCAAATTTCACACTTTCTGCTGCTTTTATTGGGTTTCAGACATTTCTGAAAGCTTACTCTATTTCCGGAGGCAACTCCCTGGAAATCCCTGCAATAAAATTAAAAACCTCGTCGAATAGCCTGGATGAAGTGGTGATCACTGCAGTTACCGCAATTAAGATCAGCGAAGACACAGTAACATTCAATGCATCTTCTTTTCCTGTAAGACAGGGAGATGCGGTAGATGAAATGCTTAGAAAACTTCCTGGTGTAAAGGTTGATGCTGATGGGAATGTAACCACACAGGGTGAACCAATTACGAAGATCAGGATAAATGGCAAAGATTTCTTCGGGACTGATGTTGCTACGGCAATAAAAAACCTGCCTGCAGATATTATCAAAAACCTTCAGATCATTGATGATTACGGTGACCATGCAAACCTGACCGGAATTAAAACCGGAGTAGCTGAGAAAGTATTGAACCTTACCATCCAGGAGGATAAAAAGCGGGGATATTCTGCACGGATTTTTGGTGGTTTGGGAAATGAAGACCGCTATAATACAAGTTTAAGAGGAAACACCTTCAAAGGTGAACGCCAGCTTTCCTTTGATGGAACCATTAACAATATCAATATGCGTGGCGGTAATTCAAATGGAATTACAAGCACAAATTCTGCCAGTATGAATTACCGGAACGACTGGAGTAAAAAATTATCGGCAGATGCAGGATACAGTTTTAATAATCGTAAAAACGCAACGCTTAGTAAAACCTTTTCACAGAACTTTCTCGAAAATTTCACCCGGCTTGAGAACGCCGTCTCAGACAATAACAGTGACAATTACAGCCATAACTTTTCAGGAAACCTTATTTTAAAACCCGACACCTTAAACTATCTCAAAATCTCTCCGCGTTTCTCGCACAACTCAGACAATTCTGACAATATCGGTGTTACTGATATTTCCCAACAGAGCCTTACTACAATCAGAAATAATTTGTCGGGTACAAATTCAGTGAATTTAAACATGGGTACAAATTTCTATTTCAATCATAAATTCTCTAAAAAGGGAAGGAATATGAGTATGAGCGGAAATTTTAATTATTCGAATGGCGACAATGACAGGAATGTGATGAATAACTACCTGATCAAACAAGCTGGTGGTGACTCCACACGAATTCAGAATCAATTAATTGCCAACACAAACAATAATTTTAATCTCTGGTCGAATATAACTTATATGGAACCTATATGGGATAAAACCTATGTCGAATTCAATTATAGTCACAGTCGCTCAAACACCACAACAGACCGTATTACAAATGATGTAATTGGAGGCAATCAGATATTCAATGCTGACTTGAGCAATAATTATGAGTATCAGTTTTATACACACCGGTTTGGAGCAAATTACAGGTATATCGCCGATAAATACAATTATACCCTTGGATTAAACGCTCAACCTGCAATACTGAAGGGTCAAAATCTGAGCAGAGGGATAAACACTGAAAACAGAACATTTAACCTGATTCCATCTGCCAGAATGGTCTATAAATTTTCGAAACAACAAGAATTAAATGTAAATTACTGGGGCCGAAATAATCAGCCTGGCTTCCTTCAATTGCAGCCGATAACCGATAATTCCAACCTTCAGAATACCATCACCGGTAACCCGGATCTGAAACCGGAATTCGTTCATACCTTCAATGCAAGATACAATCAGTCGGATTGGAATATGGGACATGTATTACATGCAAACCTTTCATTCAGTCAGACCCAGGATAAAATTGTTACTACCAAGGTTCAGGTACCAAACACGGTTAACCAGTTAACCAGCTATACCAATACTGATGGATTCTATTCCCTTCGTGGAGATTACTCCTATGGTAAGCCATTCGCAGAGCGTAAATATACCCTCACCTACTCCGGTTCAGCATATTTGAATAATAACGTAGCCTTTATCGACCTGAATAAGAATATTGCCAAGAATTTCATGGTCAGACAGGAAATTGAATTTGAAATAGATATTAAAGATGTTATCGATTTTGAATTGGAAACTTCATACGCCATAAATAAAACCCAATACTCTCAGGAAAATTTTACCGATCGCCAAACCAATAGCTTGAGTTTTCAGCTTCGGGGAAGAAATTACTTTTTCAAGGATCTTACTTTAGGTTATGATCTTAGAAAAACTATTAACACAGGTTTTGATAACGGAATAGTTAGAAACCCAACTATTCTTCGCCTCTATACCGAATATCGTTTCCTTAAAGGGAATAATGGAACCTTACGTTTTGAAGGAAATGACCTTTTAAATCAGAATACAGGTATCTCCAGAGATGTATTTGACAACATCATTATAGACCGTCAGATAAACAGGCTCGGACAGTATTTTATGCTCTCTTTTACTATGAGATTGAATAAGTTTGGAGGAGGACCACCAAAGTAGTTGAGAGTGGAGAATGGTGAGTTGAGAATTTGAGTTGAGAATTAAAGTTCTAAATTGAGAATAAAATTCTTACACGTAAATCAAACTCTCAATTCTCAACTATCAACCCGATAGCTATCGGGTCTCAATTACAACCCCGTATTTCGTCGCTTTCATCATCGAGAAATAATCGAATACCCGTTTAGAAAGTGCGCTGATAACACCTGAAGGTATAGCTGAAGTTTTATAATTTTCCATGATTGCTATCGCATAAGGCATGTTTGACAAATAGACGATAGCCCATTCAGTAGATACCCCTCCCATTCCACCGGGTTTGAAAGCAAGTTTAACATTTGCCGGAAGTCCGTTAGCAATTTTACTATTCGCAATCGGATTATTCTTTAGAATAGAAAGGATCTCCTCAGAAGTTGCTTTATCAATAAATTTACCTTCATGCAATAACTTCATGATCCCGACAGCATCTGCAGGAGTGGAAATATTCTCTTCGTTTCTCAGTGAAGCAGACTGATCAATCATCTTCCGTTGCAATCTGGTATTTGAAAAACCAAGTGATTTCATGGTATTAGTTACATTGTTCATTCCGACCAAATCTATCAGGGTATTGGTCGCAGAATTTTCACTCAGGCCAATCATCAGAACACATAAATTCCGAATACTCAGATTAACGGGATCGATCATTACATTGAGTATACCTGAACCCGCCACTGTATTTGAAGGCAATAAAGTCCTGATATCAGAGAGTGCAAACTTCTTTTCATGGGCTTGTTTGTAAACCTCCATCAGGATTGGAATTTTGATTGCACTTGCCTGGGTAAAAACGACATTCTCATTGATACTTATGGATTCTCCGCTGCTCAGATCGACAGCCATCAGACCTGTTAAAGATGGCGATTGGGCGATGATCGAATGCAGATCCTTTTCAGTCTTCTGTTTAAGGATATCCCTTGCTGATGATTGAGCAAAAACAGTCAGATTTACAACACAAAAACCAATAATCAGTAAGGACCTCTTCATAAAATAAAACTTAAACTTTAAAATCAGGGTTTTCAGTAATACGTTTTCCTTCGTTTTTAAAGGCAAGGATGTAATCGGATATTCTTTTCTTAGCTTCCTGCAGATTCTCGTTATTCAGGTTGATGTTGAGCAGGTCAATAAACCATGGAATTTTAAACTCATTAAAGACATAGATCTCTGCAATCTCTCTTGCTATCGGCAGGGTGCTTGTTTTTGAAGTATCATACACATCTTTATTATTCGCTTTCAGCAATTTCTCATACTCCTCATCCATAAGTCTTCTGAGAAGCTCTTTTGTGAATTTATCGCCAATTTTGACTCCTGTACCCGGATCATCCTCAGTAAACACCGCTCCCTTGTGTACCCATTCCCAAACTATACTTAATCTGATCTCCCCGGTTGCCATATCTTCCATCAGATACAGAATATCATCATTCCCAAAATCGTCTGCCGCCTTGAGTGCAGCTGCCTGCATACCCTGTGCGAAGGCATTTCCATACTGAATGGCTACACTTAATAAATTTCTTGCTCCTCTGATTGTAATTGGTGCCGGTTCGAGTAAAATTAATCCGTCGGCATCCTGCTGAGTATAGGTCAAAGCCGGGAATTTACGTCCAACCTGATTGGCTTCGCCAATCTTTTCCCAAACAGGTCTTACAATATTCACCATTTTCCAGTGCGCTACCCATTTTCCACTTGCACCCTCACGCTGCTCCCGCTCTGCTCCTGCTAAGGCTTTTTTCATACTGGCTGCAACACCTTCTGCCGATCCTACCGGGATATTGGGCTCCATTCCACCCTGCCAGATTGCGCAGTTTCCATTGATATCCGGTGTATTTACTGCCCTACGTACGCGGTCTTCATAGTTCCGCATATAGCCATAGGTCATGGTTACCGACTCAATGTTAGGATTTATAAAACTCTTATCCCAGGCCATCGCATCAGAAACGCTGTTAATATAATCCCAGCGGCCTGTATTATATCCTACAAAATGTTTGCCCAGTACAGCTCTGATCTCCATCAGCTGATAAGTAGCTTCCAGCTGCTCTACCAGCAGATACACTTTAATGGTGCCATTCTCAAGTCCTAAGTGGTCTTCCAATGCACTCAGCATGCTATTCCATAAGGCAGCCTCTCCGGCAGTTTGTATTTTAGGAAGATACAAAACAATCGAGGAACCTGATTTCCGTAATTGTCTGTAATTATTTACCACATAGAGACAAAGGTCGGCGATTGAAGCAGCCAGAGCCACACCATCCGCATCACGAATATGCCTGTCGTCTAAATGGAGTCCGCGACAGCGAAATATCTTTGTTGTAAAATCAAGCTGACTTTTCCAGTCCCTGACAATTTCCTGCTTCAGAAATCCCTCCGACCAGTGGTTCATTTCAGCTGCAACCTGCTCGGCAACTTTTAAAAAGACAGGATCTTTCGCAATTGCGAGCTTGAGGTTCCGCTGGTTATCCAAGGACATGCTGTCGATCTGACCTAAAGCATCTTCCCCGTCAAACATCCATCCATCAGCACCGGATAAAAGTGCGTAAGCTGCATTCCTGATGCTGCTTTCCAGACTTGCATTTGGCTTCGCTGCCGGGCCGGTACCCTGGATCCATTGGCGCTGAAGATCATGCGGAATTTCAGAGCCTTCGAACCTGCCTTCCCTCGCATCTTTTACTTTTATTGTTGAGCCCGGGATCAGACTTTCAGAATTGTAAAATTCAATTCTTTTGCTGTTTTTATGACGATCATTGCGGCGTTTGATCCTCTCATTCATCAAATGCTTTACTGATTTATTAAAATGGGCCAGTGTATCTAAAGCCAGTAAAACTTCATCAGTGTATATATCTCTGTACTGTTCTTTTAAATTATCACGAATGATTATTGAATCGTTCTTCATTTGTATCGGGGTAAATTATTTAATCAAATAAACGGTCATACTTAAAGGACCATGAGCACCAAGCACCAAAGCCTGCTCAATATCGGCTGTTTTAGATGGACCTCCGATGAAACCACCAAATCCATAATCTTCTGAAGCTATTTTTGCATAAGCATCATGCATGGTTGAGACAATGCTATCTTCCCTTACTATCACTGCAAGGTGCTGGGCAATATAAGGTAATACGCGATGCCCCATAACATCCTCTGTTAACCAGACTGCACCATTTTCTGCTACGGCCATGCGTGCTTCAATAATGGCTAATTCAACATCTTCTAAGGTGTGAGGATCTGCATCAGCGTCAGCTAACTCTGCGACATCGGTCAGCTTTGGTAGTGTACTTAATATTCGCTTGCCCTGATCAAAATCCTTTATGATATGATCTTTTACATTCTCAAGGCTTCCTGCTGAAACAAGCAAACCGCCAATACCTGCAAACACCTCACTATACTTTTTAACTACATCTGCTTCATGCACATTAAAAACCGTAATATCCGGAAGTGCTGAAAGTGCTGGCTGATTCTTTTTTACCGCAGCCAATATATCTTCTCTAGTGCTCATTCAAAATTCTTAATAATCATTTCTTCGAACCATTTTTTGCATACCATTCCCCAAAGGATTGCTGCGAGCTGTCAGGCATATCGCGCTGTTTATACCATGGATTAAACTTGTTGTTGATTGCAAAAGGTGCATTATTCAATAACCAGCGACCGGTTTTTCCGGCTGTTTTATAAATTTCAGGGGATGAAAGCGTCAATGCCATGGCCTTCATACTGAAGGTTTTACGATTAGCAGAATAGCCTTGCTTCACGATCTCCTGTCTCCATTTATATAGCTGTTCGTGTATCGGAATTTTAACCGGACATACATTGGAACAAGATCCGCAAAGTGTAGAAGCAAAGGGAAGATCTGCATGTTGCTTCATATCCAGGTTTGGTGCCAGAATTGCCCCAATTGGACCTGATATCGTATTATGATAGCTTAAACCACCACTTTTACGGTAAACCGGACATGTGTTCATACATCCCCCGCATTTGATACATTTCAAAGACTCCCTGAAATCAGGACGGGCCAATAAATTGCTTCTGCCCTTGTCAACCAGGATCAGGTGCATCTCCTGCCCCGGACGAGGTTTCTTGTAGTGACTGGAGTAAATGGTTATCGGTTGTCCGATTGCACTGCGTGCAAGCAATCTCAGAAATACCCCAAGATGTTTCCGCTCAGGAATGATCTTCTCAAGTCCCATAGAAGCAATCTGTACTTCGGAAAGATGAGCACCCATATCCGCATTGCCTTCATTAGTACAAACCACATACTCCCCGGTTTCGGCAACAGCAAAATTTACACCGGTCAGTGCCGCACGACGTGTCAAAAATACATTCCTAAGGTGTTTACGTGCCACACGGGTTAATAAAGTAGGATCTGACAGGCCTTTTTCAGTACCAAGATGCTCATGAAAAAGCTCACCAATCTCTTCTTTACGTTTATGAATACAAGGCAATACAATATGACTAGGCGGCTCATTATCAATTTGCTGGATGTACTCCCCCAAATCAGAATTGATTACCTCAATGCCCCGTTCTTCCAAAAATTCATTCAAATGACATTCCTCAGTAAGCATAGACTTACTTTTAACCATTTGTTTGATCTCTTTTGCTTTCAGGATAGAATAAACGATCTGGTTGTGCTCTTCAGCATCTGCTGCCCAGTAAACCTTAACACCATTTTTCTTTAAATTCTCCTCAAACTGAATCAGGTAATCATGCAGATTCGAAATTACATTCGATTTAATTGCAGAGGCCGCTTCCCGTAATTCCTCCCACTGCGGGGTTTGATGAGCAGAACGGTCACGTTTCTGTCTGATCCACCAGAGTGCACCATCATGCCAGTCGACACGTTCTTCATCTTTATTAAATTCTTCTGCTAATGCTGCGTGATCTAAAGTACTCTTCATGCCCTTATGGATGAACTGTTTAATATTTCTGCTATATGTATGATCTTAACTTTGCTTTTATTTCGCTGCAGAATTCCTTCCATGTGCATCAGACAGGAAAGATCTGGTGAAGTGATGTATTCAGCGCCATGTTTGGTATGATCAGTAATCCGGTCTTTACCCATTTTTACTGACACAGCTTCTTCTGCAATACAGAAAAGTCCGCCGAAGCCACAACACTCATCAACCCTGTCGAGTTCTGTTAATTCCAGACCCGATACCATATTCAGCAAATGCCGTGGTTTTGAAAAGTCAGGTGCAACCAGTTCAGACATTTGTGCCAGATGCAGCCCTCTTAATCCATGGCAACTTTGATGAATCCCAACTTTATGTGGAAAATGGGCATCCAGTTTCTCAATCTTTAAAACGTCGGTCAGGAATTCTACCAGTTCATAGATCTTTCCCCGAATCTCTGTCGCAGCAGCTTCATCAGCGTGCGAATGTAAATGATCTTTAACATGAAGTACACAACTCGCAGATGGTGCTACGATATAGTCGAATCCAGAAAAATTTTCTACGAATAGATCATTACAAGATTGTGTGAGATGTTCGTAACCCGAATTCGCCATTGGTTGTCCGCAACAGGTTTGTTTAGAAGGGTAGCTGACATCAGCACCAAACTTCTGAAGTAACTCCATCGTGGCTATCGCCGCATTAGGATATAACTGGTTGACATAACAGGGTATAAAAAGACCGATATTCATCTGTTTGTTTTATTTTTGATTTTAATTGTCGGATAGGGCCTTTTAGATTAAAATTCGATTTCAGGAATTAATCAGACACACAATCATTCGCAGAACAAAATACAAATTTTTTAGAAAGTTAAAACAGATAAAAGTGGATTTCTATTAATTAAACGAAGAAATTTTCATAAATTTTCCTGATACTTGAATATCAAAGCCCTCAGTGATTTTTAGCACCATGAAAATTAAATTTATTTACTTTTTTATCAGTCTGTTATCCATTCAGTTTAGTTTTGGTCAATCGCAACCAGAGCAAGGTCTGCATACCGATTCCATAAACTATGATGGCCTGCAACGCAAGTATATGTACTATATTCCATCGGGCATTGAAAACCTCAGGAAAGTACCTGTCGTGTTTTTTCTCCACGGAATGGGTGCCAGTGCCCAAATTGGTGTCAATGTTCTGGGGCCGCAATACCATGCACGCGCAGAGCGGGATAAGGCAATAGTTGTTTATCCGGATGCGACCTCCAAACATTGGAATGATAAATTGGGAGGTAGCTATCCACTAACCGACAACATTGATGATGTGGGCTATTTAAGCTCTTTAATAGACCTCTTCATCAGGGATTTCAAAGGAGATCCGAAACGGGTTTATTTCTCAGGCAGTTCGAACGGGGGAATGATGACCTACCGCTTAAGCTGTGATATTCCTGAGAAGATCAGAGCCATTGCCCCTTTTGTTTCAACAATTAGTCCTGCTGTAGCCCGGGAATTTGCAAATGCCAAACCCATACCTGTTATCATTACCAGCGGTACTGCCGATTCTGTTATTAAATGGAACGGTGGTGCGATAAAAGTCACCCGCACTCCGGAAATACTATCGGGAGATGAAAATGTTGCCTATTGGGTAGCCAGGAATGGAGTAAAGAAAAAAGCAAAAATCACACATCTGCCTGATCTTGAGCCTAATGATAACTCTACAGTTGAAATTCAGCATTATAAAGGCAAAAATGATGTGATACTCTATAAGATCATTGGTGGCGCACATACCCATCCAACACTCCGTGCGCCTGGAAAACCCTTAGTTAAGGGATTAAATATGGATTATAATTCTTTTGAACGGGTTTGGGATTTTATGATGTCATATAATTAGGTATAAGGAGCAAAGAATAAGAGCAAAGTATCAAGAACCAAGAACAAAGAGCCAAGAACCTGGAACCAAGACTAAATCCTGGTTCATTTGAAATTTGTGCTTGAGGACTTAAACTATTACGAAGTCATTTAATATTTTAGGATAAATTACAGACAACTGACAACACACAACCGGCAACTGAACTCAGACTAAATCTTGGTTCATTTGAAATTTTTGCTAAAGGATTTTTAACTATTAGTAATACATTTCTAAACAACGGTAAATTACTAACCAACTAATAACCAACAACTAACCAACTGATCAAAGAACCAGGACCCAAGACAAATACTGATTCAAATTACATTTCGAAACTTATAACTAACAACTTGTTAATGCCTGAAATACGTTGACCGTTTAATTCCAAGAATTAAACCTAAAGATGTATAAAAAATGGCAGTTAGAGAAACCCACAAATTAAGCAGATTAGAGCGTTACACCCGCAGC
>Ga0123337_10002215_pt1 | contig 22560 bp, 20 predicted proteins | sample frozenSSSSmetaG_FD_89792 | JGI IMG/M metagenome (GOLD analysis project Ga0123337, IMG submission 89792) | Glacier valley bacterial and archeal communities from Borup Fiord, Nunavut, Canada, to study Microbial Dark Matter (Phase II) -... | ecosystem: Environmental > Aquatic > Freshwater > Ice >...
GTCCTCTCCTTCGTGTGCCTTGTGATGGAGCACTTGTCCTTGGGCAGTGAACTTGTTCTCCGCCCACACCTGTTCCAGATGGATCAGCCCGCACTGGCGCGGGCAATACAGCCAATGCTGGAGAGCGGAAAGCGGGAGGAGGTGATCTTCGTCGAACATGGTGGATTTGAGCTTCAAGAATCATCGAGCCGGACGATGCTCTCGATATCCGTCGGGCCGAACTCGCGCCTGCCCATGATCAGCCGCAGCTTCGCAACCGGTAGCCCGGGCTTTTGCGAAACCACGTGGATCATCCCTTCCATCGGGTTCAGTTCTCCGGAAAGCTGCACCCGCACCCGCCGCCCCACGATTACCCCGTAGCGCAACTCGAAGGCACGTTTTCTCTCTTCAAGGTCACGCAACCATTTCCGGTGTCCAGCGTCGGACCCGTTGCCGGATAGATCCAGTTCGCCTTGGTCGAAGTTCATGGGAGGAGAGGGGATGATGGGGGGATGCGGCTGATAAATGACACGGAGCCTTGCTCGCAGCGCGAATATCCGGTGGGTGTCTTGACATTTCGAGCGTCGAGGAGGGCGACAACATGAGGGATTGATGGATGCTTCCGGCTCCGGGATTTGATAATGGCGGCAAGTTGGCCCGCCGTGTCCCAGCGGATGTCACGGATTAATAAATCAAATGTTTCCGGCGCACCTTCTTCATAACAGTCGGTATCCTCCAGCCATTCCGGGCACTCTGGAAACTCAGCTCCGGAACTTTCAAACTCGTCCCAGAAGTAGCGTGAACCACTCCTCCATCGGTTGGAAACATCCATCAATGTCACGCACTCCTTCCCGACATCTCCGACCAAACCCTCGATCAACGTACGGTCCGCATTGCCGATATAATGTGCGGTCCGAATCCCCCGCTCACGGACAAACGCCAATAGGGTGGAAACAACGTCAGCGGGGAGATCGGGGATGGGGGGCTTGGGCATGGTTAAATTCGTTCGATGATCTCGATTTCTTGTTCAGAGCAGAACTTGCGAAGATCTTCGGGGATAGTGACTTCGTAATCGGCGAAAGAGCGTGGAACTTCGATGCCTTCTTTGCGCTTCACCGTCACTCCTTCGAGGAGCTTGTGGCTCGGTGCCTTTCCAAGATCGTTGGGATGTTTGAAGATGATTAGTTTACGTGGTGCCATGGATCCTGCTGGACGCGCGGCGGACTGGTCGAATTGGAAAGCATTTTCCAGAGCCGTGAAGAGCAACTCAAGATCGCTTTCGTCTTCCGCATTTGGATGCCCTGTGTTTGGTCCCTCCGAGAAGCCAGTTTGCCTAGCAAGGAAGGGATTCACGAAGCCTTGGCATTTGTAAAGTCCGTAGGGGATGGTGTATTTGCGACCCATTTCGCCTTCCTCCTTATCCACATCGGTAAGACGGGTAATCGTATGCTCGGCGGTCACAATGCGATCAATCGAGCGAGAGAAGGAGATTTGTATGGGGCCGCGGATCTGTCCCGCGTTTGGCCCAGTGGAAAGAACTCCTCCGAAAGTCCTGATGTCAAAATAAGTTCCGCACATCCACTGTTGCAGCGTGCGGATATCGGATTGAGGGCGCTTCTTGGTCTTTTCGCCATCCCACTTCCCGTCGGGTTTTGCATATTGATCGATGTTTGTGGCAACACAAGCTTGGGCAATCAACGGATTGAGCGGACGTTTTTCCTGCACGAAAATCTGGTGGGTTGGCTCATTCCGAGTCGTTTGAACGAAGTTTCGGATCTTCCGCTTAATGCATACGTCAGTCACCAAGCCTTGGCTGGTTTCCGGATCAAGTCGGGGAAGGTTTCCTGCGTCCGGGTCACCGTTGGGGTTGGCATCGGTGCAGTCGAAGAGGTAGAGGAAGTCGTAGCGGTGGTTCATGGTAATATGTTGTTGGGATTGTGTATTCAGTTTTCGGTTGAGGGATCAGTAGTTTCTTTCTTGGTATAGAAATCTTGGCGTTGATGGTAGTAGCCGATGGCGAACAGGCCTTGCGCTTCGAGATTGAGGTGAGCCGGGTAGCCGTCAAGAGGGCCGTGGATGGCTTGGATGAGTTTTTCTCGGTTGGTTTTAATGCCACCGTCGAGTTTGGTGAGATGGTGCTGATAGGTCCTGAGAATGCGAGGAAAGACACTGCCTGGGGTGGCGGAGGCGCTTGAGTAAAAGCGCTCGCGGATCCCGGCGTTGATTTTACCAAGGGCATCCTCTTGGGTTTTCTCCAAAGCCGCGAATAGGCGGCCAAGAAGGTAAGCTGGTTCGGTTCGTTCGGTGTTTAGGCTCATGTCGATGGTTTGGTTGAAATTGCGGATCAGGATGGCTTTGAGAATGGAGGCTTTGAGATAGGAGACACGTTCGACGACCTTACCGTTACGATCTTTCTCAACCACCCGGAGGCGGTTCAGCACACCTTGAAAAAGTGTCATCGGGTAAGGCCCCCCGTATAGGATGGCTTGCATAAGTTGTCCTCCAAGTAGCGGGGAGATTGCTTTGCGTTCACGCGCTGATTGGTCGAGGAGCCGCTGGGCAGATGGGAATTCAGGTTCGTAGAAGGGATGAGGATCTCGGCTTCGTCCTAAAGAAAGATTTTGATAGTGGTCTTGCAGGCGTCCGAGCATATTGCCAACGGTTGTTACGTGCCAAAAGCGGACTGCGAGACGGCTCTTTGTTACTTTCGAAAGACCGAGAATGAAGAATTTTGAATTGGGGTCATCGTCGATATCTTTGACAGCGGCTCCGCCGCCTTTCCGCATGATATTGAGTAATGCCTCAATTTTCTTATGCAGAATTTGATTCTCGATCATTGCGGGTTCTGCGGTTTCATCCGCCTGCCCGCTGAGAACGCTTGCGAAAAGAGATTCTATTACGGTCTTTTTCTCGGTCCAGAAAACGGTGGTGGTGTCACCGATACCGACACGATGTCGATGAGATTGAGGACCCGAAAGCAGTGAGTTGAGAGCGTTGCAGTAGGCGAAGACCGCAGTTTGCGAAACTGGAGCATTGAATGACTGGTCTTTGCCGTATGATTGGTATGCGGGATCGTTGAATGAAACCAGAAGTGGAGAGTCCGCTCCGAACCCCTTCATTTTAGGCTCATGAAGGCGAGCGAGGACAGTGTGTTTACCGGTGACAAGGCAATGACCCTCTATCTGTATTTCGTGCTCGTTTTTGATAGATTTTCCCTGTTGCTGCCAAAACTCAGCAATCTCAGAGTAATCATGCACATCCTTGTGAGAGGGGATTACTCTGAAAACCCCTACTGGCGATGCAGATTGTTTGGCGATCTCATTTAATCGTTCCAAGTGGTCTTCTTTTTGAAACGTTAAAAAGAACTTGCAAACGGTCTGATATTCTTCGGATTTAATTTCGCTTTTGAAACTCAAGTGCAGCGTTTTAGCTGCTTCAAAGTGCTCGCTAGCAAGAGCTTCTCTTTTTGTGTCTTTGTCGAATGCAGTTAAGTAGGAAAGCTTGTCGCACAAAAAGTATGCCTTAGTATTTCGCGATCTTCCTCCTAAGTCCGGAGCTAGAATTTGACGCGGAACCTGTTTAGTCTTGGACTTTCCGGATTTGGTAGACTCAGTAATGGTATTACGCGCATCTTGGATCTCGTAGACTGTACCGTCGGGATTCAAGACAATCCGGAAAGTGACGTTCTGGACCGAGTAACCGGGAGTGGGGAGTCCATACTCCGGCTCATTCTTGAGTCGATGAAAAAGGTCGTTGAGCGATTGGAGGATCATGGCGAATCAGGCGATAGCTTGGTGGAATGGAGGAACGGAGATGATGCCGTCGCGCATTTCGGCACGGAAGAAGCGTGGTGTGGCGTCCCTGACTTTTTTTGTCCGAGGATCCTGGTCGAACTCGATATCGTGGAGCATAAAGCCGAGATCACGATTTTGATCTGAGGTGGGAAGATCGCATGGAGGGACAGGGTCGCCGGGTTCGAGGAGGGTGAAATGGGCCGGAAACTCGCGCGTGCCCAAGTAGGGATGATGAAAATACTGACCACGCCGCGCCCGACGGTTAAAAATGTCCAGGTGCTTCCCTTCTTTTTCGGAGCGGTCGAGCAGGTCGAATTTGGCTTCGATTATATAACCGACGTCGCGAAGAATGAGCGAGGATCGTTGCTGCCGTTCATCCTCAATGAGGATGCAGAGATTGCGAGGCTCTTCTCCAGCCATCATACGAGCGCTAGGTGACGTCATTTTCTTGCCGACTTCATTGCGGCGGATACTGGTGAAGCGGATAGGTTTGAGGACGTGGAGCTTATCGATGACCCAGCGGATTTGAGGTTTCCAGTAGATGGCCTCAAGCACTCCTCGGGCGGCGGATGGAGTGATCACGTCGTAGGAGACGCGTTCGGCTTTCATTTCGGGGCGGGTGAAGCAGGCGAAATCGCCCCAGACGTGGAGTTTGATGCCGTAGGACATAAGGTCAGAGGATGGATTGATTTGGAGTTAGGGTCAGGTCGGGTTCGGGATGGAGCCCGAAGTTATCCGAGTAGTGAGCCGTGCTGTTAAGGAGGAAGAAGCGGTCTTCGTGAAGAGAGAGAAGAATGCCGGCTTGAAGAAGTCGAGCATGCTGGGGCTTGGGGATGGCGACGGTGAAACGCTGAAGTTTGCGGGCGAGTTGCCGGATTTCCGTGGGGTCGAATGTCTGGCGGAGCTGCTCGCAGAGGACGCGACCTTTTTCGCGGTGGGGGATGAGAACCGCTTCGGTGTAATCGTCGATGAGGCAGAAGTCTTCGGCGCACTGCTTGAATGAGAAACACATGAGATCGGACGGCTCGGATAGGTGGCGAGGGTAGCAGTCTGAAATATGCTTTTGATCGGTGGAATTTCGATTGTCCCAATAGTGGCGTCGGAAGTAATCGTGGATGGCATCAAGGTCTAGGATGTCAGGCAGATTGGAGGCTAGAACCTGAGATGCGGAATTGGTGCAAGTTTGAATAAACGGCGGGGCTTTGACTTTATCGGGCTCGAAGAGAAAGAGCTGCCCAGCAGGTTGACCAGAGGCAGCCGTGAGAAGACCTTCACGGTCGCAGCGGCCTGCTGCTTGGGCGACCGAGTCGAGTCCGGCGAGAGCGCGAAAGACGACCGGGAAATCGATATCGACTCCGGCTTCGATAAGTTGCGTGGAGATCAACCGGGCGGGCAGTTTGTTGGTCAGGCGATCCTTAATCAACGCAAGCATTTCGCTGCGGTGCTCAGGGCACATGAGTGCAGACAGGTGGACGCTCGATTCGTCTCTAGGAAGTCGTTCGAAGAGTTCACGGGCATGACGGCGAGTGTTCACGATACAAAGTGCCTGTCCGTATTCTAGAACGCGTTGGATAAGGGTTTCGTCGGTGGTTTTTCCAGGAAGACGGACAGCCCGGACACGGCGAAGACTTTCGTAGAGCCGATCAGGTTCAGGAATGATCTCGCGTGGCGAAGCAAGTCCGATCGGGAAATCTTCGTGACGGGAAATTGCGGGCTGGGTGGCGGTGCAAAGAACCACCGAGGAACCGTAATGATTGACGATTTCTTCCAGCGAACGGAGGCAGGGGTCAAGGAAGTCGAGAGGAAGGGTTTGCGCTTCGTCGAGAATAATGACCGAGCGGGCAAGACGGTGAAGTTTTCGGCAGCGCGATGATCGGTTGGCGTGAAGGGATTCAAAAAATTGGACGTTGGTTGTAACAATGATCGAAGCATCCCAATTCTCCGCAGCGAGCCGGGAGGTTACGGTAGAATGGGCCGAGTCAGGGTCCAGATTCGAGTGATGCTCAACGACCACATCCGGCCCAAGATTCGCAAAAGCTTCGCGGAACCGGGAGGCATTCTGCTCGATGATCGAAGTGAAAGGGATGACGTAAATGACCCGGCGCAGGCCGTGGATGCGGGCGTGTTTCACCGCAAAGGCGAGAGATGAAAACGTTTTTCCTCCTCCAGTCGGAACCGTCAGAGAGAAGAGGCCGGGTGATTGTTCGGCAGCTATTCTGCAATGGTCGAGAATTTCCGCGCGGAGTCGGTTGACCGGTGTTGACGGTGCCTTGGAAGCGAGATCTTGAAGATGAGAGTCGAGTGCTTCTTCAAGCTCGGCGGGTAAGGGATTGTATGCGGGGCGGAAATCCTTCTGCCGGGAATTCATAAACGCTTCCGTGGCAAGAAAGTCAGCATCAACCAGTGTAGAAAAGAGAGCGCGTAGAAAGAAACCGAGTGAATGGCCGGAGCTAAGCGCAAAGGGAATGGCCGGGAAAGGCTGAGGAACCTTGAGGATTTCCTCCGGAACAGAGGACAAGTAATTTGGGACCGCCTTCTTGAGTCGCTTGTCAAGGTTGCTATCCGACTCGTCGATTCCGTTTGCGAGGCCCGCGTGATGGCCCGCGATCAGATAGGAGAATAACGGGCCGAAAAGCTTGATGTGTTCGTTGGCGTATTGCGCTCCGGCGGTGGAGTGATCGACTTTTCCTGAAACCTCGTCGATATGAGGATCTGCTTTGGATTTTAGATAGTTTTGCCAGATTGGAGCGAATTTCCCAAGATCATGCCACAGCCCGGCGAGGTAACCCCAGTCCCAGGCGGATTTGGCTTCGGGGGAATCTGGGGCGAACATTTCTTCAGCGAACTTGGCGGTCCACCAGGCGACTTTGTTGAGATGGCCGTGAGTGGGTTCCAAATGCTGACAGTGTTGGCATTTCTCCCTCTGGCACTGGGTGTCCGTTTCACCGTAAGGAGTGAATAGATGTTCCCATTTGTCAGGATTAGTGGGGAAATCCGGGTGGGTGTGGGCGTAGGCTGGCACGGGTGAGGAAAATGGTGGCTGTTCGAGTTGCTATGAGTTAGGCGGGTCTGATGGGGAGGTGTCAAACTGCAAATGTCAGGATGGGTGCGGGCGTAGCGCTGGGAGGCGGGATTGCCCGATGGGGGAGACGGAGTTAGGCTGCTTTGTCGATGACTTTAACGGCCGGGGTGGGACAAATACGGGGCTAACCTCAGAAAAAGTGTTTTTTTTGAAGAGTTTCGCCCCGGAACCATTCCCAGATGCGGACGGGAGGCCTTTGGGGAGAGCTTCGCGCAGTTCGATGACTCCGCATCCGCTACCGCGACAGGAATGTCGCGACTCCTTTCAGACGATGGCGTTTCATGGGCATCGACGCTTGCAGAGCGCAGCTACAAGGCGGGGCAACGGCTTGAGCGAGGAGGAGATCAAGCGGGTGGAGGCATAAGGAGTGGCGACATTCCTGTCGCCACAAGAGTTTCGATTCCTATTTCTGTGCTGATTTTCAAAACAGCCGGATTCAAGCCCGCTTCCGAGGTCTTCCCTAGCGTGGGGACCCCGGGCTGTGGCGCTGGCAGGAATGCCTTGAGAATGCCCCTCCAAACGGCTAGCCTGCGCGCGGTGAACATTGTGGATCAGATCATTCTGCGTGCGTCGGCCGAGCGGCCGGCGTTGATCGCGGATGGGGTGATGCTGACTTTCGGCGACTTGCTGGAGCGGGTTTCGCAGGTCGCGGCGTGGCTGGACCGCTGCGCGGGATTCCGGAAGGATGGGGTGCCGAGGGTCGGTCTGGCCTGCGGAAACGGGGTGGATTACGTCATCCTCGCGCTGGGGATTTTGAAAGCGGGCGGTTGTCTGGTGCCGGTGGCCGAGGAGCTGACCGCGGCCGAGCGGGCGGAGGTGGTGGAGCGGACGGCCTTGTGCGGACTGATTTTGGGTAAAGGGGAATCGTGGCGACGGGACGAGGCGCGGGGATTCGAAAAATCGACCGCCGCAGTGTGGCTGCCGCTGGACGGTGGCGGACTGGAAAACGAAGAGGAATTTTCCGAGCTGGATCCCGCGTTCATCCGCTTCAGCTCGGGCACGACCGGTAAAAGCAAAGGCGTGGTGCTGAGCCATCGGAAACTGCGCGAGCGCATCCTGGCGGCGAACGCGGCGCTGCAGATCGGCCCGGGCGACCGCGTGCTGTGGATGCTGCCGATGGCCCATCACTTCGCCGTTTCGATCGTGCTCTATCTCTATCATGGTGCGTGTACCGTCATCGGCACTTCGCATCTGGCAGCGGAAATTTTGGAAACCGCCAAAGCCACGCGGGCGACGGTGATTTACGGCGCGCCGTTCCATCACTCACTGCTGGCGGCGGACGACGGCGGCTACGCCTGGCCGGACCTGCGTCTGGCGGTCAGCACCGCCGCGCCATTGCCTGCGGCGATCGCCAAAGGTTTCCGCGAGCGGTTCGGCAAGCCGCTGGTGCAGGGCCTGGGGATCATCGAGATCGGCCTGCCGCTGGTGAACACCGGCGGGGCGGGGGATTCACCGACCGCGGTGGGGCGTCCACTTCCGGCATTCGACGTGGAACTCCGCGATGAGGAAGGCATGCCGGTTCCTGTTGGAAATACGGGCGAGCTGTGGATCAAGGGACCGGGCATGTTCGACGCGTATCTATCACCCTGGCAGACGGTGGATGAAATATGCGTGGACGGCTGGTTCGCGACGGGCGATCTGGCGGAGACCGACGCGGCCGGCCGAATCTATCTGAAGGGCCGCAAAAAGAGCGTGCTGAACGTGAGCGGCATGAAGGTTTTCCCCGAGGAGGTGGAACAAGTGCTCGAGCGTCATCCCGCCGTCCGGCGCTGCCGGGTGAGCGGCTCCAGCCATGCGGTGCTCGGAACGGTGCCGGTGGCCGATGTCATTTTGCACGATGGCGAGACCGTGTCCGCCCGCGAGCTCGTTCACTGGTGCCGTGGCGTTCTCTCGATTTACAAGGCCCCGGTGCGCATCCGTTTTGTGGACGAACTGCCGATGACCGCGAGCGGAAAAATCCGGCGCGTGTGAGCGGAGTTTTCGAAATCGGTTGAATAATCCACTTTCCGCGCCGTCTGTTGAGGTGTGAAAACCAATTCAAAATTCCGGACGATCCGATTAGGCTTGTACGCTGCCTTGCTAATACCGGTCGGCATGAGCGTGAGCTGTATGACCACCTACGACGCCTACGGACGCCCGATGCAGACGGTGGATCCCGGATTGGCCGTGGCAGGAGTCGCGGCTGCCGGATTGATCGGGTATGCGGCGGCTAACAACAACCATCACCACGATCACGGCTACTACGGTGGAGGTGGTTATTACGGTGGCAGTGGCTACTATCGCGGCGGTGGATACCACTACCGTTGACGCGTGGGGTGCCAGGGCCACCTCATTTTGAAATCACCCGTTCCAAAGGGCTGGCGGACCGTGGTTGCTGCGTCTCGCTGCAACGTCGCATTGCGGCAAGACGCCCAATCCTGTCAGTTTAAGAATTTTTAACCGCAGATGAAAAGGATTCACGCAGATGAAGAACACAGATAAAGACTACGTTTTCGTCCTGTCCATCTGCGTTCATCCTGTCCATCTGCGGTTGGATTCTCTTAATTTTTAACCCTATCCTGACAGTATTGGGCGAGACGCCGCAACCACCTTTTCGCGAGGCCCGGCCTTGAAAATCAGGCACTTCCAGAATGAGGTAGCCCTGCGTGGGTTGCGGCAGGGTATCGACATTTCAGGAATGGCGCGTCATTCTCAGCGTCCGTTCCCGACCACCCATGCCAGCCACCGCGAGCCGCCTTTCCGTATTCACTGAGTCCGTCATCCGTGGCACCACGCGGATGGCCAACCAATATGGAGCGATCAACCTGTCGCAGGGATTTCCCGATTTCGATCCGCCAGAGGAAATCCTGGCAGCCTTGGAACGTGCCACGCGAGGGCCGCATCACCAATATGCCGTGACTTGGGGCGCACCGCGGTTCCGCGAGGCGCTGGCGCGGAAGATCCAACATTTCACGGGGCTGCCCATCGATCCGGACCAGCATCTCGTCGTCACCTGCGGCAGTACCGAGGCAATGATGGTGGCCATGATGACCGCCTGCAATCCGGGCGACAAGGTGATCATCTTCTCACCGTTTTACGAAAACTACGCGGCGGATGCGATCCTCTCCGGTGCCGAACCGATCTACGTGGCGCTGCGTCCGCCGGGTTTTGGTTTCGATTCGGAGGAACTCGCCAAAGCGTTCCAACAGAAGCCGAAAGCGATCGTCGTCTGCAATCCATCGAATCCCACCGGCAAGGTCTTCACCCGCGCCGAGCTAATGGAAATCCTGCGTCTGGCGGAAGAGCATGATGCGTTTGTCATCATGGATGAACCTTACGAGCACATCGTTTACGCACCGCACGAGCATGTCCATTTCGCCGCCTGCCCGGTGCGTTTGATAGAACGATCACCTGCAACTCGCTCTCGAAAACCTACTCCATCACCGGCTGGCGTCTCGGCTACGTACAGGCGGCGCCGGCGGTGATCGCGCAGGCGCGGAAAGTGCATGACTTCCTAACTGTCGGTGCCGCCGCTCCGCTGCAGGAGGCCGCGGTGGCCGGGCTGGAGCTGCCGGACAGCTACTATTTCGGCCTGCGAGATCTCTACACCGCCAAGCGCGACCTTTTCCTTGGCCTGCTGCGCAAGACCGGGCTGCCGTTCACCGAGCCGCAGGGTGCCTACTATGTGATGATGGATATTTCCTCGCTCGGTTTTGCGACGGATACCGAGGCGTCCGAGTGGCTGATCCGCGAGATCGGCGTGGCCGGAGTGGCGGGTTCCAGCTTTTTCCGCGAGCCGGTGAACCATCTGATCCGTTTCCACTACGCGAAGAACGAGGAAACGCTGCGGGCTGCGGGCGAGCGGCTGCTGCGACTTGGTTAGGGTCGGGTCACCTGCATTTTCATGAACCATCTGCCTCCGGAGCTGACCGGGATTTTCGCCCGGCGGGTTTCTATCGTTCCGGCAGAGGAGACGAGCGTGTCTGTGAATCCGGCAGGTGCTCCGGATTGGCCGGGAGTTTTCCAGTTCGTCAGATCCGGGCTAGCGCAGGTGGTGAAGGTGAGGTCGGTGAGCGAGGTGTCGCGCTGGTATTGAAGGATATAATACGCCGGATCCGCCACCGTGACAGGCATCCGCGGCGCGGGGTCGTTAGGAACCACCGGTGAGGTGCCGAACGCGTATTCGATGAGATTGCAGCGGCCGTCCTTGTCCTGATCCAGGTTGGGATTGTTGGAAATCGTTCCGGCGGCCAGGCTGTTGGAGGTTTCCAGCGTGGCTGCCCAGGTGGTGAAGGACGGGGGCGGCGGGCTTGACACGGTGAGCGTCTGATAGGAAGCCGGGAAATCATTGCCGGAGATGACCGGTGCCACCGACATCAGATAGGTTCCGGCGGCCGGCGTGAAGGAGCCGCTGTTGGTTGCCAGGGTCTGGACGGTGTTGTTCGTGAGCGACGAGACGTTCGTGAAGGTGATCGCGTCGATGAACCAGCCGAACGCGTCGCCCGAGCTCGGATAGTATCCGCCGCTGCTGAATTCAAGAACGAAGCGGATGCGGAACGATTTTCCCGCCATGCCGCTCAGCGTGGCGGAGCGGGCGGTGAATCCGCTTTCTCCGGAATTTCCGTATCCCTGCTGGTCGTAGATGTTCTGCCAGACTGCGGAGCCGTCCTCCCTTGCCTGCACCTTGAACCGCTCGCTGGTGGTGGAGTAACGGACGCTGCTTTGGAACGCGAGCGACGGACTGGTCATGCCGTAGTAAGTGCCGTTCAATTCGAGGAACTGGCTGCCGCCGGTGGAATGTTCGAGGTGGAATGAGGCGGTGCCCTGTTGTTTCACCGAGGTGCTGAGCACGGAATAGGTGCCGGTTTTCGTGGCGGTGACGTTGGTGATGCTCTCGCAGTTTTCCGCGGCGGCGGCAGAGGTGTTCCAACGGTTCCAATGGTAGCCGGTGCTGCCCTCGACGGCGTTGAACGTTAGATTTTGAGTGCTGCCGGCCGTCGCAGTGGCGGGGCTGGTGATGGACGGCGGGGAATAGGTGAGTTTCAGGTCGGCCTTGGCATTTTTGGAAGCGGGAACAACGAGGCTGGCGGTGCGGTTCATTCCGAGACCGGAAAACGTGACCGTGCGTGTGGCCGCGGTGGTGGAGATGGGAACGGCCCATCCGCCGCCGGTCGCGGTGAGGCAGTAGGTGGTGGTGCCGCTGACGTCGACCTTCAGGCCGGAGATCCCTTCACCGGCATCGTAGAAATTGTTGGAATTGAGATCGTAATAGGCCACGCCGGTGCCAAAGGAAGGATCGGCAACCTGCCGGCCGAAGTCCTGGGTGACGAGCTGGGGGCCGACCGTGCCATTGCTGCCGAGCTGCACTCCGACGCCGATTTCACGGAAGGACGAATTGTGAATGCTGTTGCGATGTCCCCGGGGATTCTGCATGCCGTAGGTTCCGCCGGTGCCCCAGTCCACTTCGAATCCTGCATGGCCGTACCAGGTGCTGGTGGAATAGGCATAGATGTTTTCCCCGTAGGTCCACCAATCGTATCCGGCGGCGGTGATGCGGCTGCCGGGATCATTGGCGGGATTGGTTTCATCGTGCGACTGGGTGGCGTTGTTGAGCATCCAGAGTGAATGACCGCGCGCGGCGCTGGTGAGAGCCGCGCTTGGAGCCAGCGGAGGAGTCGCGGGAATGGCGTTGAATTCATTTTGAAGGACAGTTAGATCAACGCCGAACTGAGTGTAGGCAGCGGTCACGCCGGGATCGGTAGTGGCGGCCAGACGGCCACCTTCCGCCGAAGGGTTGGCCCGCGCGCGGTTGATGAGCTCGATGTAGAGTTGTTCGTCAGCGTTGGGATTGCCGAAATTGTAAAGTGTCTGCGCGAGACCGGCGGACGGAGCAGCCATGAGGCAGACCACCGGGATCAACTTGAAAAATCGGGACGGCGGAGCGGTGTTTTGAGGCATTGGGAAAAGAGTTGTTTGAATTCCATCCGGTCGTTTTCCCCCGGCACGCCCGCGAATTCCCGTCCCGAAGAATCCGAAGCGCTGTGGCGGGTGATACGGCCAAGGCACAAGTGCCCGGCGATGGGAACGCATGCGATGTGCCAAGCGGGGATTATTTGTTAAAATACATTAACAATCAGGTAGTTGTGAATTTGAAATACGAAGAGCCAATCACAAGGAGTCGATGGTTTCCCGCAATTCTTGCGTGATTCCCTGCATGTTTTTCCGGGTATGGGCGGATACCTCCTTGATGTCCGGCCCGTCCACGCGTTCCGGCTATATCGCCATCGCGTCCGGGTGCTCTGGCTGAAGGTGGATCGTGGCAAAGTCAGCAGCAGAATTTCCGCCGGTGAAATCTCGGATCAGATCGCAAAACCCGCATGGATACCGGCTCTCAAAACGATCCGCGTGCTCCGGTTTCAAAATCATTTCGCGGAGGTCATGTTCCCGGCGAATTGACCGGCTTGCCGTCCATGCGGTTGGCTCCGGGCATGTTTCTTACGAGGTCTTGGAAAAGATGAAACGCGTGGACCCACAGGCCCTGTTGGATGGCTGGTAGAATTTTATCGGGCACTTTCAGGAACGCCTTCTTTTGATCCAGCATCCACCGCAGCAATCCGGGATCCACTTTTCCCCGGCGGCGGATGAGGTCGCTCGTGATTCCCAACAGGCTTTCGGCCTTGGGTATGCCGGAGTAGCAGCTGATGTAGTAATGATAGATCCAGGCTCCTGTTTCAAACTCGGGACCGACATCGACCGGCGGGTTGAATTCAGGTGGCATCAGCTTTAGAGCGCCGGGCGATTCCCAAAGCGCGCGGTTGAACGCCGCCTGATCCAGATGGCTCTTCAATTTTGTCACCTGTTCGTTCCAGAGTTCATGCCACCTTGAATAGATGGCATGGCATTGGGGATTGTCCCGGCAGAACATCACGCCGGCGTTTGCGTAAGGGAGAAAGGGGTAATTCCAGCCCATTGGCTGGTAGATCCTGCGGCCGATGTGTTCAGGGAAACAGCCCACACGGTCCACATGATCCCTGTTCTGGCTGGCGGCAAGGCAGTCGCAATCCAACCGCGTCAAAACCTGCGGATCGACAATGACCGCGTCGATATCCAGGTAGAGGAAATCGCCGGTCAGGTGGGACCGGAGCGTGGTCTTCAGGTAGCGGCTCTTGAACAACGGCGTCCGGTGAGGCGTCTTGACCACGACCACCTTGTCCATCCAGGCGCGGAGCCGGATTCCTGCGGATTTGGCCAATTTGTGGGTCTTGCGGTCGATCACGCACACCATCGTGCAGTTTGGGACCGTGGTGCGTGTAAGCGCCGCGCTGGCGGCGAGGACGTGGAAACCGTCTGACGTTTCCGTACAAAGGACGTAGGCGATTTGTAATTTGGTCATTTTGTGGATCAGTCACTGTGGTGGAGCGGCCCGCACCAAGTAAAGCCCTATTCGGTGTTAGGCAAGGCCGGTCTGGAATCCCGGTGCTGCTCCCCGGTTTCCGCTCTTGCAGAAGGCCCTTTCCCCCACAAGAATCCCGCCATGTTTTCTCCGAAGTGGAAAAAGGAAGCGCTGCACCTGGCCAAGGGCGCGCGGAAGTTCATGGATTACAAGCGGGACATCCTGAAGCCGGACCGTCTGGCGGAAATCGAGTCCCGCCGCAAGGATCTGCTCGCCGCAATCAAGACCAAGGAGCTCGAAAAGGTGAACGAGGCGTCGAAGCAGCTCCGTGCGGTTTGCGAAAAGGCGCTGCCTTACGAAAAACCGGTCGGCTGGCTGGAGGAGAACGTCGAGGTCATGTTCGTGGCCATCGTCATCGCGCTCGGCCTGCGCGCCTACTATTTGCAACCGTTCCGGATTCCGACGGGCTCGATGCAGCCGACTTTGAACGGCATCATCGCCACCCCGCTGCCGCAGGACAAGTGGCCGAGTTTCCCTCAGCGGATGATGGAAAAAGCCCTCCGCGGCCGCAGCTACGTCCGCGTGGTGAATGATCAGGATCGGCTGGTGGTGGACGCGAAGGACATTCAGTACATGCATTTTTTCAGCCGCTCGGAGCTGTATTTTTCCGACAGCTCGCCGCTGATGCTACCTGCCCCGCTCAATCCGCTGAGGGAGGTGGGTCTGGAAAACGCGTTTGCGATCGCGCGAAAAAACAACGGGATTTTGCCGAAGGGCACCGTTATCTGCGAAGGGACGGTGGACTCGGGCGATCTCGTGCTGGTGGACAAGTTTTCCTATCATTTCCGCAGTCCGAAGCGCGGGGAGGTTTTTGTTTTCGACACCGTCGGCATCGAGGGGACGAAAAAAAGCGCGGGTGCGAAGAAGGGTGCCATTGTCGAGCAGGAAGACGCCACGCACTACATCAAACGTCTCGGCGCGGTGCCGGGAGACACGCTTTCCATCGCGCCGCCGCATGTGCTGATTGATGGGAAGGTGGCGCGTGAGCCTGGTTTTGAGAATGTTTACACGCTTCCGCTCTATGGTCACCCGGGGACGTTGGGTTATTCTTTCGCCAGCTCGCGTGGCTCCGCCTATCCGCCGTTGTTATTGAAGGCGGGTGATTCGATCCATTTGAAGGACAAGGAGGCCGTGCCGGGCATGCGTGAATATGCAGCCCTCGGCGACAACAGCGGCAATTCACTCGATTCCCGCTATTGGGGGACGGTGAAGGAATTCAATCTCGTCGGTCCTGCGCTTTTCTCGCTGTGGCCGATCACTACCGGGCACTGGGGCTTCATCCGTTGATGCCGTGTCCGCCGCTTCCGAAATCACCAGCAGGGCGAAGTCGAATCTGGCATTCGCTCTGAAAATCCTACCCCGTGAGAGGCGTGAGGATATGGTGGTTTTCTACGCGTTCTGCCGGACGATGGATGATCTGGCGGACGACCCCGGCATGTCGGCCGACACCCGCCTGGAACGCCTGGATGCTTGGAAAAACGGGCTGCTCACTGGATTCGACACGCCGGATGAATTTCAAAAGGAGCTCATCGAACTGCGCGACCGCCAGCAGATTCCCAACGAGCTGCTGGTCGCGATCATCGAAGGCTGCCGGATGGACGTCCATCCGCAGCGGTTCGAAAGGTGGGACGATCTGTCAGGCTACGTCTGGAAAGTCGCCTGCGCCGTGGGGTTGGTTTCCATCAGGCTTTTCGGCTGCTCGGATCCCGGTTCGGAGAAATACGCCGTCGCTCTCGGCAAGGCCCTGCAACTCACCAACATCCTGCGCGACATCGCCGAAGATCTGTCGAACGGCTGCCGGATCTATCTGCCGCTGGCGGATCTGGAGAAATTCCAATACACCGAGCAGGACCTCGCCGCCCGCGTGTATGACGGGCGTTTCCTCAAACTGATGGCCTACGAAGCGGACCGCGCCGATGGGTTTTTCCGCGAGGCGGTGGAGTCGCTTCCGGCGGCCGATCAGGGCGCGCTGGTGCCCGCCCGGATCATGGGCGAGATTTACCATTTGCTGTTGGAAAAGATGCGCGCCGGTCATTTCCACGTTTTCGAAAAACGCTACACCGTCTCGAAGCCCCGCAAGCTGGCGATCCTCTCGAAGCATCTGATTGCACGATCCTCCTGAGTCGAATAGACTCGCGGAAACCAACGTCCCAAAAGCCCATGTCGAAACCCACTCTCGCCACCGCCGCCCTCTGCCTGTCCTCGCTCGTGGCCTGCATCCCACCCGAGCCGCCACCCGCGCGTTTCCGGCCGAATCCACCCTATCCGCCCACTCCGATGCTGGACGCCTATGGCCAGCCGATCGATCCCGCGCCTCCGGTCAACCCGGATCCGGCGCCGGCACCCGCTCCCACACCGCCCGGCATCGGCGGCTACCCGACGGCCACGAAAACGGCGAATCCGAACCAAGTGCTCAGCCCGTACGAGCCGTTCAACGTGATCGATGTGGAAGGCTTCAAGTCCGGCCAGCTTGCCCGCGATCCCTCCAACCAGAAAATCTTCCGTATTCCCTGAAAGCTCCGCGATGCTCGTTAGATTGCAATTAGCTCGATTTTTCAACTTGTTAAAGGCCAGCGGGATTGCTAGTTCATTCCTCGGAAATTAACCACACCCCCAATGAAATCACTACTAATCAAAACCATCGTGTGCTGCGCGGCACTTCTTCCATTAACGGTCAATGCCAAGGATTACGGCGGCTGGGCTCCTGGCAAGACTTTCACTTTCAAGGTGACCGAGCGTCAGTCGTTGAAAGCTTCGCTCTCCGGTGGTGCCAAGAAAGTGGCTGTCCCAGCCGGAATTCCTGACTACAAAAAGGGTGCGAGCGTCAAATTCAAAATTGGAACCAAAGGTCAACTCACCGGACCTGATGGCCTGTCGATCCCATTCAAGCAGGACGCTACCACCGCCAATGTCTATGCCACCCTTCCGACAAAATCAAATCCGCGTGCGAATGTCGCCCAAGTTTACAAAAACGACAAAACGCCTACGGGTGCTTCCTTGACTTTCTTCAAGGTCACGGTTTCTGGGTTCTCTTCAACTGTCACCACAGTGACTTACATTCTCGAGTAATCCGATCGAAAAAATTCAAACCTGCAAAGGAGAGCCCCGCGCTCTCCTTTGTTATTTCAGGCGGGTGATTGCGTCTGCTATTTCAGCGGTCGTTCCACCTCACGCTTGCTCTCCGGAACCTGATTTCATTCCTTCTACGCATTCCGATCCAAATAATTTCGCGAAAAGTGTGGTGACATAAAACGCAGCGGCCAATCACTTCCCCTTCTGCCTGAGCTGTTCCAGTCTTGAAAGCGGCTTCACTGGTTCCGCCTTGGCTTGCGCTTCGGCGGGCTTTGCGGGTTCGGCTTTGGTTTCTGTTTTAGCAGCGGCGGGTGAGGGGGCGTCGATGCGGAGGGTGCTATTAAGGGCGGTCTGATGGAGGATGATACCGCCGTTTTCGGGGACGGAGATGCGGCAGAAGACGGCGTTGTGTTTGCCGATGGTGGCGTCCGCGGCGAGGCTGAGGGGGAAGGTGATTTCCTTCTGGTCCTGGGCGAGGGATTGCGGCGGGCAGGTAACGCCGTGGGGGAGGCCGGTGAGTTCGGCGGTGGCGGGGCCGGTGAACGGGTGTTTGTTCTCAATTTTTCCTAACATGGCTGAGCTGCAGCCTTGTTCGGTGGCGGCGAGATCGAGCGTCATGGTGAGGTAGGGCTCGGCGACCTTGAGCGGGGTGAGGGCGGAAGAGACGAGAATGGGGCCTTGCGGAGTGTTCGCCTCGGCGAGGACGCAGACCTGCCAATCGGCGGTGGCGGCGTCGGCGCTGGCGTTGAGCTCGTAGGCGGCTTCCGATTGATCGCCGGGAATGTCGATGGTGACGGGGCCGGTGACGCCGGGCGGATTCCACAGGAAGCGCACGCTGATTTTTTCGGTGTAGCCGGGACTGCGGGTGAGGCGGACTTTCAGGGCGAGCGTGCCATTCTGGACGAGCGGGACGATGGGTTTTTCTAGGTCGATTTTGAAAGGCGCATCGCTGATGACGGCGGTGGCGATACGATCGAAACTGGCGGAATGATAGGCGCCCTCGTTGTTCACATCGACGTGGTTGATGGTGTCGATGAGTTTTCCGGTAAGGACTGGCTCGCCCACGGATTTCAGGGAAAACGGATGGAGGCTGCCGGCGACGGGCGCGTCCGACGCGGCCTCGAAGACGACGGCGAAATTATTGATAGAGCGCGGGACGGGCGGCGTGTGCATGGTGACTCCGGCAGGCAGGGAGCCGGCCTCGAACGTGGCATCGCAGGCGATGTTTTCCCGGGTGATGTTGACGACGGCGGCGCAGCGGTTGCCGCGCGGTACAGGGAAGGTTTTCCACTTCTGGCTGTTCACCCGCTCGACGACGGGGAGGGTGGCTGCAAGGGCGGGGGACTTGGTGGTGATTTCTATCCGATAAGTGAAGTCCGGGCCGGTGCGGTCGAGCTGGTCGTGGATTTTGAGGCCGTATTCGCCATCGGCGGGGCAGTTCCAGGAGATGACGCTGTCGGGTGCGCCCTGGTCGTCGTTCGCGGCGAGCTGTTTGCCCTCGGCGGAGTGGATGGAGAGCACGGAATCGAGCGGCGAGCGGAGGCTGCGGGCGATCACGCGGAGCACGAGGTTCTGGTCCTTCTTCGCGGTGAACTTGAACCAGTCGGCCTTCGAATCGCCATCAAGGATGCCGTGGGCGGCGCAGGGCAGTGGCGGCATCGGCGTGGCGGTTTTGAAATCGGCGTTGGGAGAAACTTCCCTAACTGACTCCAGCGGGGAGACGGTGATCCAGTGAGGCGAGGGAGCGGAGAGGTTTTCCTGGATGGGAAAAATGGGGAAGCGGTCGTAAGCCTCGGTGGGGAGGGTTATGGTTTGTTTGATTGGGCCGGAAGGATCACCGATGAAGGTGAATTCAATGGTCTCGCCGGGCATGTCGCCGGTGGGGAAAACCGCCAGGGGCCGGGGGAAGGTGCCGATGTGGAGGCGGTATTGGCACTGGTCGTTGCCCTCGTAAGCGGCCTCGTGGACGAGAATGCGGTAGTCGCCATCTTCGGGGGCGATGATGGAGACGCAGGAATCGGTGCGGAGGAGGGGAGTGTCGTCGCAGGCGGCGAGTTCGAATTTTTTCGGATCGAGAATGGCGATGTAGGAATCGAACATGACGCGGCCCAACCGCATGGCCTCGACCTCGACGGAGAAGCGCTGGCCTTTTTTCAAACTGCACACGTAGTAGTCATCGTCCTCGTTGCCGGCGGTGGCGTTGACGGTGCTGTTGAGTTCGATTTTCTGCGCGGTGTCGAAAGTGGCGTTGGGTTCCGTTTCCGAAATGTTGGGAAACTGGCTGATCCAGAACGAGCGGAGTTCGGTGAGCCCGCCGGGGCTGCGGAGGCGGAGCGAGTGCTCACCGAGCGGTGCGTCCGGCGCGATTTTGATTTTGGCGACTGCGTGTTTGGGATCCTTGATTTCGATGGCTGATAGGGAAAGGCCGGGTTCGTAGAAAATGGCTTCGGCGGTTTCCTCGAGGCGCTCGCCGTGGAAGTGGATTTCCATTTCCGTGCCGCGCTGGCCGCCGCGCGGGTCCACGAGATTGAGGATCGGTGAGAAAGCGGCGAGCGGGGTGATGAGGGCGAGGAGGATGGAGAGTGGTTTCAAAGGCTTGGATTCGGGACTTTTTAACCGCAGATGAACGCAGATGGACGTGGATGGAAGAGAAGATGATGTGGGTAGGGAGTATTCATAAGACCGAAATCTTCCTCTTATCTGTGTTTATCTGCGGTTCAATTCTCTTCAATGAATGAGGAGGCAAGGGGTCGATAGCAGGAGCGGGGTGGTCCTGAGGTGTTTTCAGTTAGCGACGGTCGCAGACCGACGCTACAGGGTCAGGCTCGCTTTGATAGAAGTGCATCGAGGACTTCGCCGCCGGCGACGATTTCGATGGGGCGGTTGCCGGGGGACATGAGTTCCTTGTCGGCGTTGATGCCGATCTGGTTGTAGATGGTGGTGGCGAAATCGGCGACGGTGACGCCATCGGTATCGACCTCGCCGCCGAGGCTGTCGGACGCGCCGTGGACGTAGCCTTGTTTCATGCCACCGCCGGCGAGCATGGTGGAGAAGACGCGGGGCCAGTGGTCGCGACCGCCGGTGGCGTTGATCTTCGGGCTGCGGCCGAACTCGGTGGTGACCATGACGAGCGTGGAGTCCAGCATGCCGCGGCGTTCGAGGTCGCGGATAAGGGTGGCGATGGCCTTGTCGGTTTGCGGAAGCTCTTTCTGAATGTTGCCCTTGATGTTGTCATGGTGGTCCCAGCCGCCGGCGGTAAGGGAGACGAAACGCACACCGCCTTCGATCAGGCGGCGGGCGAGCAGCATGCGCTGGCCGGCGGCGGTGCGGCCGTATTCGTCCTTGAGCGCGTCGGGCTCGGCTTTGAGGTCGAAGGCCTCGCGGGCTTTCTGCGAGGAGATGAGCTTGTAGGCATGCTGATAGAACGCATCCATCGATTCGATGGAATCGGATTCCTCCAGCGTTCGGAAGTGGTGGTCCACGGTTTCCAACAGCGACCGGCGGCGGGCGAAGCGGGCGTCGTCCACGCCTTTCGGGAGATTGAGATCGCGGACTTGGAAATCCTTCTGCTCGGGATTCGAGCCGAGGGCGAAGGGGCCGTAGGCGGAGGAGAGGTAGCCGGAATTCGCATACTCGTTCGGCACGGATGGCACGCAGACATAGGGCGGCAGGTCGTTTCTTGGTCCGAGTTCGTGTGAAATGACCGATCCGATGGACGGATACTCCAGTGCGGGCGACGGCTTGTAGCCGGTGAACATGTTGTGCGTACCACGTTCGTGGGCGGCCTCGCCGTGGGACATGGAGCGGATAATGGTGACCTTGTCGGCGATCTGCGCCGTTTCCTTCATGAACTCGCCGAACTGGATGCCGGGGATCTTTGTATCGATGGCACCGAATGGGCCGCGGTATTCGGACGGGGCGAAAGGTTTGGGATCGAATGATTCCTGATGGGCGAGGCCGCCGGGGAGGAAGATGTGGATGATGCCTTGGGCGACGGCATCGTGGTTGGTGTAGGTTTTCGTATCGCCGAACGCCTGGTTCCGCAGGAACTGCGGGAGTGTGAGGCCCAGCCCGCCGAGCAGTCCGACGTAGAAGAACTCGCGGCGAGACGAGTAGCGTTCGAGTGGATTTCCGGGGCAGATGGGTTTCATGGGTAAAAAAGGTTTTGGAGCGCCGCGCCTCAACCGGTCCGATACGATGGTGCAAAAATCTTCATTTCAAAAAAGAATCTCGATGCAGCTTCGGGGTTGGCGCGGCGGGATTTGTGATCTAGAGAATGTGCCGATGGAAGCGCCACAAGTGGATGGATTACAAGCAGGTAAGCTGATCGGCAGTGGCGGCTGCGGACGGGTGTATCAGGCGACGGATGAAAACGGGGTGGCGCTGGCGGTGAAGGTTTTCGATACAACGGGGATTTCGCGCGGGATTTTGGAGACCATGACGGAGCGGTTGGAGGCGGGCGGATGGCCGGACGGCGTGCTGCCGGTGATTTCCGCGACGTTCAGGGAAGGGCGGTCGTTCTGGGTGATGCCGCTGCTGGCGGATACGAAGGAGGAGAAAATAGTGCCACGGAGTTTGCAGATGACGATCGACGCACATCCGGGCGAAGGATCGTGGAAACTGGTGAGGTCGCTGGCGAAGACGCTTTCCGCGATGCACGAGCGGCGGGTGGCGCATGGCAATCTGAAGCCGGGCAATGTGTTTTCCGGCGATGACGGCGAGCCGCTGTTGAGTGACTGGGCGATGGGCAACATGCCGGGCGTGAAGCATTTCAATTTCACCGACGCGGTGCTCTATCAGCCGCCGGAACAGCTCCGGGAGCCGCACGGTTATCTGGAGGAGGCGGGCTACCGCTGGGATGTTTTTTCCTTCGGAGTGCTGGCCTACCGGGTTCTAACTGGGAGATTTCCGAGATGTCATGAGACGTTCGGTTTCGTCGCTCCCGCAGCCGGGGAGAACCGGAAGGAGGGGATCCAGGCGGACTTGGGAAAAGTGGCGCGCAATCTGGAGACGCAGCCGGACGTGATCTGGCCGGACGAGGCGCGCAACCCGCTGGAGGCCGGGCTGCGAGAGTGGATCAGCCGCTGCCTGCACCTCGATCCCTTGCAACGGCCACACAGCATGATGGAAGTGCGGGCTGGCTTCGAGGCGGTGGAGAAAAAGCTGACGGCCGACAGCGAGCGCGAGGCGCTGCTGGACCA
>Ga0123337_10002216_pt1 | contig 22556 bp, 20 predicted proteins | sample frozenSSSSmetaG_FD_89792 | JGI IMG/M metagenome (GOLD analysis project Ga0123337, IMG submission 89792) | Glacier valley bacterial and archeal communities from Borup Fiord, Nunavut, Canada, to study Microbial Dark Matter (Phase II) -... | ecosystem: Environmental > Aquatic > Freshwater > Ice >...
AATAGACCCTACCCTGTATTTTGTATTGGTGTTGGCTGGTTTTTTAAACTTGGGGGCTATAAAACTGTTCCCTATAGCTTTGCTGTAAATTACTTTTCCGTTTTTCCTCACCGTCATGCAGCCCATAGCTTTGTTTTTAACCGACAAAACCTGGAACAGGCTGTCGAGTTTCACCTTGTTAAAATTTTGAGACATTGCAGTAAAACCGATGCAAAAAGACAGCAAAAAAGAAGCAAGAACTTTGTTTATCATGTTTAGTTTTATTTAATTCATTTAAAGCTATCGCAGGCAGGTTTTCGACATTCGAAAATCGATTTGGTTCGGATGTAAAAACAAGCGAAACGTCACGATGCCTTCTGATGCAAATTTAACATAATTTTTAAAATCGACCTCATACCAAACACCATACATACCCTGATTTTATAAACAAAATCCTCTGTTTGTCTAAAACCCTAAGGGATCATTGCTAATCAGATAAAAATAATGTTCTTTTGCAATCACAAATCAACAACGCTCAAACATCATGATACAAAGACCGGAAAACAACGAATACAAGTCTTATTTTCAACGTTATGTCGACCTTGTGCAAGAGGGTCATTTTGAAGATATTTTCAAACAAAATACAGAAGAGATGATCGCGGTATTTTCTCACATTCCCTCCGACTTACACACATACAGATATGCAGAAGGCAAATGGACCATCAAAGACATGCTGATGCACATCATCGACACAGAACGTGTATTTTCTTACCGTATGCTGGTGGCAGCCAGACACGATATTGAAACACAACTGTACAGCATGAACGAAAACTTTTATGCCGCCAATATGCACACCGAAACACGCAGTATGGAAAGTCTTATCGAGGAATTTAAAGCTGTCAGAAAATCTACTGAAATGTTGCTATTGAACCTGAGTGATGAACAAAGCCGTTTTCTGGCCAATGCCATGTCTTATCAGGTGTCTGCGCGTGCTTTGGGATACATCACCGTAGGTCATGCAATGCACCATATGAACATTCTGAAGGAGCGTTATTTATCCCAAGAACAATAAAACAATGAACAGTGCGGGTGAATTTTATTTAAAACATCAGGAACCGGTAAAATCCTGTTTATTGTCTTTAAAAGACATGATACTGGAGATGGATCCCGATATCAGTCCTGCATGGAAATACGGTATGCCTTTCTTTTGTTACAAGGGTAAAATGTTTGCCTATCTCTGGGTTCAGAAAAAAACATTGCTACCCTACCTGGGTATAGTGGAAGGTCAACGCATAGAACATCCCTATTTAATAGCAGAAAAACGCGCGCGAATGAAAATCATGTTGTTCGACCCCAATAAGGACCTCCCTATAAAAACCATTCATGGCATTTTAAAAAAGGCTTTAACACTTGATCAAAAACTATGAGCGAACTTGAACATTATATCCAATCATTTTTTGGCGTAGAAAAAGAAGATCTTCAGAAAATGGCCTCGCTTTTTCAAGTTGATCACGTCAAAAGAGGAGATTTTTATCTCAAAACCGGCAGGCCGTGCGACAAGCTTAGTTTTATCCGTTCAGGACTCCTGAGAATATTTGTGCAGACCGATGATAAAGAAGTTACCCAGTGGATATCATCCAAAGGTTATTTTGTGACCGATCTGGCCGCTTTGACTTTTGAAAAACCCGCGCGTTGGAATATACAGGCGCTCAATGATGTTGAACTATACACCATCAGTGGTAGAGATTATCACCAAATTGGCCAGTTGATTCCCAAATGGTATCAACTGGAAAAATTATTTATTGCCAAATGTTTTACGATGCTGGAAGACAGAATATTCAGTCATCTTTGTATGAGTGCAGAAAAAAGGTACCAGGCTTTTTATGCGCAGAACAAGGAGCTTTTCCAACAAGTCCCCCTTCAATATATTGCATCTATGCTGGGCATGACACCCGAAACTTTCAGCCGTATCAGAAAGAAGGAACTGATGTGATTTTTAGGCGACAGAACTATTCACCTCATCTGTTTTGAATGAGTCGGTGAAATAAGGATTTATTTAAAATGATTGATTATTCTTTCTTTGTTTTCAATCTCCTGCTCATTCTTGTGATACAATTCAATGAAAATTATTTTTTGTTCGGTTTTATCATAGGCATACACCAGACGCAAACCAGAATTCACACCGCGTCCCTTTATAGCCTTACAGGCAATCTTTCTCACCTTAATCACAATTGTTTCTATACCTAAATGATCTATACGAAAACTAAAAGGTGGTCTTTGATCCGGCAGTATTTCCAACACCTTTTTTACGACGTCCAAATCATCTTCCAATGTTCTGTATTTCTTTAAAAGGTTTTTCAAATCCTTTTTAAATTCTACTAATTCATCAAAGGTCATCATGATTCGGTTTCATCTCCATAGTTTCGCACTGAGAAAGGAGCTTCTCTATAAAACGTTAATTCATAGTCAATTTCTTCCCCCTCTTTTGAAGCCATCCAAGGCATATCTTTGTGCGAATAATCACTAATGGCAGATGCAGACCAGTCGCTCATTTGTGCAATGACTTTGTCAATCACTTCCTTTTCACTTGCTTTTAATTCGGTTAAATTTGACTTGATTAAAGGCAAGTAACGGGTTTGGGTAAAACCGTGATATTCAGTTTTTACCCTTTTTAATTGTCCATTCTCAATCATTTGATTCAGAATGGCATCTAATTTTTGAGGAACTGGACCAAAAGGCAATTTGCGGTACTTCGCCCCGGTTAAATGCTCCTCATACTTTTCAAAATAATTGAAGTCTGAGAAATACAATAATTTATAAAGTACTGTTTCTCCAACATTGGGTTTTCCGGCACAATGTTCAAGTATATATAAGAGTATGTTCTTAAACTTATTCACTTGCAGTTTTGGCACAGAAATACGCTGCTTTGATTTTTTTGATTTTGTTTCTGATTGACCTTCCACAGCTTGGGCGGCATTAAAATCATCAGACATAAAATCATCAAAAGAAAAACCTAAAATCATAGCCAGACTCTGCAATTCAAAAATATCTACACCGCGATTCCCTAACTCTATCTGGGCCAATGAAGATCTGGACATTTGGACACTTTTCGCCAAATCCTCCTGAGAAAATCCCTTTATTTTACGAAGTATTATCAGGCGCTGACCTATTTGCTTTTGTGACAATTTAATCTGCATACAATTTTTATTTTATACTATTTTTTCTATACCTCGAACGACAAATAGAAACACATCCAATAAAACATTTATTAGATGCCCTCAATCAAAGACAAAAACAAGCATACAAAGATATTTAATGTTCTATAATAAAACAAATATTTGTTTCATAACAGAACATCGAATTGCCATTCCCTTTTATTGATATGTCCTCAAGTATCATCAAACAGTCACTATGACTGAATACGAACTTTATGATCGACTTAAGCATTTTTTTAGACAAGACTTTTTTCTTGACAAATATCAAGAGCAAGACTGAGACAAGCCATGATCTTTGTACCATCAAATCAATAAAATTATGGCAAAAGAAATTCAAACAGAAATCCTGATTCATGCAAGTGCGGAAAAGGTATGGTCCATTTTCACAAACTTTAGCGCATACCCAAAATGGAATCCCTTTATCAAGTCGCTGCAAGGCGACGTAAAAACCGGTCAAAAAATCAAAGTGAGACTGGAACCTCCGGATGCCAAAGGCATGACCTTTGAACCGTTAGTTCTGGTTTATGACAACAAGAAAGAATTCCGATGGTTAGGTCATTTATGGATAAAAGGATTGTTTGACGGCGAGCATTGTTTTGAATTACAAGACCATGGCAATGGCAGCTGCACCTTTAAACAAAGTGAGAAATTTTATGGCATTCTTGTACCATTGTTTCAACGCATGCTGGACACGAACACCGTGAATGGGTTCAGACAGATGAATGAAAAACTGAAGGAGTTGGCAGAAAAACAGTAAAACAAATGCACGCACACTAAAGCGGATAGTGGCACGAGGTGCCCCCTGAAAAACACGAACTTAAAGAAGCAAAGCTGTTTATTTAAAAATAAACTTTACTTTTGCAGCGCCTTGTGTTGACAGGGACATTCTGATGACGCAAAATGAACAATTAATACAGACCTTTTACACGTGTTTCCAAAACAAGGATTACAAGGGTATGCAAGACTGTTATGTAGGTGACGCCTATTTCTCCGACCCGGTATTTCCGAATCTCAATGCGGCTGAAGTCAAAAAAATGTGGGAGATGTTTTGCGTCAACGGCCAGTTTATCAGCCTGGAATTTCAGAATATTAAGGCTGAAGACCATAAAGGCAGCGCAGAATGGATTGCTACCTATGTATTTTCAAGTACCGGACGCACTGTAAAGAACCATATTTTTGCTCATTTTATCTTCGAAAACAATAAAATCAGACAACACGCTGATGATTTTAATTTTTATACCTGGGCAAAACAGGCCTTTGGCCTGAGCGGCATCCTTTTAGGCTGGACTCCCTTTTTTAAAAACAAGGTGAGACTGGCAGCCAGAAACAATTTATATACGTATATCCGCGGAAAAGCTTAAGCTAATCTTGCCGGACAGGCCGGCAGATTGGTTAAAACATCACAAAAATAATTCCTCAGGAAAAACCGCTCATTTCGGGTGCAAAATAAAGTCTGCATCAGGCAAAACTTAAGAAATAATCAATACTGTGTTAAGAAATGATTACCATTTTATAATGGTATGATTTGAATCATGTAAAATGCTTGTTTAATTGATGGAATTTGCAGAGGTTTGCCTTTCATATGGGAATTTTGAATTCCCTATTGTTCTAAAAACCGCTTAAACTTATACCATCATGGGACTGGAAATAGAAAGAAAATTCCTGGTACATAAAGACTTGTGGACGGCCCTTGCCACAAGCGGTGCCGAAAAAATTGTGCAGGCTTATCTTGTCAATTCTCCTGAAAAGACGGTAAGAGTGCGTATAAAGGGTGATCAAGGTTTTTTGACCATTAAAGGCATTTCCACCGGTGCTACAAGGGCGGAGTTTGAATATTCCATTCCTGTAAAAGAGGCCGAAGAATTGATCAGTCTATTTTCTTTGCCTCTGATCAGCAAAACGAGAACGACATTGGTATATGCCGGCAAAACATGGGAAGTGGATGTCTTTGAAGGTGAGAACGAAGGACTGATTGTAGCGGAAATTGAGTTACAAAGTGAATCGGAAACGTTTGACTTGCCGCCGTGGGCAGATAAAGAAGTAACTGAAGATATCAACTATTACAATTCAAGGCTGATGACGCATCCTTACACCCAATGGCAAACAAAAACCACAAAAAGTTAACGGACAGAAGATCCAATACTGCAGCATGATATGTTAAAGAAAAAAAAGATTCAGGAATATGTGCTGGAAAGGTTTGAGAAAATCAAACAATTTCACAGTGAATTTTCGCGTTTTGGAAGGCAGTCTGACCTGCACCAATTCAGGGTCGAGATTAAGAAGTTGCGCATGGTCATCCGTTTATTGGACCATTGTCTGCTTCAAAAAAACGCATCGGTTGAATTCCTTCCTTTAAAAACTGTTTTTAAAGAAGCCGGAGAAATTCGCAACATCCATATAGAAATTGGTATTCTGGAAAAGTTTGCACGCAAAGGATCAGGACCGCTGCATAAAAAGAAACAAGTGCTAAAGTCCAAATCTTTAGATTTTATTCGCAAAGTTTCAGCCTATGAGGGTGTGATTGAATCTACAGAAAATGGTATACTTCAGACCATTGAAGATTTGGATGACAAAGGCATCTTAACTTATTTGAAGGGTTTAATACATAAAACAGGAAAAAATCTTCAGAATTCAGACAAAAAGGAAAAAATGCACAAGGCCAGAAGTCTCATGAAAGTGCTACTTTATAATACAGCATTAAGCAGCAGCAAAGTAAGAGAAGCCTTGCCCATAGACAAGAATTACCTCAATGAACTGCAGGAACTTATAGGTAAATGGCATGATGCAGACCTTGCACATGAAGAATTGCGAACGCTGAAAGGCATGAGCAAAAAGGCATTAACATCTGTGGAAGAGGAAACGAATGAACTCGACCGGCAGGTATTCCTGATGAGCAGAGATTTTCCCGACCGAATGTATCAAGGCATTGAAGTATAATTCCTTACCTTTACCCCCATGATCTTCATTTTTTTACTTATGAGAACAGCAGTGATAGCAGGCGGTAATAGTGGTATTGGCAAAGCAGTTGCCATTGCATTGGCCAAACAGGGATTCCGGGTCATCATACACGGAAGGGATAAGGAAAAAACCATACAAGCTACTGAGGAGATTAAGACAATAAGCAAAAGTCCTACTGTCGAATATCTTGTGGCAGATATCGTTGACATTGTAGGGATGAAATCTCTGGCTCAGGCCATTAAAGAAAAGACAGATTCCATAGAGGCTTTAGTACTTTCTACAGGGGTCATTTTACCCAAACATATAATGACTTCTGATGGATTGGAAGCGGGATTTGCCATACAATACCTGAGCCGTTTTGTTCTGACTCAACTGTTGATGCCTGAATTAAAAAAAGGCCATGCAAAAATTGTTTTAGTCGGCGCACCAAAGATGGGGAATGCAAGAATATTTTTTGATGATATAGCGCTTAAAAACAATTTCTCTATGATAAAAGCCATGGGGCAGGAAATGTTCGCCAACCACCTTTTTGTTCAGGAATTTGCCAAGCGCCATCCAGGTAAGGAAGTAGTGATGAATATGGCCCATGTGGGCATTGCAAAAACAGGCATTATGAGACATTCCAATTTTCTGTTAAAAATGCTGATGGCTATTGCAGGTAAATCACCGGAAGCCGCTGCTGCCAATTTTGTTTATCTCGCCAGCGCTTCTACAGTGGATTTTTCGGGATACTTTCTTAAAAAACCGGGGCATACAGATGTGAAGGAAAAGATTTTATACGATGAAAAAACAGCTGAAAAGTTATGGAATATGAGTATGGAACTAGCCAAATTAAAGGCAGCACCTCAGGCATAAGCGTTTCAGGATATATTTCCTTTATTTTACCGGCAAAATTCATTTGTTAGAAATAAAAAAAGACAAAACATCTTCCCTCTTTTTTTCATTGGCTATGAGTGATTAAGGCATTGTTTTTGATGAGTTTTTAAGCATCAAACAATCGCACTTTATGAAATTTTTTACCACATTATTATTGGCAGGCACTTTCCTCCTGCTTACTTCGTCTAAAAACGCAAAAGATTATCTAAAAAAATGCTGGGAACAGCAGGTAAAACCGATAGATGACCAATTGATAAGTTTTAGTTATTCAGAAGAAAACAATCAGCTTTACCATTCACCGGAGCCCTGGCAAACGCTAAAAAATCAGAGTCGGGGCTGTATCCGCTTCAATTCTGAACAGTTTTTGCAAAATGACACCATCTTTAGGGGAGATAAACAAAAAGTCTCGTTGATGCAATACAGCAAAAATGAATTACTGGTTCTACCATATTGGAGTAAAAAATTGCTCCCTATTTCTCAAAGTGAGCTGAACGAGCAGATATTTGATTTAGCCAGGTATAATCCCGCTTCTATCATTCGATTATTTATGGAAGAGAAAGTCAACCAGGACCAGCAAAACGACGATAAATATGCCATCTACACCCATAACATTCAGGGCACTGAGGTCAGTCTCTACATTCGTAAATCTGATTGTCTGCTGGAAAAAATGGTCACCAAACAAGCGCATAATATCTATGGTGACCTCACGGAAACCTACCATTATAATGACTACGGCGTTTTTCGGAAACTCTTTTACCCCAAGCAAATCAGCATAGACAAAATTCACGGTATTAAAAATGAGGTCATGATAAGGGATGCTCAAATCTCTTTAGATACAAAACCATTATTGGAAAAACCAAAAGACTATCTGATTAAAGATGATATTTTGCAGGTTCCCGAAATATCTGTTGAAAAGATCGGTAAGCATGTCTACAGCATCAATCTGAAACATGTGGAAACCAAGATTGGGCTTATTGAATTTAAAGATTTTTTCGTGGTATTGGACGCACCCCTCAGCAGTGAAAATGGAGAACTGATTATCGCCGAAGCTAAAAAAATAGTTCCCGACAAACCAATTAGGTATTTCGCATTCTGTCATCATCATCCCTGGTATATCGGCGGTGTCAGAGCATTTATACACAACGGCACAAAAATTATTTGTACAAAAGATGATATCTCTTACCTGCAATTTATTGCTGATGCACCCCGTACCATACAACCCGACAGTCTTCAAATAAAACACCGACCATTATTAGTCGAATCTCTGGACAGTCAAATGACTATTTCCGATGGGCAAATGGAGTTGAAAATATTTCACATTGGCAAAAAATCATCTCATACCAATGATTATCTCATTTTTTATCTCCCATCTGAAAAAATGGTCTTTGAAGGCGATTTGGTTTCGGTACCTAAGGAGGGTGCCATTACCAAGGCAGGTGTCTCTCAGGCAGGATTGTACCAAGCGATAAAAGATTTGGGTATAGAGGTGGATATGGTGGTTCAAAGTTGGCCAACAGGCGAGCAGCGCAGCAATAAACACATGATCCCATTTAAAGAAATTGAAGCATCTGTGTTGATGAAATAAGACAAGCATTACTTAAATGAGTCTCGCAGCTTATACGTGGGCTATCATAGCTTTTGTATAATCATTTTGGGGATTTTGAATCAATTGATTGGCAGGTCCCTGCTCTACAATTTCGCCGTTTTTAAGCACAATAAGATATTGGCAAAACCATGCAGCGACGGCCATACTGTGGGTAATCATCAGTATGCTTAGGTTTTCTGTCAATTGCAAATGTTTCAGCAGGTTCAGAATTTGTGCTTGCACAGATAAGTCAAGCGCTGACGTAGATTCATCGCAGATTAACAAAGAGGGTCTGGCTGCCAATGCGCGTGCTATACATAACCTCTGTCTCTGACCACCGCTGAAATTTGAAGGATATTTTGTTTTATCGGCAGCACTTAAACCTACCTTTAACAGCAGGGTTTCAATAGCCTGCTCTATGTCTGATGAACGCAATTCAGCTTGATGATGACGAATCACTTCTTTCAGCATATCCCCTACTTTGATGGCCGGATTCAGCGCTGCAAAAGGATCCTGGAATATCATCTGAACATTTGAAGACATCGATTTTTTATTTTTGAAATCGTAGATAATTTCACCTTGTGTAGGTTTTTCTAGCTGTACCATTAATTTGGAAATGGTGCTTTTACCAGAACCGGATTCACCAATGAGTCCTATACTTTCCCCCTTGTGTATGTTAAAACTGACATGGTCAAGTGCCACAAAAGCCTTGTGTTCATGGGTATACACCTTCCCTACATCACTAAGTTTAGCTATGGAATCTGAACCTGCAGCCTGCTCAACAAACGTAAGCGGCTCTTGATTTTCCATGGCATCCGCCAGTGTGGTGAGATAAACACCGCGTTTTTCCGGCTTGGGTTTACAGGCAAGAAGTGCCTGCGTATAGACATGTTGCGGATGATGGATAATTTGTTCTGAGGTATTGGTTTCGACAATTTCACCCTTATACATCACCGCTATTCTGTCTGAAAACTTATAAACGGCATCAATATCATGTGAAACAAACAAAACACTTTTACCCTGCTTCTTGCACAGGTCTCTTATCAGTCCGAGAATCTCATCTTGCAACAAGACATCTAGCGCAGTAGTCGGTTCATCTGCTATAATAAGGTCAGGCTCCCCGGCCAATGCCATGGCTATGACAATTCTCTGCCTTTGTCCACCGGATAATTGAAAGGGATATGATTTCAGGATTTTCTCCGTATCAGTCAGCTCAACATCCAATAAGAGTTTTTTAGCTTTCTCTTTGATCTGTTCCTTACCTTTTGTTCCGCATAAAGCAATATTTTCCATCAATTGTTTTCCGCAGGTCTGCACCGGATTAAGGGCAGAAAGCGGCTCCTGAAAAATATAAGCAATGTGTTTGAGTGCATATTCCGACCTCCTAGTATCAGTTAAACCTATAAGTTCGACCGGTTCTCCGCCGGATCCTGAAAACAGAATAGAACCTTTTACCTCGAGATTAGGCGCCAATAAACCCAATATGGATAAACAGGTCAAAGACTTGCCTGAGCCTGATTCTCCAACAATAGAAAATATCTCTCCGGCTTCCACATCCAATGACACACCTTTTACCAAAGCCTGTTGCTTTGTTCCGATATGTAAATCCGAGAGGCGTAATACCGGCATTATAATCCCTGAAATGGGTTGGTTTTTTGAGAAAAACTTTTAATACTGTTCTTATATTTCAGGTTTTCCTTGATTTCGTTGAGGAAACCAATCAATTCTGAAGGATTCCCCAGCACACGGATATTATCAGGCATTTTTAATTCCTTTTTATTGACAATCTGTGTGCCTGAGAGCAATATTTGTGTATCCTTCCAATGCTTGCCCAGATTATTGATAAAGGTTTGAATACTGACATTGCTATTCAGAGACGTAATGATACTAAAGATAAAATCCGGTTTGCGCACATCAAATATCTTGTATAGATCTTCAAACGGCGTTTGCGAACCCAGATAAATGACTTCGTGTCCGCGGGAGCGCAATACATAGTTGGAAAACAATATACTCAAATCATGGGATTCGCCTGTAGGCACAAATACAAGAAACTTACGTGAATCACTATTGGTGCTGATGGTCAGGTTATCAATCGCTACAAATAAACGCTGACGTATCAGGTTTGAGATAAAATGCTCATGAGCAGGATGAATAGAGCCTGACAACCACAATAAACCGACCTGTTCCATAAACGGAAATACAATCTGAACCATGGTATCTTCCAGACCAAGTTTCAGCACATTAATAGAAAGAATCTTATTAAATTCTTTTTCATCAAACAACATCATCGTGCTCACCAAAGCCTGAATCTGACCGTCATATTTAGATTTATTCTCAGATAATTGCTGACATTTCTCGCGAATTTCTTCCAAGCTCATTTCCGCTATTTTGGAAATCTTAAAACCGTTGTTATTGAGTATGGAAATATTGAGGATCAGGCGCAACTGCTCCTCATCATAATATCTAATGCCCGTATCGGTGCGATGGGGTTCAAATATCTTGTAACGTTGTTCCCAGATACGTATGGTATGCGCCTTGATACCTGTAATATTCTCAAGATCCTTGATGAATAATTTGTTTCTAAAATCTTTTTTTCCTGATTTCACTGCTTTAAAACTTAAATGCGTTATAATTGTTTAATTTTGTGTATGTCTAAAATATTGATAGCCGGCGGTACCGGTTTAATCGGCTCAAATTTAGTAAATAAACTTAAACAAAAAAAACACGAAATAGTTTTACTTTCAACACAACGATTAAAATCAAACAGTGTAGATACCTTTTATTGGAATCCGGAAACCAATACCTTTCCTTCCATAGATCTTCAATCCATAGACGCTTGTATTAATTTTTGTGGCGCTGCCATATTTGACAAAGCTTTCACTGTAGAAAGAAAGGCTGAACTGACACGCAGCAGGGTACTTCCCATACAGTTTCTCATTCAACAATTTAAACAGGCAAACTGTAGATTACCGTACTTCATTTCCGCCAGCGCCACCGGTATTTACCCTAACATTTGTTTAAATGAATTACATGAAGATTCCACAATGGGAAATAACTTCATTTCCAAACTTGTGAAGGAATGGGAAGATACTATTTTCAGTTTTTCCGAGACCTCCGACATACAATGCGCTTTGAGAATTGGCATTGTTTTTTCAGACAAAGGTGGATTTCTGGACCAACTGGCCAAACCTATCAGATTATTCGCTGGTGCTATTCCCGGCTCAGGGCAACAAGTCATTAGCTGGATACATATCAATGACCTGACAGATCTGTTTATTCATGCTGTAGAAAATAAACTCAGTGGCATATACAATGCCGTTGGGCCCCATCCAAATACATTAAAAAACATTACCAAACAGGTGGCTGATGCCCTGCACCGACCGCTATTTCTGCCCAATATTCCTGAATGGGCCTTAAAGCTCTTGTTCGGCAACGAAAGATATGAGTTACTTCTATGCAGTCAACAGGTAAAAAACGACAAAATCATGTCTACAGGATTTCATTTTTCGTATGATCAAAGTCAAATAGCCATCAACAATCTCCTAAAAAAATGAAAAAAGAGCCCATCTCCATTTTTTGGTTCAGGAGAGACCTCAGGCTTTATGACAACGCGGGATTATATCACGCTTTAAAAAACAATGAGAGGGTATTGCCCATCTTTATTTTTGATTCCGACATATTGGAAAAATTGCAGAACAAATCAGATAGAAGGGTGCAATTTATTCACCGTGAAGTTTCAGCCATAAAAAAAGAATTGATTGACATGGGCAGCGATTTGCTCATCTTTCACGATCAACCATTCAAAGTATGGGAGCAATTGCTGGAAACATTTGAGATAAAAAATGTGTACTGCAACCATGATTATGAACCTTATGCCAAAGAACGTGACAGCAGGATACAGTCGATGTTGACACATCAAGATATCAGCTTCAGAACATTTAAGGACCAATGTATTTTTGAACATCATGAGATTTTAAAAGACGATGGAACGCCTTACACGGTGTATACACCATTCATGAAAAAATGGAAAGACAAACTGAAACCATTTTATCTGAAGTCTTATCCCAATGCATTGTATTTTAAACACTTTTATGTGTGCAACAATTCCAAGGCCCCAAGCATGGAAGATTTGGGTTTTAAAACACTCACAACTGCATTCCCGGAAAAAAGTATCAGGCAAAGCCTGATACAGGCCTATGACAAATTTCGGGATTTTCCCGGTGTAGAAGGCACCAGTCGCTTAAGTCTGCATTTTAGGTTTGGCACCATTTCTATCAGAGAAAAAGCAAGAAAAGCCATGGCTTTAAATGAAAAATGGCTAAATGAATTGATATGGCGTGACTTTTACATGTATATACTGGCGCATTTTCCGCATGTGGCAGGTCATGCATTCAAACCTGCTTACGACAAAATTGAATGGCGCAATAATGAAGACGAATTTAAGGCATGGTGTGAAGGTCGGACAGGTTTTCCGATAGTGGATGCTGGCATGCGTGAGCTCAACACTACCGGTTTTATGCACAATAGGGTGCGCATGATTGTCGCGAGTTTTTTATGCAAGGATTTATTGATTGACTGGCGTTGGGGTGAAGCTTATTTTGCAGGTAAATTGCTTGATTTTGAACTGGCCAGCAACAATGGCGGCTGGCAATGGGCCGCAGGAAGTGGTGTGGATGCTGCACCGTATTTCAGGGTGTTTAATCCCGATTTGCAAACGGATAAATTTGACCCCCAACGTGTTTATATTAAAAAATGGGTGCCGGAATACCAGACAGCGGCATATCCCCGTCCCATTGTAGACCATGCATTTGCAAGAAAAAGATGCCTTGAGGTATATAAGGTCGCATTAAAACCATAGTGCTAGTGCTAAGTTAAGCGTTAATTGCTTATTGGTTAATAGGGGGAGCTTGTTTATTTACTTCGCCGGAAGACAAGACCCAGCGTCAATTTATAATCAACATAACACTCGCATAGTTTCGCAACATGGTATTTTGATGCTCATCTTAAGCTGTTTTTCACAGAAAACAATCCTTACCGCAGGGGCAATATCAAACAACAAGGCGAGGATATGGCACCCAAATTATCTTTTAAAAACCCGTAAATAATCCTTAATATTGCCCACTATTTTAAAGTACAATATCAAATGAAAAATATTTCTGTAATCGGTTGCGGCACTATGGGTAACGGCATTGCCCACGTATTTGCCATGAATGGTTTTAACGTCAAACTGATAGACATCAATGATGCCGCCTTACAAAAAGCGGTTCAAAAAATCAGTTCCAATCTGGACCGTCAAGTCACCAAACAAACCATTACGGAAGAACAAAAAGCCGCTACACTGGCCAATATTACCACCACCACTGAATTGTCTTCAGGTGTTTCAAATGCAGACCTGGTAATAGAGGCAGCAACAGAAAATGTAAGCATCAAATTACAATTATTTAAAGATATTGATGAGGCAGCACCTGCACATTGTATCCTTTCTTCCAATACCTCATCTATCAGCATCACTAAAATAGCGGCCGTCACTAAAAGACCAGACAAGGTTATCGGCATGCACTTTATGAATCCTGTGCCGGTGATGAAACTTGTAGAAATCATTAATGGTTACAAAACCTCTTCTGAAGTGACTGAAACCATTATGAAATTGAGCAAAACCATAGGCAAAGTCCCTACCCTGGTGAATGATTATCCCGGTTTTGTCGCTAACAGAATATTAATGCCCATGATTAATGAAGCCATCATTACCCTCAATGAAGGTGTTGCAGGCGTTGAAGAAATTGACACGGTGATGAAGTTAGGCATGGCACACCCGATGGGACCGCTGCAACTTGCAGATTTTATCGGACTTGATGTTTGTCTAGCCATTATGAACGTACTCAACGATGGTTTGGGAAACACAAAATATGCACCAAGTCCTTTATTGATTAATATGGTAACGGCCGGTGACCTGGGTGTAAAATCAGGCAGAGGGTTTTATGATTACAGCGGCGGCACTAAAGATCTGGTAGTAGCCCCTAAATTCAAATCAAACTAATCACAACATTTTTCCATCATATACTTCAAAAGTATTCAGCTATACGCAAAATAGATTTTAAGTTCATGACTTTTTCACATTTTTATGGCCAATAAAGAATCCTGGGGTTCGCGGGTAGGACTTATACTGGCCATGGCAGGAAATGCAGTCGGACTGGGTAATTTCCTGAGATTCCCGGTACAGGCTATACAAAATGGAGGCGGTGCATTTATCATCCCTTATCTGGTTTGTTTTCTTGTAATGGGTATTCCTTTATTGTATGTCGAATGGGCCATGGGCAGGTTTGGCGGCAAAAGCGGGCATCACTCCACTCCTTTTATACTTGACAGCATGGATAAAAGAAAGATGTGGAAATACATCGGTGTATTTGGCATTTTTACCAATATTGCCGTAGCTGCTTATTATTGTTATCTGGAAAGCTGGACTCTCAGTTATGTTTGGCATTCTGTGGCAGGTAGTTTCGACGGTCAAAGCCAGTCGCAGGTAGCCGGGTTTTTCGATAGTTATATCAACCTGAATACTGCAGAACCTATTATTTTCTGGATACTTTGTTTATGGGTTAATACCTGGATTTTAAGCAAAGGACTTAGCGGAGGCGTAGAAAAGGTAGCCAAGATCGGAATGCCTTTATTGATAGTATTTGGCATCTTGCTCGCCATTAAAGGCGTCACCTTAAAAGCAGGCGTTGCCGGAGCGGTCAATGATGGCACCCTTGGACTGAATTATCTCTGGACGCCCGATTTCAGTTCCATCTGGAGCATGAAAGTGTGGTTGGCGGCGGCAGGACAAATTTTCTTTACATTATCCGTAGGTATGGGTTCCATACATTGTTATGCTTCATATGTGAATTCAAAAGACGATATCGCCTTAAACTCACAATCTGCAGGATGGATGAATGAGTTTGTAGAAGTGGTATTAGGTGGTGCCATATTAATTCCTATAGCCATTGGTTACCTAGGCATCGACCAGGTAGTGGAAATGACAAAAACAGGAGGTCTGGGACTTGGATTCAAAACCTTCCCTTACCTGTTTCAACAATGGGGACATGTGGTGGCTATTTTTGCCGGTGTTATGTGGTTTGGATTGCTGTTTTTTGCCGGAATTACCTCTTCACTTGCTATGGGAACCCCATGTATGGGATTTATGGAAGACGAATTCGGCTGGAAACGCAAAAATGCAGCCTGGGCATTTGGTATCGTCATCTTTATTTTAGGTCTGCCTACCGTATTATTTTACAATTACGGCGTATTCGATGAGTATGATTATTGGGCCGGTACCGTGTCTCTTGTTATTTTTGCATTGATTGAAATCATACTGTTTGCATGGGTATTTGGCATCGATAAAGGCTGGAGAGAAATCACCGAAGGTGCGGATATCCGCGTGCCTTTATTCTTCCGTTTTATCATCAAATGGATCACACCGAGTATCCTTATTGTTGTGTTTGTTGGCAGCCTGCCGAGTATCTGGCGCACCATCAACCATACAGATACTCAACAGGAAATCGCCTTGGCAAAAAACCCACAACTATTATTAGAAGAAATTTCTGCTTTAAAAAGTGTAGAACTTATGGGCGTGTCGGATTCCCTGATACATCATGGAGACAACATCATGAATGATCAAGAACTCAGCAAGGAGCAGAAAAACGCCATCTTCAGTGTCAGAGAAAAAGAGGTTTTGCATACAAAATTCACTTCTCCTGATTTTGATCTGAACAAGTCGGTTGCTGACAAAGAAAAAACAATGATGTATAAAAATATTTCCCGACCGTTTTTACTCATTATCTTTGCCTTGCTGGCTTACCTGGTGCATTTGGCTCAGAAAAAAAGAAACCATCAAAAAACATTAACCCATAACAACATTTAACCTCATAACCATGAATTCAACAGCGCTTATCATGATGGTTTCCTCCATATCCATAGTCACATTCATGACTATTTATTATTTTGTAAAGGTATTGAGAACACCGGTTAAACATCCGGAAAGCGACAGTTATTCAGAAACAAATTAATTATGCAAGATTCATTGGCCCACGCTGTTTCAGTCAACAGTTTTAAAAACACGCTTATCATTTCAGAAATTCTGATTACGGCGATTGTCTTATATGGTTTCTACCTCATCTTTAACAAATTCAATCAAAAGAACAAGGAATTTCTGGAGCAGAAGAAAAAGGACAAGATGAAGAATGGGAGTGACGTAATTGATTAAACTCGTTTAACCTTAATCGCGTTCTTGTTGGTGTTCTTCACCAAGAAGCCAAATTTAGATTAGGAGACCGACCTCTAACTCCACACGACAGAAGTCAGAATCGGAGAAAGCCTATATTTGAAAATACCACTATCTTTGTCTTCATAAGGAGTTATGAGGGAAATCATTTTAATCTATTGCCTAGTCCCATACTTGCATATCCAAAGTCAGGATTGGAAATTTATTGAAACCAACAAAGGGCAGAATACACCTTATGGCATAACAGAAACTTACGATGGTGGTTTTGTTTTTGGCCTTTCGAATCCGGCAAATTACAATCATCTTCTATTCTACAAACTGGATATTAATGGTGACTTATTATGGAAAAGGCGGTATGCTATTCAGGGGAAATTCATAGCAGTTACCGGAGGCACCATACACCTAAAGAATGGTGGCTACATACTTTCTGGCCTCACCGAGGCCATTGATTCTATCCATGATGGCGATCCATTTATTTTAAAACTGGATGAGTGTTGGAATCCCATCTGGTTCAAGATATACAATGAGCCTCATCAACAGAATAGAATTGAACAAATTTGGGAATACAATGGAAAGTTACTGGTGAATTTCGCCTACCTTGACAGGGATTATACCACCATTGCATTATTGAATCAGGAGGGTGCTTTTATGGACAAAACCACCTTAAAAGATTTAAATTACTGTAAGATGAAAATAAGAAATGACAAATTGATCGACCTCATTGGATATGGATTTCCCGCAGGATTGTTAGCAGATAAGGACATCGGGATACAAAAGAGTCTGCATATTCAATTAGACTCAAATTTATCCATCAAAAAAATTCATTTTTTTCAATATGCAGACACTCATTTCTTAAGCTCCAGTTACGATTTTGTTTACCTCGATTCCAGCACAGAGAGTTTTATCACATCGAGTAACCACAGAAGACCCAACGGCTTAAATAAAAACATTGATGGGTCAGTCATGATGACAAAAAACCTTAAGGACTCACAATGGAAGATTATTAGTGATACGAGCACCTATAATTCCGGCATTTTCATGGTGCGGGTATCAAGTAATCGATATGCCATTTCAGGCAACTATAATCCTCAAGCTAACAACACCTTTTGGTATTATGGGAAAAACTATATCATTGATTCTAATTTTAACATCATTCATCAGGCATTTGAAAATCCCGGACCTTATACTTCCATGATTAAAGGTTTGTTGCGCACTTCTGATGGCAATCTCCTCACCATAGGCATTCATGGTATAAGTGGAAATAATTGGGAAACATATGCTTACAAATACAATCCGGATCTTACATCTTTCAAAAAAACAAACTTCAGTAGAAATTATGATTCCTTATGTAGTTCGGCCGTCATGTCTGACTCCATTGAATTACCTGCACCAAAAATCGTACACATGAACAAGGATTCATTCTTATCAATGGATATCTCCAAAGTAAAAAGTGTACTTTTATTTCCTAATCCTGCTATCAATTACATCCAAGTGCAAGGAATCGAACTTCTTACGCCATTATCCTATGAGATTTATGATGTGCAAGGCCAACTTAAATTTAAATCCGACCTCGCTCTTTATTTTGATCATGTCAACATCGACATTCAACTCCTGACATCCGGCTATTATGTGATTAAAATTGCTGACAATAAAGGAGGTTTACGAACAATTAAATTTATGAAGGAGTGATCTGCGTTCTTGTTGCTGTTCTTCACCAACAAGCCCAATTTAGCTTAAGGTTCAGCCCTATGCCTACAATCAACATGGGTTAGTGTCGGATGGTCGGTAGCAGAACACCGATCATAGGAGAAAATTTAGGTCAGAAGACACAGCTCCTGCTCTATTCAAAAGAAGTCAGTTTTGGACAGCCGGTGGCCGCAGCACACAACCATAGGAGGACAAAATATTTGCAACTAAATACAAATAAGAGGTCAATATCATATATTTGAATCATTGAAAAACACAATTTTCTATTTCTCCCTTGTCATCATATTATCTGGATGCATTGCCCTTCAGCTTGAGCAAAAACCACATATTCATGGTCGGCACATGACTTACTACGTTGATTCACTCAACAATTATTCAAGATTGGTTTACACACACAAACCATGTGATTCAATAAAGGTGCGGGATACCAGCGGAAGACCAATGAAATTAAGAAATGAAGGGATATACAATAACTGCTACCATTGTTCTGAACTGGAATCAGAAAATAATATGGCAGTGGTGGACAATGTTAAATTTCACAATAAAAACTTCTCCTTCGCTGTTTTCTTTCCCGAAGCGAATCTTTCTGTGCACAATGAGATATGCGCTAAATATGTTGATGATTTTCTCGATAAATGGCCAGATAGCATGTCCATAGTACTATGGCATACGGTGGATACAGTAAAAGGGGTATTGGCCTTCTACATCGCTGAAGAAACAAATATCTTCCCATATTATAAACCACAAAGAATGGATTCAATAATCTATAACCTAAACGAATTCTGCACCCAAAGGGATATTGATGAGAATAAGAAAGAATGGCGTGCAGCTGGTGACCCTCAAATGAAAGTGCAGATAACACCCAACCCTTTCAAGGAGGATTTCGAACTTGAACTGACACACCAAGGCAATATCCTGTTTTTGCAAAAAGAACCTATCAGTCTAATTTTTTTTGATGATATGGGCAATAAGTTTAAAACTAAAATCATAGAATCTAATAAAAAATACACTTTCAGCTTTCCCGACATTTTACCTGGCAAAACCATCTATTATAACATCCTCTGGGGAGAGTACAAGATCGCAGGGCAGATCCTGAAGGCCAATTGAGGCAATTTAAATGGCACCCTGAATATGACTGCAAATTGTCTCTCCGTCCACCGCAAGCAAGTAAGGTTCCCAAGCTATCCCAAACTCTTACAGCAATTTTCAAGCAAAGGGTTCAAAGTGTTATACTCAAACTGCGCTTATACTTATCCGTACTTAATTTCCGTCTTCTTCTGTGCGCAGCATAGCATCAGATTTTTCCCTGTTCAGAAAATATTGATTAGCAGCATTTTCTTTGTGATTGACAGGTATTTGTTCACCATTGGCAGGCTGTAAACTATCTACTTCGTTGATGTTTTCTGTTTGTGTACTGTCTTTTATGATTGAATCCTTTTTCTCCTGTGGATTTTGTATGGTTTTACCTTTTAATTTTTTCTTCCAAAACCGGTTAAATTCAGTGGTATATACCACCCCTACACCCGAAGTCGTAACAGGTGTATTATTAATAGAGGCCGTATTTACCTGATTAAAACTAGAGCGGGTATACGCTTTAATTTTGACATTGCCTTTTTTAGTGAGCTGATAGTCGATATTAATATTGGGTCTGCTGCTGTAATTACTAAAACTACCGTCAATATTTAATTTGTCATTTAAGAATCTTTTGCTCAACAAAAGTCCATACTCTGCCGGCAGGGTAATGGTACCATTTTTATAAATTACATTCACTTTCCAGCTGGGATCTATTTTATTTAACCAGTTGCTCAATTGCGCAGACAACAAATCTGTTCCGGCAGTACCTAGGGCATTAGAGCCGGCATTGGCATAATTGGATTCTGTTTGTGAAAAAGTAGGAGGCAGAAATTGTTTCATCAGCAATAGGCTAAATACCTGACGGGAGGTTTCTTCCTTGTCGGCCTTTATTCTGGTAAGCACCGGCACCAGATTGATACTGGCATTCGGATATTCCTGCTGTATTTTAGGAAAATTTAATCCAAAGGAAATTTCCGGTGAAAACAAATTACCTTTGATGTATAATTCACTCTCAGCAGTAATTGCCTGGGTATTATTTGTCTGCGTGGTACTACTGGTAGCCAGAGCGGTTAAAAGCGGTGCCGGATTGGCCTTTTCTGAGTGATAAGCGACCAGGTTCAGTTTGGCATCCAAAGGGTCGCCATACCAAGTAATAGTACCTCCCCGCCTCACATCAAACGGTTTATTATAAAAGTCAAAAGCGGTAAATAAATACTCACCTTTCTCTACCCTGTAAGTGCCAAACATATAAAAATCTGCACTTTTATTCATTTCCATACGGATATTGCCATAACCGGTACCTGAGATTTTCTCATCCATGATTTCATCAAAAATGATCTCAATATTCGCATCACTGGTCGCTTCAATATCCATCACCAGAGAATGAATGGGGAAATCATCCGTCTTCTTGATCAAGCGTTTTTTGGTGGTCTTAAAATGTATGTAATTGGGCAAAGCCGAGGCATCACCCTCACTGATAGGCAGCGCAATATTAGTTCCAGGCATGGTCTTCACATTGATGCGTATATCCAGATTGTCAAACGGGCCGCTAAAACTGGCATTACCTGATGCATATCCCTGACCGTAAAATAAATTATTATCACTTTTAGTCGTATTCAACACATGGAAATTCTTTAATTCCCACAAGGTAAGATTCATGGTATAATCTTTAAATCCTTTGTGAAAAATATAACCTTTTGCCCGGCCGACATTATTCTTGTCATCAAAGAAATCAAACATCATGATACTGAACCTGTTTTTCTCCGCTTGCACGGTGGCTGAAAACCTGACAGTCGTATTCAGATAGTCTACCAATATTTCGGCATCCTGAATCACGATATCACCTTTGACAATGGGTTCGCTAAAGGGACCGGTAATATGTATACTGTCTTTAGTCCTAACTGTACCCTTCATTTTACTCATAATCCCCGTCAGGAAAGGTTCAAAGACCCTGATTTCAGATTTTGGTAATTTGGCCCAGAGATTCAGATTATTGGTTTTGCTTTTGTAATTAATATCACCTTCAATATTCAGGGAATCCAGAAGACCACTGTCTATTCTCACCCTGAGGTGCTGCAAATCTGAATTACTTTTATTGTTGGTAAATACTGAGAGATTCCCAATGGTATCCTTACCCACCTGAAAATCCATAATTGTCATATTAGAGGTATATAAAGCCTGCTTGTCAACAATTTTATAATTGATATACCCGTTTGATATACCATTCAATGCAGGCACCGCTCCTTTGGTAAAATAATTGACAGCATTCAGTCCAAAATCATTCATGGTCAACTCCATTTCATTGTTTGAACGCTCACCAAATTGCCCCTGAAGTGATATCATTTGGTCGCGGTTCCGAAACACAACATTAGAAAGGCTGTAATTGTTGTGTGTGTATGCAGCAGACGCATTTTTTTGAAGCTTCCAATTGTCGTTGTCAATCACAAAATTGGCATCTGAAAACAACAGCTTAATTGAATCTTTGGTAAAAACAAACTGTCCCGCAGAACCGACTTCAATATCATAACCCGTATCCACACCATGAATATCGTATGTGATGATATTATCGAAAGCAGAAGTTCTGATTTTGATGTCATTGGCTTTAATATATTGATAATCTGTAAAACTGCCGACATCAACGTTCAGTTTCAACACAGAATCCCGGCTTTTTTGTGCATCCAGCTTCAGGCCCTTCACGATGTATGAGTCATACCGAATGGAATCCGTGGCATATTTAAATTCAAGTTCCTGACTGGACGAACGGTAAAACCCGCTGCCCTTGCTCGGCTGAAGAAAAAGATGAGGCATGTATAAACGCGTAAAAGATGAAGGGTCTTTTAAATCAAATTCAAATACAAAATCTTCATTTGGCAACTCCACAGAAGGGCGGTTAAAAAAGGCC
>Ga0123337_10002219_pt1 | contig 22550 bp, 19 predicted proteins | sample frozenSSSSmetaG_FD_89792 | JGI IMG/M metagenome (GOLD analysis project Ga0123337, IMG submission 89792) | Glacier valley bacterial and archeal communities from Borup Fiord, Nunavut, Canada, to study Microbial Dark Matter (Phase II) -... | ecosystem: Environmental > Aquatic > Freshwater > Ice >...
CGCTCCGGCGGATGGCGCCGCCTCGGCGCGCGACGCGGCACTGAGCACCCTGGTGAGCGAGATAGCACCGCTGACGCAGGACAATATCTGCGACAAGCGTGACGAAGAACTCGCGGCAGCAGTCGATGCCGCGGCGGCCGGCGCCGAGGCGGAAGATACCCGCTCGACGCTTGCCGAAATCGCGCGCACCATCCGTGAAGTCTGCACGGACGGCACCACTGCTGCCATCAACGATGGCAGCCCGGCAGACGTCGGCCTGCTGTAAGGGCGTGTAGGCGTGTAGGCCGACGGAGTATCCGGGCGGCCATTGCCGGAGAAGCGGGTATTGGCCGGACGCAAGGGTACAGCCGTTCTGCTGATGGTGGCCTCGGCCGGGCTGTTGCTCGCCACGATACCCGAAGCGATCAGCGAAGCAGGGGCCCTCATTGCATCGCTGCGCCCGGTCGCCTTGCGGTCCGCCACCATCGCCGAGCGCGACCGGGCGCCGGCGAACTCCTACGTCTCCAAGGACGATTACTTCCGCGCCTGCCTCGATATTTCAGCTTCACTGGCCGGGCTGTTGCGGCCGCCGGACGAACGGACCCGGTTTCTGCAGAATTGCCGGGATACGGCCCGCGACGTCGGGCGCGAGATGCCATCCTACGCGTTGCCGTTCCTCGTCGATGCCGATGCCTCGGCGGCGTTGGGTGAGCCGTTCGCCGCGGCACTCGACAAGTCCCGCGCCCTCGCTCCGCACCTCCATTGGCAGGCCGACCGGCGGGTCATCCTCGCCCGCGAACAGATGGACAGGCTGGATGACGCAGGGCGTGCCGCTTTCGATCGCGATCTGACCGAACTGTTCGGCAGCACCGAAGGCCGGCGCGTGCTGGCCATGCACTTCCTGCGCTGGCCCGACCTGCGTGACAAGCTGACTGCCATTGCCGAGACCACCCCCGACGCGGCGCAGCGCGACTTCCTGGTCAAGGTCAAGCAGCAGGCCGGAGGCCCGCCGTGAGCGACCTCGACACCACCGAGCGTGTCGAGTTCGTATCACGCGGGCACGTCCGGGCCATTGCCGCCGAGCGGCCGTCCCAGGCTGCGTCGGGGGGCGTCAATCGCGCCCAGCACCGACTCAACGGGGCGCTGGCGATCGCGCTGGTCGTCATCGTGGCGCTCGCGCCGCTGCCGCTGGGCAGCAACCGTCCGGTCTTCTGGATGGCTTGGACCGTGCTGCTGGGTGGGCTCGGGATCGTCTATGGCGCGGGCATCGTCTGGGCCAACGGCGCTGTCCGCGTGACCCTTGCCTCGTTCTGGCCCGAGGCTGCACTGATGCTGGCGCTGCTCGCGTTCCAGCTGTTTCAACTGGCGCCGCTTGGCCAATGGCTGCCGCTCCCGCCCTCGGCTGGCGCGACCGACAGCAATTTCGCCTCGCTCGATCCCGGCAGCACCCGGCTGACGCTGCTGGCGACCGCCGGCTTCATGCTGTTCTTCTTCCTGTTTGCCCAGGTCACCAGCAACCGGCGGCGGGCCCGGCGCATACTATTGGCCCTGTTCCTCGTAGTGGTCGCCTATGCCATCCTCGGGCTGGTGAGCCTGACGCAGTGGAACGACACGCTGCTCGGTTTCGAGAAGCAATACTACCGGGGGGTTGCCACGGCCAGCTTCGTCAACCGGAATTCCTACGCGACCTTCCTCGCCAGCGGCCTTGCCATCGGCTCGCCGCTGCTGGTTGCTGCCGTCGTCGGCGATCAGGGCGGCACGTTCGCGCGCCGGCTGCTGCTGCCGCTGCTGATGCTGGTCGGCATGGGCTTCATCGCCGCGGCGCTGTTCGCTACCGACTCGCGCATGGGCACTTTTGCCGGGGTTGTCGGCGCCGTGCTCGGGCTGTTGGGCGGAGCCCTGACATTCCGCGGCTCGGTCCTCGGCAAGGTGCTGATCGTGCTTGCCGTCGCTGCAGCGGCGGTGGTGCTGGCGCTGGTGTTTGGCGCCGGCCTGATCGAACGGCTGCTGTTCCAGCGCGGCGACCCCGACCGCGAGGCGCTCTGGGCCCAGGCCTGGATGGCGATCCTCGAACGCCCATGGCTCGGCTACGGCGCTGGCAGCTTCGAGGCAACCTTCCCCGCCTTCCAGCGCCCGCCGCTCGACGGCGGAACGATCTGGAGCCACGCCCACTCGACCTACCTGGCGCTCTGGTACGAGCATGGGCTGGTCTTCGGCTCGCTGCCGCTGCTCGCCATCGCGCTGCTGCTGGGCCGCTGCGTCGTGGCGCTGCGCGATCCGTCGAGCACCATGCTGTCGCTCGCGGCGCTGGGCGTCGGCTTCGTCTTCGCGGTCCATTCGCTGGTCGATTTCAGCGCCGAGATCTACGCCGACGCGCTGCTGCTGGTGGCGGTGCTGGCGCTGGGTGCGGTGGGCGCCCGCGGCGGCTATCGCGTGGACCGAAGCTGACATGGTCCTGCGCCGGCTCCTCGAAATGTTCGGTGGTTCGGCGAGGCCGCGCCAAACCGCTCACGGTGCGGCGCCACGGCTGCGGCTCGACCGCCAGCCCGACCGCATCTACGCCATCGGCGACGTGCATGGCTGCCTCGACCTGCTGCAGCGGCTCGAGGCGCAGATCGTCGCCGATGCCGAGGGTGCGCCGGGCGACAAGCTGATCGTCATGCTCGGCGACCTGATCGATCGCGGCCCTGCGTCGGCGCAGGTGATCGACCACATGCTGTCCCGGCCGCCTGCGGGGTTCGAGCGCATCTGCCTCATGGGCAACCACGAGTCGATGATGCTGGCCTTCGTGCGCGATCCGAGGCGCGGCGCCATCTGGCTCGACAATGGCGGGCGCGAGACGCTGCTCTCGTATGGATTGCCCTCCGACACGCTGTTGCGCGGTGTTGCCCCGCGCGTGCTCGAGAACCTGGTCGCCAGCCACGTTCCGCCGGAGCACGTCGAGTTTATCGAGCGCCTGCCAGTGCTGCTCGAAACGCCCGAGGCCGTGTTCGTGCATGCGGGCCTCCGCCCCGGCCTGAAGCTCGACGTCCAGTCGGACGATGACCTGATCTGGTTCCGCGATAATTACGAGAGCGACTATGCCGAATTCCGTCGCCCGGTCGTGCACGGCCACATGCCGCGCACCGAGGCGCTGCTCTCGCCTTTCCGCATCGCCATCGATACCGGAGTGTATGTGAATGGCCGGCTGACGGCGGTTCGAATCATGCCAGGCGCCGCTCCGGTGCTGTTCTCGGCTGCCAACGAAATTCCAGGCCGGCACACTCGGCCATGATTGCCTAATGTCTTCCGGTTAGGACCACCGCAACCAATAGTGTTGGAAATAGCCTTGCGTAATTCTATCGTTTTGATTGAGCGGATATCCTGAATGGGCGGCGACAGCTTCGATCTTCGTGATGTTCTTGGGCTGTTGCGGAGGCGCATCTGGCTCATCGTCGCCATTACCGTGGTAGTGGTTGGCGCGGCCGGCATTGCATTGCTGGCCTTGAAGCCGGTCTATACCGCCACCGCGCTGGTGCTGGTCGATCCCAGCAAGAAGAACCTGCTCGATCCCGACGCGTCCCTTGGCGGCACCGGCTCGGACTCGCTTCGCGTCGATAGCGAGGTCGAACTGGTGAAGGCCGAGACCACGCTGCTCGCCGTCGCCCGGGATCTCGACCTGGCCTCCGATCCGGAGTTCGGCCTGCGCTTTGGCCTGCGTGACACGCTGATCACCTTCTTCCGCCTGGGCGAGCCGCAACTTCCCACCGGCGACGAGGCCTACCAGTACATCATCAACGGCCTGCGCGACGCCGTCTCGGTGCAGCGGCGCGGCCTCACCTTCCTCATTGCTGTCGATGCCCGCTCGGCCCGGCCGGAATTCGCCGCCACCATCGCCAACGCCGTGGCGCGCAAATACATCCAGCAGCAACTCGAGGCCAAGGTAAGCTCGACGCTCGCGTCGCGCGACATCATCGACGCGCGCATCACCGATGCCAGCGCTACCGTGCTGCAGTCGGAGCGCGCCTTCGACAATTTCATCGATACCAACCTGCCGCGGATCAGCGACGCTACCGGCCGCAGCGATTTCGCCAACATGCGCCAGCAGATCGATGCGCTGGGCCGCACGCGTTCGGACACGGATTCGCGCATCGAAGTGACCGAACTCGGCCTCAGCCAACGCGACTGGAACGCTGTGGCCGACGGCCTCAAGGATGCGGCGGTGGCCGATCTCGAGCGGCAGCGCGAGCAACTCCTCGCAAGCCTCGGTCAGGCCGCCAGCGGGAGCCAGGCCGCCATCGACCTGCGGACAGAACTCGGCAAGGTGGAGACCAGCCTCGAGGCGACTGCGCGAAAGCTCGTAACCGATCTCCGGCAGAGCGTGGCCGACACCCAGGCGCGCGTTACCGAGCTGCGTGGCGAACTCAGGACCTCGATCCTGTCCAGCAACCTGCCGTCCGACATCCTGACCAGCATCTACGAACTGCAGCAGCGCGCCGAGATCGCCCGCGCCCAGTACCAGACGCTTCTCACCCGGCAGAGGGACCTCGACACCCAGGCCTTCCTGCAGGTTGCGGACAGCCGCGTGGTTTCCGAGGCGACCCGGCCGACGACGCCCTCCTTCCCCAACCCACGCCTGATCCTGGTGCTCGCGGCCTTTGCGGGTATCGCCCTGGGTGTCGGCCTCGCCTTCCTTATCGAGAACTTCGTCGGCGGCTTCTCCAGCGAGGCCCAGACCGAGGCGATCCTGAAACTGCCGGTGGTCTCGGCCATTCCGCGCCAGCGCAGCCTCAAGCGGGGCGGCGCCGAGTCGTTCTCCGTCGCCGATGCGTTGGTGGCCGCGCCGCTATCGGTCTATTCGGAGTCGATCCGCCGCGTTCGCATCGGCGTCGATCAGGCGCTGCGCAAGGCCGGCGTCACCACCGAAGAGGGCAGGGCTCCAGGCGGCATCGTCATCGCCGTCACTTCGGCAGCTCCCAACGAGGGCAAGACCACCATCTCGCTGTCGCTTGCCCGCGCCTATGCGCTGGCGGGGCTCTCGACCATCCTCATCGATTGCGACCTGCGCAAGCCCTCGGTCCACCGGCAACTGGGCATGGATCCGTCCGAAGGCCTGCTCGACTACCTCACCAGCAATGCCAGCCAGGAACTGCGCTCGATCGTCACCGTTGACGATGCAAGTGGCGCACAGGTGGTGCTCGGCTCGCGCCGCTCGGACGTGGCGACCGACCAGTTGATTGCCGGGCGCACCTTCACCACGCTGGTCACCGCGGCGCGGAAGAACTTCGACGTGGTGATCCTCGACACGCCGCCGGTGGGGCCGGTCGTCGATGGCCTCTACCTGGCGGGAATGGCCGACGCGATCGTTTTCGTCGTCAAGTGGTCGGCTACCCCGCAGCAGGAGGTGCGCTCGGCGGTCACCGCCCTCGCATCGGCCAAACGCGAGAAGGCGCCGATGCTGGCCCTGCTCAACCAGCAGAGCGCCGATCGTACCGCCTACAAGGGGCGCTACGCCGGCTACTACGCCGAAGCCTGACGGACTTATCCCCGCGCCTTCGAACGGCCCCATGCTGTGCCCGAACAAGCACGGAGTAGTTCGATGACCAGATTTACCGGCCGGGCCGACGCCATCAGCGCCCCAGCGCAGCGCGGCTTCGCCATCACCCCCAACGACGCGGCCGACCTCGCAGCAGAAACCCGTGGCCTCTGGATCGGCGCCTCCGGCGACCTGGCGCTGGTGCTCGCCTCGGGCGACGAGGTGAGCCTCGTCGGCGCTGTCGGTGGCTCGGTGTTGCCGCTCCGGGTCAGGCGCATCAAGGCGACCGGCACGACCGCCACCCAACTGGTGGGCCTCTACTGATGCAGCTTAGCCTCGGCCTCGGCCTGAATGTCGCCAGTGCGATCGGCAGTGACGCACTCCTCGACCTCGATTTCGCCCATAGCCGCTACGGCTTTGCCGGCCGCGCCTATCCGAGCAAGGCGGCGTTTCTCGCCGCCGTCGGCGGCGCGTCGGTCGGCAGCGCCATGCTGCTCGGGCCATATCTCAGTGGGTCCGAACTCATCCCGGATGGCGGCTTTGCCGGCGGCGCCATCGATGGCTGGGCCTCCACCGCCTCGCATACCGGAAATGGCAGCGTGTCGGTGGTCGCCAACCAGCTCGTTGCCGCGATCAACAGCTCGACCGGCTCGTACCGCGCTGCGAGGGCCAACGCCGTCACCGCCGGCCGCGCCTATCGCCTGGCCGCCGATATCGTCGCCAAGGGGGCGACCCCGCCGCTCAACTCCTTGAGCCTCAACGCTGCCCTCAACTCCGAACTCGGAGGTTCTGATGGCCGCCTTGCCGACTTCAGCGTCGGCGCACCCATTCCTCAGCACCTCGAGGTCACCGCCGGGGCAGCCGGCGCGGGCCTCCATACCGGCTTTGTCTGCGCCGTAGGTGTCAGCACGCCGGCCACGGTCACGCTCGACAATTTCTCGCTCCGCGAAGCCTTGCCCTATCCCGGCCACTCCCCGGCCGGCTTCGCCTTCCGCCTCGCCGCTACCACGCCGCCCGCAGCCAGCGGCAACAAGGTGGCGGTGCAGTGGGGCACTGACGGCGAACGCTTCCGGGTGCGCCTCGTCTGGGACGCCAGCAAGCACCTGCGGCTGGTCGTCACCGCCGACAACGCCGAGCAGGCCAACCTCGATCTCGGCGTCGTCGAGCTCTCGACCCCGTTCAGCGTAGAGGCGAGCCTTGGCCCCAACCGCATCGCCGCGCGACTGAACGGCGGCGCTTCGCAGCTCGACAGCGCTGCCGCGCTTCCCGGCATCGGCCGCCTGTGGATCGGCCGCAGCTACACTGGTGAAGCCTGGGACGGCACGCTGTCGCGGCTCTCCGTCTGGGCGGCCGAGCGGCTGCCTGACAACATGATCCTCGCCGAAGGCGACAGCTACGTGGCGGGCGCCGGCGGCGTCAGCCTCACCGCCTCGCTCGGTACGGCGCTGTCGGGGCGTCCCGTCGTGTCGCGCGCCGTTGGCGGAGGCACGCCAATGGACGTCGCATCGCGGCTCGCCGCCATTCCCGGCCTCGCCCGCGGCGTGGTGGTGATCTGGGACGGCGAGATGAACACCGGCTCGGTGGTCGCCGACCAGCTCGCGGCCTATGCCAGCATCGTCGGGCGGATCCCGCACGGCCGCTACCTGATCCTGCCACCCTGCCGCCGCGCCGGAAAATCGGGCGCTGATAATGCCAACGTCGCGTTGGTGCAGTCGGCGCTCGCCAGCCTCTATGCCGGCCGCGTCATCGACGCACAGGCAGCCCTCGCCGCCCACGCGACGGCGCCGGGCGACAATGCCGACATCGCTGGCGGCTATGTCCCGACCAGTCTGCTGCAGGGCGATCTCGCGCACCTGACCTCAGCCGGCATGGGGCATGTCGCGGCTGTCGTCGCAACCGAGATCGGAGCCCGTGGATGGTAAGGTCAGAACCCCAGATGCAGCGTCGCGTCATGCCAGGCTTCGGCGATGATCGCGTTGCCCCGCGCATTGAGGTGCAGCGCATCGACCCGCAGCGAACGCGGCGTGATCCCGGCGGCAACGTCGGCGGCATCCTCCGCCGACCCGTCGGTACCAGCGGCCAGCACCCCCACCAGGTCGACGAAGCGTTCGCCATAGGTCTCGGCGAGAGACTTGTTGAGAACCCTGGCCGCCGCGATGCGGGCGTCTGAGTGCTCGGCCCCTGACGGGATCGCGCCGACAAGGTAGTGGTCGTGCCCGAGCGAGGCGACCATGGCGGCGATATCGTCGGCCACGCTGTGCTCTGGTGCGGCCCCGTTGGTCCCGGCCCAGATCCAGGCAACGCGTTCGCGCCGGGCATCGCCGGCCGCGAAGCGGAACACGCTATCGGCCGGGCACGCCACCGCCTCGCCCGGCCGGTTCCGCGTGAACCGGTAGGTGTAGGTCTTGCCCCCGTCGGCGGTCTCGGCCGCCAGCCTGCCGGCCACGTCGCAAATTGTGCCAGCCAGCGCGCGCGGCCCCTGGTTGGTCACCGCGGTGGTGGTGCGCTCGGTGACAAGGATCGAACCCTCCGACGGGATCTCGTTGCCCGCGAGGCTCAGCAGGGTCGGCACCGCGTTCATCCGGGCCGCGATCGCCGTGCTGTTCTGTCCGCCGACGCCGTCATTCTCGACATCGCGGGAAAAGCCGAACAGCGCCTCGGCCTGGGCCGGATATGTTTCGTCGGCCGCGATCATGGCGCCGGCAGTGAGGCTGTCGCCCCAGGCGGCAACCATCTGCGCCTCGTTAAGACGGCTGCTGCGTTGCCGCAAGCTGTCCCAGCGCATCTTCTCGAGTTGGTCCATATGCCCGGCGGCAACGCCAAGCAGGCGCCCCTCGACATACCCGGCGACCTCAGCCGCCTCGACATAGCAATAGGCGCCCTCGCCAAAGCAGACGCCGATATCGACCTTCGTTCCGCTGCCTAACATCCGGCCCTCGGAATCATAGGAACCCGGAGCGTGGCGGAGCGGCGCGTCGCCGACGATCCTGCCCGCCTCGGCCAGCGCGGGCGGCGCTTCCAGCCCTGCCGCCAGCAGGCAAATGAAAAACAGGATCCGCATTGCCAGCCCAAGGCTAGCAGCGGCAACCCTCCCGCCAAGTTCGGGCTATTCCTGATGCTGGCGTCGCGCGCGAATGAAGCGCGCCGGATTGCCCGCGTAGATGCCCCACGCGTCGAGGTTCTTCACCGTCACGCCCCGCGCCCCCAGCACCGCCCCCTCGCCGACGACAACGCCCGGCCCGACAAAGGCCTCCGTCGCGATCCAGGCCTTGGCGCCGATCTCGATCGGCATCGCCAGGAGCTGGAAGTGGGCGTCGTCCACGTCATGCGTGCCCGCGCACAGGTGCGCCCGTTGCGACACCGTGGCATGCGCGCCGATCCGGATCGGCGCCATCGAGTAGCAATGGACACCCGGCCCAAGCACTGCATTGTCGCCTACCACGAGGTTCGGCGGATACCAGACGCGCACCGAGCCGTAGATCCGCGCCGTCGGCGCAATCGCGGCGCCGAACAGCCGCAACAGCCACCGCCGCCACCCATGCAGCACCGGCGGCGTCCACGCCGCCAGCAGCCCCCAAGTCACTACCCACAGCGCCCGCAGCATCCGGTGCCGCAACGCAAAACTCGGCCCACCCTGCCGCGACCCAACGGCTCGCGCATCGAGGATGTTAGGGTCGCTCATCGCGGCGCTCCAACGAGTGCAAGAGGCTCAGCCACGTCTTCATCACCTGTTCCCGGCCGTATCGCGCCGCAGCGAACTCCCGCGCCTTGTTCCCGACCTCGGCACGCAGCGAAGGGGTTCGCGCCAACGTCAGAACTGCCTCCACCATCTTCTCCGGGGTCGCCGCGACATATGCCTCTTGTCCGCTCGTCACCGGGATCGCCTCGAACGCCACCGGCGTGCCGACAGTGGCGCAGCCGAGCCCCAGGCACTGCACGGCGCGGTTCTTGAGCCCGGTGCCAACCGTATCGGGCAGGAGTACAATATCGGCGCGCTGCAATTCTCCAAGATGGTCCTCCGACCAGCCGCTGAACGTCATCGGCAGCTGCGGCAACGCGGCCAACAACTCTGGGGATGGCAAGAGGCGGCCCAGCACTGTTATCCGCAGTGCTGGCTCGGCAGCGCACACAGGGCGCAGCACCTCCTCGGCAAGCGCGACGAACGCCCGCCACATATGTGCCTGGCGCAGGTCGGCATAGACGGCGACGACCACCGCGCCCGACGGGCTATGCAAGGTGGGCGCGGGCAGTTCCGGCAACATGACCGGGATCGCCTCGGTCGCGGCATGGCCGTGGACACGCCGGAGGTAGTCCCTGTCGCTATCGGAGACGACGACCCAGGTCGCCCGCTTGTCATTCAGCGCCGCCTCCAGCAGGTAGCTGAGTCCGGCCAGGAGCCATTCCTTGGCCTTGCGCAGCGAGCCTGATGCTGTCGCGGCAAACCTCAGGCGCCGCCGCGAGCCTGGGTCGATCAGGTTGACCACGGCGCGTGCCGCCCAGCCCCGCCGAAGCAGCCCGGCCGCCGCAGCGCCCTCGAGGTAGACGACATCATACTCGCCGAGGCGCTGTTCGAGGCCACTCCGCCCCAGCAGCCGTGTCATGAGCCCGGTGAATGTCCAGCCAGCCCGCGTAGGCATTGGCGGCGCTGCCAGCTTGGCGGGCAGCATCGCTTCCCCAACCGCTCCCCTAGTCCCTGAAAAGGCGAACAGATCGACTTCCACCCCTGCCGCAACGAGCCCTTCAAGCAGCAGAAGCGACTGCTCCTGCAAGCCAGAACGCGGCGGCACGCAAAGATCCGACAACACCATCGCGATCCGCATCAGCGCCCCACAAAGGCAGCAACGATTCCGTCTGCCATTGCTTCAACCGAGTACTCTCGGGCGCAGTCTGCGGCGATCTGGGCACCCTTGGCATGCCAGTCGTTCCGGCTTCGCCAGAACTCGAGAAGTCCCTCAGACAGCGCGCTCGCTTCACCGCTGTCGAAGAACGCGCTGTTCCCACCTTCCCGGGCTGCCTCGATCTCCGGCGAGTGGTTCTCGTCACGAGCGATCAGCATAGGCACGCCGAAGGCGAAGCTCTGGGTGATCGACAGCCCCACATACCCCGGAGAGACGCTGACGAAGGCTCGCGCGTAGATGCCGCGCAGCGTTTCGATGTCATCGACGTGGCCGAGGAAGCTGACCCGGTCGGCACAGGGGAGCTCGGTTGCGCGTTGCCGCAGCGTTTCGAGCTCGGCCCCGTCGCCGACCACGATCAATCGCATTTCCGGCGACCGCGCGGTCGCGAGTGCAAACCCCTCGACGAGCAAGGACACCTTCTTGTTCGGCTCGATCCGACCAACATACACCACCGCATCGCGTTCCGAAGGGTCGGCAAAGCCCATCTCATTGCGAAGGTAGAGCGCGTTGGGCGCGGCATAGACCGGTACACCGTGCAGCGCCCTCAATTCCGTTGCCTGGGTCCGTGTGTACGAAATGATCCCGTCAGCCAGCGACCTCATCCATCCGCGCACCCGGTCGGATGCCGCCGTCTTTCCTGAGCGCGGGAAAGCATGCCCCCAGAGCAGTGTGCGACGCCCGAGTGCCTTCCTTGCCAGTAGAAGGACCCAGTTGCTCAACACTCGCGGGTTGAGGTCTGTCACCAGTGTTTCCGTCCCCATCGCCTGACGCCATGGCAGCCCCTGCCACAGGATGCCGCCGGGCCCGTAGTGGTTCGTCACGGACTGCATGGGAAGATCGGTGGAGTTGAGTACCCGGATCGAGCGATCATACGGCATCGTTCCAGCCGCGATCATCAACTCGGGCCCAAGCGCTCTTTGCACCGCCTGCATGGTGCGTAGCCGGTATCGACCAAGTGATGCGACGATCAACATGTAGCGGCTCATCGGGCAGGTCCGCGCACGTTCATAACGGCGCCCGCTGCGGCGCGCCACCGCGCTGATGCCGTTTGGAAACCCAGGTGCGTACCGAGAACAGCAGCACGACGCAAAGCACCAGGGCGACCGCAGCCACGGTGCTATCGAACCTCCACATGGCCAGGGCACAGAATGCGCCGATGGCACCAAACGCCGGGCTGACCATTGCCAGTTGCCGGAACAGAAGGTGATAGATCAGGAACATCGGATAGATGCCCAACGGCCACCAGGTGCCGAAATTGCCGTATGGCTCGCCAATGAGCGTGGAATTGAGCGCGAGGCCGTTGCTGCCGACATTGATCAGCGCCCCAAGGGTTGTGCCGTATACCTCCGGTCGATCAGTCCATATCATCTTGGGCAGAAATATCGTGGCGGGTCTCAGGTAGATGGAGCCGGGTACTACATTCAGCGCATCTCCCTGGTTCTGCACGATGTAGTTCAGGACGGGGATGTTGATCGATTCGAACACCCCGCTCGTGAAGTCCGCGAGGCCCTGGTAGGCGGTAGCAGTCCGGTAGGCGATCTGCGCCGCGGCGATCATCCCCTCCAGCGTATAGCCATTTCGCGTCGCCAGTCCGCGGAAGACCGGCCACATATTGCTGATCGCCGGCAGCACGAGAACCAGCGCAACGACAACCGCCGCCATCACCAGCCGTCGATTTTGGTTGAGCAGAAGAATCGAGATCAGGAAGTACGCGGCGGTGATGCGATTGAAAGTCAGCAGCAGGTCGCAGGCCACCACGACCAGGCCGGTCAGCAGGAACGCGCGTTGTGACATGGCTGCGGTCCACGTCTGGTAGACCAGAATTGCGAAGATCGCCGTGCGCGAGAAACTCGCCAGATGGCGGAGCACCAGGGCAAGTCCGCTGCTTGCAAGCGCCTCCTGCGCATTGGCGTGCCAATGGCCGCCCGCCCAAAGTCCCGACAGCCAGAAGCCGCCGACGGTCGACGCGAGATACGTCACCGCCACGAACACCAGCAGGATGCGATTGAAATGGAGGGTCTCGGCCGTGTCGGCCGGAGCAGGCGCCTGCCGCGGCAGCACGAGGTGCAGCAGCGGCAAGAAGTAGAGGCAGATGATGATCGTCAGGGTGGTGTCGAGGTCACGGAAGGGCCGGTAGTCGTCCGACATGATGAACTGGGCCGAGATCTCGCCATCCATGAGGATAAATAACATCGGTAGCACGAGGTAATAGATCATGCCGATGAGCAGTCCATCGGCGAATGTCAGTCGCCGCAAGTCAATACGTGACGCCCGCCACAGCGCGAAGGCGCTCGCGATCAGGTAGTTCCCCCAGATCAGCAGCTCGGTCATCGTCCGCCCCGGCTCATGCTGGAATTATGTGTCATCGCGGCCCGCCATTGCCACTAGTTGCTGCCGGCATGGTCAATCCGCCGATTGAGCCTGAACACGATGACCGCTACCGCCAGTTCAGTGACAAGGGCGGCGAAGCCTGCCGCTGCCAGCGGCGGGATGCCTGGTATCAGAATGGCCATGATCGCCAGCACGCTGAAGGCGGAGTACGTATAGGCGAAGAGCGCCTGCTGGTTGGCGGCCAGCAGGGGGCTAGCGGCGGCCTGCCACAGCGCGCCCAGCATGGTGGTGGCCGCCAGCAGGGCGAACAGCCACCAGTCGGCAGAGAGTTCGCCGCCCGAGATCGCTGCTAGCAGGAGCGGGCCAAAGAGCGCCAGGATCGGGACCAGCGGCAGCGTCGGGGCCAGGGCGCTGGCGACATTGAGGCGGGTGAGGCGGCGGACCAGCGCATGGTCGCCTGCGGCTAGTGCCCGCGTCAGCTCTGGAATGCTCGCCCGGACGACAAGTCCCGAGAACTGCAGCGGAATGCGGGCGAGGAAGCGCGCGGCACCGAACACAGCGGCAACCGACGGCCCGGCCGTCCAGCCGATTGCCAGCACTATCCCCTGAAGCGAAATGCTGCTCGCCAGCGTCAGTGACAGCGCGGCCAGCGAGGGGTGGGCCAGGCGGCGGATAGTGGCCGGCTTGGCGCTGCCCACGCCCAGCCGCACCCAAGGCTCGAAGTGGCGCAGCACGCCGTAGGTCATTCCCCAGCCCACCAGCCGCACGAGCAGCATGGCGAGTGCTGCCGCCACCAACTGGCCGCCGAAAAGCACCACCAGTACCAGTGCCGCCCCCTCGGCGACGATCACGCACGCCGAGATCAGCATCGCCAGCGCAAACTTGTGCGTGGCACGGTAGACCATCGCGAGCGTGGTCATCTGCACCGCCGCGATCGCGTAGCCGGTGACGAACAGCACCGCGATTGCCACGTCGGAACGGCCGCCAATGACGCCGCCGATCACCAGTGCCGTGTACGCACCGGCCATAAGCGCAATGGCAGCGAGGATGGCGAGAACGAATCCCCAGGCGCTCTGGAACGTTTCCAGCGCTCCCACCGTATCGCTGCGCGCGACGCGCTGGGTAATCTCGACGCCAGCGGCAGTGCCCAGCCCAAAATCGCTGACCGCCACGTAGGTTGGTATGGTCATCAGCATCAGCCAGGTGCCGTAGCCTTCGGCGCCCCAGTGGTGCGAAAGCAGCGGAATGGCAATCAGCTGCACCGCGAGCAGCGCCAGCTTGTCGAGCAAATTGGCGAACGTGCCGCCGAGGAGCCGCCGGCCGACGGAACTGGCAAGGCCGGCGCGCAGCACCGCCATAACTCCGCCGCTCGTCGCTGATGCCCGCTCGTCCAAACGACTCTTCCTGATCCGACTTATCGGAGTTGCAACATCTTGTTGGCTACTGGCATATCGGCCGGTGCGGCAGGTAATCCTGACGGAAAAGCCTTACCCAATGGCTGTGCGACACTGCAACATCTTCGGGCCTCCATGCTGATAGACTTGAGCCGCGGCGCCGATCTTTCCGCCATTTTGTCCGATGTCATCGTCGTCGGTGCCGGCGCGGTCGGCTTGAGCATGGCGGTTGCCCTGGCGCGCGCCGGCCGTCGCGTTCTGCTGCTCGAGGCCGGGCCACGCTCTCCCGGCAAGGCATCGCAGGCCTATTTCGAGGCTGCCACGCAATCGGGCCGTCAACTCGATGGACTGACGCTGGGGCGTTTTCGTGCGCTTGGCGGCACCACCAACTTCTGGGGCGGGCAGCTTGTCCGGTTCGATCCATCCGTGTTCGCATCGCGCCCCTGGGTTGGCGACGTGGCGTGGCCGATCGATCGCGCCAGCCTGGAGCCCTGGTACGATCGTGCTGCGGCGTTGCTGGGCCTCGATACCGCCTTCCTCGAAGACGCGGCGGTGTGGCAGCGGCTCGGCCTGACCCCGCCTGAGGCGACGGATGCGGTGCAGCCTTTCCTCTCGCGATGGATGCGCGAACCGAACCTGGCGCGGCTCTTTTCCGATGCAATCGCAGGCCAGCCCAATCTCACCGTCGTTCACAACGCGCCGGTAGTGGCGATAGCAGGGGAGCGCGAAACCATCACCGGCGTCATGCTGCCGGGTGGACAAGTCGCGGCAGCGCCGCAGGTCGTCCTCGCCAACGGCACTATCGAGATCGCCCGGCTGCTGCAATTGCCCTATGCGAATGCCGCCGCGCCACCCTGGCAGGCTTCGCCCTGGCTGGGACGCGGCTTCATGGATCACCTTGATTGCCACGCCGGGCGCATTGCGCCCATGGACCGCCAGCGCTTCCATGCCGCCTTCGACAACGTCTTCCTCAATGGCCTCAAGTATTCACCGCGGCTGAAGCTCGGCGAGGCGGCCCAGGCGCTGGAGGGACTCCTCGGCAGCGGCGCATACATAGATTTTGCCTCGTCGATGGATGAGCACGTAGCGAACCTCAAGATCCTCGCTCGCGGCCTGACACGCGGCCGGTTCGGCCAGTCGCTGGCCGCTCTCCCGGGGAGTCTCGCAGCGATGCGCTTCGTGGTGCCGATGGCGCTGCGATACCTGCGCTACCACCGGATATACAACCTTGCGGATCGCGGCATCAGCCTGCGCCTGACCACCGAACAGCGCCCGCTGGTGGAGAGCCGGGTTACACTGCGCAGCGAGCGCGATCAGTTGGGTGTACCGCGGGTGGATGTCGACTGGCGGGCTGACGAGGCGACGTTCGAGACCATGGCGCGCTTCGCCGAGCACATCGCCGGCTACCTGGCGGGCCAGGGGCTGGCGACTGTAACCCTCGACCCCCGCCTGCTGGCGCGCGACCCCGCCTTCTTCGCCGAGGCCGACGACGCCAACCACCAGATGGGCACGGCACGCATGTCCACCGGCATCGAGACCGGCGTCGTCGATGCCGATCTCAGGGTGCACGGTACGCGCAACCTCCATGTCGCCGGCGCCGCCGTTTATCCGGGTACCGGCTTTGCCAACCCCACCTTCACGGCGATTGCGCTCGGCCTGCGCCTCGCGGAGCGGCTGAGCCATGGCTGATGTCCAACTGCCCGGCGGTAGCATCTTCACCGGCGCCATCGGCGTCGGCTGCGCCTATCTGACGGAGGGTTTCAGCCGCGATCAGGATCGGCCGATCATCGACGCCGCCTTCGAGGCCGGAGCGCGCCATTTCGATGTGGCTCCCTCCTACGGCATGGGCACGGCCGAAGCCGTTCTCGGCCGTGCGCTGTCCGGCCGCCGCGACCGTGTCACCATCGCCACCAAGGTCGGCATCGCCCGCAACGAGGCGACCCGCGGAAAACTGCTGTTGCGGGCGCTTTTCGCGCCTACGCGTCGCTTGCGACGCCGGATGGCGCCGGTGACTGCCGCGCCGCGACAGCTCGATTTCTCGCCGGCCTATGTGGGGGGCATGCTCGAGGACAGCCTCAGGCGCCTGCGAACTGACTATCTAGATGCCTATCTGCTGCACGAGGTGACCCCTGCGCTGGTGACGCCCGGACTGGTAGCGTTGCTCGTCGCACGCAAGGCCGTCGGGCAGATCAAGGCGATTGGCCTTGCCACCTCGTATGATGACGCAACTGCGATCGTGGCGGCCTGGCCCGGAGTGTTCGACATCGTTCAGCACAGCTGGAGCGTGCTCGATCCGCCGTTGGACGCGCCGCCCCAATTCCGCATCACGCATCGGGCGATCATGCGCGCCCTTGCCCCGCTCAACACGTGGCTCACGGAAGATCCCGCCGCCGCCCGCCGGCTCAGCGATGCAACCGGCCGCGACGTCACCGGTATCCGCGCGCTGTCCGCCCTGCTTGTTGGCGCCGCCGTGGCCGAAAATGCTGGCGGTATCGTGCTCGTCGCTTCGCACAGCGCAACGCGAACGCGAGTGAATATCGACGCTGGCCTCGATCCCGCCGTCATCGACGCCGGCCGGCGCCTGCGCGCGGCGCTGCTGGTGGAGCCGACCCGGCCGCGGCTCGGCTAGCTCGACGCCGCTCGTGCCTTGCGTGCCGCCCGGGAACCACCGGCGACGCGGGTGAAGTGTCCTTCGATGTTGCTGAGGATTGCCTTGCTCGACCAGTGTTCCTCGGCGCGCTGGCGTGCCGCCTGGGACAGCCTCGCATGCAGGTCCGGGTCGTCCATCAACTGCTCGATCGCGCCGGCGAGCGCCTCGGCGTCTCCTGGGAGCACCAGCAGGCCGGCGCCCTCGACCTCGCGGGCCAGGCCGGTGCCGGGTCGGGCCATCGCCACCACCGGCCGCCCCGAGGCCAGCATGTTGGTGAGCTTGGAGGGCAGCACCAGATCAGCAGCCCCCGCGATCTGCGGCAGGACGTGGATAGTGGCGAGGTTGAGCAGTTCGCCCAGCCGCTCGCGCGGCTGCAGGTCGAAGAAGCGGATATTGCTCATGCCCTCGGCCCGGCGCAGCAGATCGCGCGTATTTGGCCCCTCGCCACAGATAACGAAGGTGAGGTCGCTACGCGAGCCGAGCTGCCGCGCCACCTCGACGATGGTCTCCAGCCCCTGCTTGTTGGCGATGTTGCCGGAATAGAGCGCAACATGCGGCGTGGTGATGCCCCACTCCTCCCGATAGAGCGACGGGCCATTCATCGGCGTCACCGCATCGGTGTCCGCCCAGTTGCGGAACTCGACCACTCGCGCGGCGTCGAGCCCCTTCTCGATCAGCCGCCGGCACATGTACGGGGAAATCGAGCTGACCGTGTGGAAGCTGTTCAGTACCCCCCGCTCGAACCATTTCGCCAGCCGGGCAGCAGGGCCGGTCTTCATCAGGCCGGTGGCGAGCGCCGCCTCCACCTCGAAATCCTGCAGGTGCAGCCAGCTATGCGCCCCGCTGAGGTAGCCGGCCAGACGCCCCACCGGGGCAGCGACCAGCGCGGGCGCGATCGTCACCACGAGCTCCGGCCGCCAGTTGATCGCCCGCCACAGTGAGGGAACCAGGCTCGTCGCCCCGAAGCTGAAATGGTGGAGGATTCGCCGCAGCGCCGTGGGCTTGCCCGGGATATAGTGCGGCACGCGGGTGATATCGACGCCATTTTCCAGCCGGCGCCCGAAGGTCCAGGCGTCGTGCTCGGGCATGATCTTCCAGCCCGGGTAATACGGCCGCCCGGCGATCACCTGCACCTCGTGGCCGCTGGCGGCGAGCGCCTCCGCCATGCCGGCGGTGTAGACGGCGACGCCAACCCGCTCCGGTGCGTAGTTGATGCCGAGGACAAGCACTCTCATGCCGCCCTGGCCTCGTGCTCGAGGAACCAGCGGTAGGTGCGGCGGAGCCCCTCTTCGAGCTCGATGCTGGGCCGCCAGCCCATGCCACGCAGCTTGTCGGCGCTCATCAGCTTGCGCGGCGTCCCGTCGGGCTTGCTCAGGTCGTGCTCGATCTCGCCCTCGAATCCCACCACCTCGCAGACCATTTCGGTCAGTTCCTTGATGGTCAGGTCCTCGCCCGAGCCGACATTGATGTGGCTCTCGCCCGAATACCCCTTGAGCAAGAACACCAGTGCGTCGGCGCAGTCGTCGACGTGCAGGAACTCGCGCCGCGGCGTGCCGGTACCCCAGATGGTGATGCTGCTGGCGCGCTTGAGCTTGGCCTCATGTGCCTTGCGGATCAGCGCCGGCATCACATGCGAGCTGCTGAGGTCGAAATTGTCGCCCGGTCCGTAGAGGTTGGTGGGCATGGCCGAGATGTAGTCGTGCCCGTGCTGGCGGCGATACGCCTGCGCCAGCTTGATGCCGGCGATCTTGGCGACCGCATACCACTCGTTGGTCGGCTCGAGCGGCGCGGTGAGGAGCGCCTCCTCCGTGATCGGCTGCGGCGCGAACTTGGGGTAGATGCAGCTCGATCCCAGGAACAACAGGCGCTCGGCGCCGGTCGCATGCGCGGCGCCGAACACGTTGGTCTCGATCACCAGGTTGTCGAACAGGAAATCGGCGGGATAGGTGTCGTTGGCGAGGATTCCGCCGACCTTGGCGGCGGCGAGGATGATTGCATCGGGCCGGCGATCCTTCGCAAAGGCCAGCACGTCGGCCTGCTGCATCAGGTCAAGTTGCTCGCGGCCGGCCGTGATGATCTCGCAATCCTCTCCGGCAAGGCGTCGCACCAGAGCACTGCCCACCATGCCGCGGTGCCCGGCCACCCAGACGCGCTTGCCGGCGAGCGCGTACATCACGCTCCCCCGATCAGCGGCGCGAGCCGCATTTCCTCTAGGTCCGACTGAACCATCTCGCGCGCCACTTCACGCACCGATATCTCGTGCCGCCAGCCGAGTTTGCGCGCCGCCTTGCTGGCGTCGCCGAGCAGGTGGTCCACCTCTGTTGGCCGGAAATATCGCGGATCGACTTCGACGAGACACCGCCCAGTCGCGACATCGTGGCCCTTTTCTTCGATCCCCTCGCCCCGCCACTCGAGCCGGTATCCGGCTTCCTCGAACGCCCACTCAACGAAGGTGCGCACCTTGGTGGTAATCCCGGTTGCCAGCACGTAGTCGTCGGGCTGGTCCTGCTGCAGCATCAGCCACATGCCGCGGGCATATTCCTCGGCGTGGCCCCAGTCGCGCTCCGCATCGAGGTTGCCGAGAAACAGCCGGTCCTGCCGGCCGTGCTTGATCGCGGCTGCCGCCCGCGTCACCTTGCGGGTCAGGAAGGTCTCGCCGCGCAGCGGGCTCTCGTGGTTGAACAGGATGCCGTTGCTGGCGTGCAGGCCATAGGCCTCGCGGTAATTGACCACCATCCAGTAGGCGTAGAGTTTCGCCACGGCATAGGGCGAGCGCGGGTAGAACGGCGTTTCCTCGTTCTGCGGCGAGGCCTGCGCCCGCCCGTACAGCTCCGACGTCGAGGCCTGGTAGAAGCGCGATTTCCTCTCGAGCTTCAGGATACGGATCGCCTCGAGCAGCCGCAGCGTCCCGATGGCGTCGGCGTTCGCCGTATACTCGGGCGTCTCGAAGCTCACATGCACATGGCTCTGGGCGGCAAGATTGTAGATCTCGTCCGGCTGCGTGTCCTGCACGATGCGGATCAGATTGGAAGAATCGGTCATATCGCCGTAGTGCAGGAAGAACCGGCGGCCCTCGACATGCGGATCCTGGTAGATGTCCTCGATGCGACCGGTATTGAACGACGAAGAGCGGCGCTTAATGCCGTGCACGACATAGTTCTTGCTCAGCAGCAGCCGCGCCAAGTAGGCGCCATCCTGGCCGGTTACGCCAGTGATGAGCGCAATGCGTTGAGTCAATTTGGTATCCGCAGCTTGGGTCTGTAAGCAACTGTTGCCCGGCAGTCAGACACCACTGCCGGTTAAGAACTCTCTTATGATCGTGCGCGCGATGATCTTGATGTCAAGCGCCAGCGAAAAGTTCTGGATATAGGCGCAGTCGTGGTCGATGCGACGCTTGGCCGGGCCAGGTTCCCTGGTCGAGCCGCGCAGGCCGTTCGCCTGGGCCCAGCCGGACAGTCCCGGCTTCATCAGATGGCGGAATTCGTAGTACGGCACCACCTCGCGGTAGTCGCGTCCGGCCGCCTGCTGCCCCTCGACCATTGGCCGCGGTCCGATCACCGACATGTCGCCGATGATGATGTTCCACAGCTGTGGCAGTTCATCGAGGCTTGTCGCACGCAGGAACCGGCCCACCGCAATCTGTCGCCCGTCATCGGCGACCGTCTGGTTGAGCCCGCTGTCGTCGCAGTCCTCTACCCGCATGGTGCGAAACTTGAGCAGCCGGAATGGCTTGCCGTCGTGCCCCAACCGCATCTGGCCGAAGATCACCGGCCCGCGGCTGGATAGCCGGATGGCGAGCGCGATCAGCATCAACAGGGGGAGCAGCGTGAGCGTCGCCATGGTAGCGAGCGGGACGTCGAATGCCCACCGCTTCAGCGCCAGTTGCAGGCGTCTCGACCGGGTCATCGCCGGCACGATCGGGTGAGCGTCCTGCGTCAGCATAGGCAGGCCGCTTTCCTCGCTCACCGCAATGGTGCCGCCACCTGCCTCAACGTCCCGCAGTAGCAGGGATTTGCTGATCTCGATCCGACTGCCGCGAGCGTAGTACCTCTCGAATCCGTCGTACGTGCTCACAGCGGACCTCTGAAAAACGATACGGCAATGCAGACGCGCGCCCGCGTGCCAATTTGGCGTTAACGATTTGATTACCTTCATATACCGAGAAGGATTGCAAGTCGGGGAAATCGTCGGCGCGGTTATTCAGTTAACTGCCGCAGGTCTGTGGCATCGCCGAAACGTTGGAACGCGCGATTCTGCTTCGCCCAGCCTTCAGTTTCGCCCAGCCTTCAGTTTCGCCTAGCCTTCAGTTCTCGCGCATCGCGCGCCGGAACTGTTCTTCGAGCGGCTCGAGCAGATAGGTGAGCACGGTGCGGCTGCCGGTCTGGACATAGGCTTCCGCCGGCATGCCGGGCAGCAGCGTCTCGCCGGCCGGCAGCAGCTTGGTCGCATCGTCGTCGAGCATCACGCGCGCCTGGAAATAGCTGACCCCGGTCTGCGGGTCACGGGTCAGGTCCGGCGCGATCTGCATCATCCGCGCCGGCAGGTCCGGCGTGACGCGGGCGTTGAAGCCGGGAATGCGGATGATCACCTTTTGGCCCACCGACACCTTGTCGACGTCCAGCGGGTTGAGGCGCACCTCGATCAGCAACCGGTCCTGAGTAGGCACGATCATCATCAGCGTCTCGCCCGGCGCTACCACACCACCCACGGTGTGGACGATGCTCTCGTGCACCACGCCCGCCTGTGGCGCTGTGAGCACCACCCGGCGCAGCCGGTCTTCGCCGGCCACCTTCTGCTGGGTCAATTCGCCGATCTTCTGGCGCAGCACCTGCAGGTCGTCGAGCGCCTTGGACAGGAACTCGGCATCGACCTGCTTGATCATCCCTTCGCGCTCGGCGATCGTCGCCGTCGTCTCGTCGAGCGACGCGCCGGCCGAGCCCAACTGGCCGGTCAGTTGTGCCTGCTGGCGGATCAGGTCGTTGACCCGGCCGCGGTCCACAAGGTTGTCCTTGAGCAGGTTCTTGAGCCGCTCATACTCGCTATCGACGACCGCGAGCTGCTGCTCGATCGAGGTTCTCTGCAGTCCCAGCCCCGACTGCTGGCTCCTGAGCTGGGTGACCTGCGAGCTGAGCTGCGCGATCGAGCCCAGCCGCACGTCCTTGCGCGCCCGCAGGGTATCCCGCTGCGCCGAGAGGATCTGCGCCATATGCGGGTCGCTCGCCTCGGCGTCGAGCTCGGCTGGAAAGTCGATTTCGTCCTTGCCGGAGATCTCGGCGGAAAGCCGCGCCTCGATCGCGAGGGACTCGTTGAGCTGTGTCTCAACGATCGAAAGGCTCGCCCGCAGCGCCGTGTCATCGAGCTTGAGCAGCACTTGGCCGGCCTGGACATAGTCGTCGTTGCGCACATCGATCTCGGCGACGATGCCGCCCTCCTGATGCTGCACCCGCTTGGCACTGCTCTCGACCACCACCGTGCCGCCGGCGATCACCGCCCCCGAGAGCTCGGTGAATACCGCCCAGCCGCCGAAGCCGAAAACCAGGAAGCCGATCGTGATGAACGAGTAGAGCGCGTAGCGGTTGACGTCGCGCGTCGCGATGATGTCGGTGATGGAGGGGCTAGACACCGGCGACCACCCGTCGCTCCGGGGTACCCGGCGGTCCGGGCTGGCGCGGCTGGGCCTGGGCCCCTGCCTGCGGCTGGACGGTGATTTCCTTCAGCACTTCGGCCTTGGGGCCGAATTTCACCTGCATGCCGTTCTGCAGGTAGAGCAGCTTGTTGACCGA
>Ga0123337_10002220_pt1 | contig 22547 bp, 18 predicted proteins | sample frozenSSSSmetaG_FD_89792 | JGI IMG/M metagenome (GOLD analysis project Ga0123337, IMG submission 89792) | Glacier valley bacterial and archeal communities from Borup Fiord, Nunavut, Canada, to study Microbial Dark Matter (Phase II) -... | ecosystem: Environmental > Aquatic > Freshwater > Ice >...
CGCAGGCCGTACTTGATTTCCATCTCGGCAATCGCCAGCAGGATGTCGGCCAGGCGCTTGCGCTGAATGGTCGAGTCCATGCACATGTAGTCGGGGCTGATGCGGCCCGACGCCGGAAAGGCATTTTTGCGGCCGCTCCAAAAGCGCAGGCGTTCGGCTTCGTTCTGGCTCACGGCAATGGCGGTGGCGCCGTGCAGTTGCAGCACCGCGCTCATGCGGCCAATTTCTTCCTCCACTTCCTCGGGCGTGCCGTCGCTTTCGCACAGCAAAATCGCGGCCGCGCTCAGGTCATAGCCGGCATGCACAAAATCTTCCACGGCCGCCGTCATGGGCTTGTCCATCATCTCCAGCCCGGCCGGAATGATGCCGGCGGCAATCACGCCCGCCACCGCATCGCCGGCTTTGCGCAAATCGTCAAAGCTGGCCATGATGCAGCGCGCCAGCTGCGGCTTGGGCACGAGCTTGACCGTGACTTCGGTCGTGACCGCCAGCATGCCTTCGCTGCCAATGATGATGCTCAGCAGGTCGTAGCCCGCAGCATCCAGTGCGTCGCTGCCAAACTCGACTTCTTCGCCTTCCATGGTGAATCCCTTCACCTTGAGCACGTTGTGCACCGTCAGGCCGTATTTGAGGCAGTGCACGCCGCCCGAATTTTCAGCCACGTTGCCGCCTATGGTGCAGGCAATCTGGCTCGAAGGGTCGGGTGCGTAATACAGGCCGTGCGGCGCCGCTGCGTCGGAAATGGCCAGGTTGCGGACCCCGCCCTGCACCACGGCGGTACGGCTGGCCGGGTCAATTTTCAGGATCTTGTTGAACTTGGCCAGCGACAGCGTGACGCCCAGCTTGTGCGGCATGGCGCCGCCACTCAGGCCAGTACCGGCGCCGCGCGCCACCACCGGCACATCGAGGGCGTGGCAGGTTTTAAGCACGGCCTGCACCTCGGCGTAGGTTTCAGGCAGGGCCACGACCAGTGGCCGCTCGCGGTAGGCCGTCAGTCCATCGCATTCATAGGGCGTGGTGTCCTCGTTGTGCCACAGCAAGGCATGCGCGGGCAGTACGGCGCTCAGGGCGCGAACCACTTGGGATTGCCGTTCTGATCGGGTCAGGGCATCGTGCTGCTGCGGCGATAGGGGTGCGTTCATGGTGTGTCCAGGTTGAAGCCAGACTGTAGAGCAAGCCGCCATGGTCGGGTTGAAGAAATTTAAAGCCCCGCATGAAATACGGCGGCCGCATGGCCGGATTTGACCGCCATCAAGCTTGTGCCCTTGAGGCCTTGCACGCCCCCCTTTCCGCTGTACGTTGACCCGGTCTTTATGTGAAAATATTGGACAGAATTTAAAAGGGCACCATGCGCAAAAAGACAGCCGATGCCGCGCCAGCGGCCGAACCAGAGCGTATCCGGCCCAAGTCAGCCCGCAAGACACCCGCCAAGGCCGCAGCCCCAAGCGCGCCTGAAAGCCGCCCCAAAGCACGCGCCAAAACACCCCTGAAGGACGCCGCCATCATCCCGCCCATCGTCGGTATCGGGGCCTCGGCGGGCGGGCTGGAGGCGCTGGACAGTTTTCTCTCGCATGTACCCGAGGGCAGCGGCCTGGCCTTTGTCATCGTTCAGCATCTGGATCCGACGCACAAAGGAATCATGCCCGAGCTGCTGCAGCGCGCCACCCCATTGACGGTCCAGCAAGCGGGCAACCGGATGCGGGTCAAGCCCGATTGCGTCTACGTCATTCCGCCCAACAAAGACCTGTCCATTTTGCACGGTGTGCTGCACCTGCTCGACCCGGTGGCACCGCGCGGCTTGCGCTTGCCGATTGACTTTTTCTTTCGTGCGCTGGCACAAGACCGCAACCAGTATGCGATTGGCATCATCCTTTCGGGAATGGGTTCCGATGGCACGCTGGGGCTGCGCGCCATCAAGGAAAATGCCGGGCTGGCCCTGGTACAGGAGCCCGCCAGCGCCAAGTTTGACAGCATGCCGCGCAGCGCCATTGACGCCGGGCTCGCCGACATCATCGCGCCAGCGCAAGCGCTGCCGGGAAAAATCCTGGACTACCTCAAACGCATTCCGTCCACCATGCCGACGCGGCTGGTGTTGGAACTCAAGACGCAGAGCGCGCTGGAAAAAATCGTGCTGCTGCTGCGTGAACGCACCGGCAACGACTTTTCGCTGTACAAGCGCAATACCCTGTACCGCCGCATCGAGCGGCGCATGGGGCTGCACCAGATCGACACCATCGCCTCCTATGTGCGCTACCTGCGCGAAAACCCGCAGGAACTGGACCTGTTGTTCAAGGAATTGCTGATCGGCGTCACCAGCTTTTTCCGCGATCCGGCGGTCTGGGACTGCCTGCTCGGCAAGGTGATGCCGGACCTGCTGGCCCGCTATCCGGCTGGCAAGGCCCTGCGTGCCTGGGTGCCCGCCTGCTCTACCGGCGAGGAGGCCTATTCTCTGGCGATCTCGTTCAGGGAGGCCCTGGACAAGATCAAGCCGAAGGGGCGCTTTTCGCTGCAGATTTTTGCCACCGACCTGGACCAGGATGCCATCAACCGGGCACGCCAGGCCGTCTATCCAGCCAACATTGCAGCCGATGTCCCGGCGCAGCGGCTGACCCGCTTTTTTGTCGAAGACGAAAAAGGCTACCGGGTCAGCGAGGCGATTCGCGAGATGGTGGTTTTTGCACCGCAAAACATCATCATGGGCCCGCCCTTTACCAGGCTGGACATCCTGAGCTGCCGCAACCTGCTGATCTACCTGGGGCCAGAACTGCAGAAAAAACTGATTCCGCTGTTTCATTACGCCCTGAGCCCCAACGGCATCTTGCTGCTGGGCACGTCGGAAACCGTCGGCAACTTTACCCAGCTGTTCGCTCCGATAGACGCCAAGCTGCGCATTTATCGGCGGGATGACCATCCGCTGTCGCTGTCCGAGGTCGATTTTCCGACCAAATATTTCCCCACCACGCCCAGTGCTGCAGACGAGATCCCGGTGACCCGCACACCCTTTAACCTGCAGGCGCTGGCCGATCAGGTGCTGCTGCAGAATTTTTCCCCGGCAGCGGTCCTGGTCAATGCCGAGGGCGACATTTTGTACATCAACGGGCGCACCGGCAAGTACCTGGAGCCGGCAGCCGGCAAAGCCAACTGGAATATCCATGCCATGGCGCGCGAGGGCTTGCAGTTCGAGCTGGCGGGCGCTTTGAAAAAAGCCCTTCGGCAAGCCGGACCCGTGACGGTGAAAGGCTTGCAGGTCGGCACCAACGGCGGGACCCAGACCGTCGACCTCACCGTGCAGGCGATTGACAAACCCGAGAGCTTGCGCGGGCGCGTGATGGTGCTCTTTAGCGACGTGGCGACAGCGCCTGCCGACCTGCCGCTCACCCGCCAGGCCGCTACCAAGGCCGCGCAGAAAAAGCAGATCGAGGCCTTGCGCCAGGCTCACGAAGACTTGCAGAGCACGCGTGAGGAAATGCAGACCTCGCAGGAGGAGCTCAAATCCGCCAATGAAGAATTGCAGTCGACCAATGAAGAGTTGCAGTCGACCAACGAGGAACTGACGACCTCCAAGGAGGAGATGCAGTCGCTCAACGAAGAGCTGCATACCGTCAACGCCGAGCTGCAATCCAAGGTCGACGACATGTCGACGATCAACAACGACATGAAGAACCTGCTCGACAGCACGGAAATTGCCACCGTGTTCCTTGACGAAAAACTCCATGTGCGGCGCTTCACCCGCCATGCCGCCCGGCTGTTCAAGCTGATAGGCAGCGACGTGGGGCGGCCGTTGTCCGACATCAATACCGATCTGGACTATCCAGAACTGCAGAACGATGCCAGGGAAGTGCTGCGCACCCTGTCGTTTTCGGAAAAACAGGTGCCCACGCGGGACGGACGCTGGTTCACGGTGCGCATCATGCCGTACCGGACCCAGGAAAACATCGTCAACGGGGTCGTCATCACCATGATTGATATTCGCGAGTACAAGAAACTTGAGGCCACACTGCAGCGGCAAGAGCGGGCCGCAGCCGACACGGCGGTGGCGCCAGGACCGGTACAAGCACAGGGAGCGTAAGCCATGAAAAAAAATTCTGACACCTTGAGCAAGGGCAGCGCGCTGCGTCGCCGTGCGGAACTGCAAGCGGCGAGTCAGCCGGAGCCGCTGGCGGAGGGCGACTCCGCGCAGCGGCTGCTGCACGAGCTGCATGTCTACCAGATCGAGCTGGAAATGCAGAACGAGGCCCTGCGCGAGGCCCAGGCAGAAGCCGAGTCGGCCCTGGAGCGCTACGTGGAGCTTTACGACCACGCTCCGGTCGGTTACTTGAGCCTGAGCAAAACCGGCATCATCCACCGGGCCAATCTGGCCGCAGCCGGTCTGCTTGGGCTGGAGCGTGGCAAGCTGGTACGCCGGAATTTCGAGTTTTTTGTGACGCGCCAGGATCTGCCGGCTTACCGGACCCTGTTGGCGCAGGTCTATGCCGGGGGCGCGAAGGAAACCTTGGAGCTGGCGCTGGCGGGCAAGTCGCCGCGCTTTGTCCGCGTCGAAGCCAGCGCCGACGAGTCCGGGAAAAACGCGCGGGTCGCGCTGCTCGACATCACCGAGCGCAAGCGCGCGGAGCAGGTGCTGAAAGACAACGAAGAAAAATACCGGTCCATCTACGAAGGCTCGAACGACGCCATCATGCTGCTGACCGACAAAGGGTTTTTTGACTGCAACCCGCGCACGCTGGCGCTGTTTGGGTTGGCCGACAAGGACGAATTTCTTTTTTTGCACCCGTCCCAGCTTTCTCCCCCCTTTCAGCCGGACGGACGGGATTCCTTCAGTGCCGCGAACGAAAAAATAGAGACCGGTTTTGCCCAGGGAAGCGGCCATTTCGAGTGGCTGCACCAGCGCAAGAATGGGGAGATTTTTCCGGCGGAAGTCACTTTCACCACCTTCACCTACCAGGGCCACCGTGTCCTGCAGGCCACCGTGCGCGACATCACCCAGCGCAAGCGGGCAGAAGCCGCCATCCAGCAACTCAACGAGGATTTGGGACGCAAGAGCGCCGGCCTGGAAGCTGCCAACCAGGCGCTGCAGGCGTTTTCCAACGCTGTCTCGCACGACCTGCGCGCGCCGCTGCAGGCGCTTGACCGCAATTCGAGCCTGCTGCGGGATGGCTACCAGGACCAGCTTGATGCCGATGGCCGGCGCTTGCTCCAGGCGGTGCGCGACAACGCCGACAAGATGGTGCAGCTGATGGACGGGCTGCTGGTTTTCTCGGCTGCTGGGCGCCCGTAGCGGGTACCAAGCGGTGATGGTGTGTCCGCAGACCTCGCGAAGTAGCTATTAAGTTGATAGCTGTTGATGCACATGCCTATTGCGCTAGAGGCACTTTTTTCTTAAATTTTTGCGTCTCGGTGGCCCGCCGCGCAGCCCGCCGCACCCAAAGGCGGCTAGCCCAAACTCTTGCGTAGCCAGTCGGAAAATGCCGCGCATTCCCAGCGGTCCATGGTGCCGGTACGCCAGCACAGGTAATGGGCGTGCGGACTCGGGGTGTTGCGGCTAAACACGGCGTTGTGGCCCAAGCGTACCAGCGAGCCGTTTTCCAGCCAGGGCGCGCCCAGCTTCAGGCGGATCAGCGCGATGCCCATGCCTGCCGCAGCGGCATCGCACATCAGGCCGATGTCGTTGAACTGGGAGCCGTCCAGCGGTTCGGGCCAGCTGAGCTGGTGGGCCGCAAACCAGGTGCGCCAGGGCTCCAGCGGCGAGCGCAGCAGGCTTTCACCCTCCAGGTCTTCGGCCGCCTCAAACGGCCCGTGCTCGCGCACATAGGCCGGCGAGGCCAGCGGCGCGACCTCATCCGTGGCCAGGCAGACATGCTCCAGGTCGGCATAGCGTCCGGTGCCAAAGCGCACCACCAGGTCAGCGTCCTCGGCCTCCACATCGAGCAGCGGAATCGACACCTGCAGCGTCAGGTCAATCTCGGGGTAGGCGTCGGTGAACTGGCGCAGCCTCGGAATCAGCAGCGAGCGCGCAAACGTGGGTGTGACGGCCAACCTCAGCTTGCGCTTGCCGGGGTTGGCGCTTTGCCCGGCCGCGCCCGGAAACTTCTGCAGCGTGGCCAGCCCCTCGCGCACATGCGCGAGGTACTCGCTGCCTTCGGTGGTCAATGAAAAATCGGCCCGGCCAAACAGCTTGGTGCCCACGATCTGCTCCAGCTGCTTGACGCGGTGGCTGACCGCGCTGGGCGTGACGCACAGTTCCTCGGCCGACTGGGTCACGCTGCGCAGCCGCGCCAGTGCCTCGAATGTCAGCAGGCACTGAATCGGCGGAATGCGGGCTGCGCTGGCCATGGCTTACTTGAAAATCACGGTTTTGTGGCCGTTCAGCAGCACGCGGTGCTCGCTGTGCCATTTCACGGCGCGCGCCAGCACCTGGCTTTCGGTGTCGCGGCCCATCGCCGTCAGGTCTTCCACGGTCTTGCTGTGGTCGGCGCGCGCCACGTCCTGCTCGATGATCGGGCCCTCGTCGAGGTCACCGGTCACGTAGTGGGCGGTCGCGCCTATCAGTTTCACGCCGCGGTCATGCGCCTGGTAGTAGGGCTTGGCGCCCTTGAAGCTGGGCAAAAACGAGTGGTGGATGTTGATGGCGCGGCCGGCCAGCTTCTGGCACAGGTCGTTCGACAAAATCTGCATGTAGCGCGCCAGCACCACCAGCTCGGCGCCTTCGGATTCGATGATTTCCAGCTGCCTGGCCTCGACCTGCGCCTTGGTGCCCGCCGTGACCGGCAGGTGGTGAAACGGGATGTTGTAGCTGGCCGCCAGCTGATAGAACTCACGGTGATTGGACACGATGGCCCGCACATCCAGCGCCAGCAGCCCCGACTTGCAGCGAAACAGCAGGTCGTTCAGGCAATGGCCTTCCTTGCTGACCAGGATCACCGCGCGCATCGGCAGGGCCCTGTCGTGCAGGCGCCAGTCCATCTGGAACGGCTCGGCGAAGGTCCTGAGCTGGGCCGAGAGTTCCGCGTGCGTCAGCTGGTCGCAGGCAAACTGCACGCGCATGAAAAACAGGCCGGTGCCGGCGTCGTTGTACTGCGCGGCTTCTTCGATGTTGCCGCCGTGCTCGAACAGAAAACCGGACACGGCATGAACAATGCCCCTGCGGTCGGGGCAGGACAGGGTCAGGATATAAGCGTGATTCATAGGGGGTGAATTGTCGCAGGTGGCGCCCGCCCCGCGCCCGGTTTTTGCTGGAGCTTCCCGCCCAAGGGTGCCAGAATGCACCAGCAAGCACCGATTCGTTCATTCACCCCCCTTTCCTCGCAGGAGAAGCACCGATGGCCTTTCAAGACTTCAACATGGCGCACCAATGGCTGCCCTTCACGCCCAACCGCAGTTTTAAAAATGACCCGCGCATTTTTGTGGCGGCCGATGGCATGCATTTCACCACCCATGACGGCCGCCAGGTGCTCGACGGCATTTCAAGTCTGTGGTGCGTGGCCGCCGGCCACAACCGCAAGCCGATCAACGAAGCCATCAAGAAGCAGCTCGACACGCTGGACTACGCCACCGCCTTCCAGGCCAGCAACGACCAGGCCTTCAAGGCCGCCGAGATGATCGCCGGCATGGCGCCCGGCGACCTGAACAGGGTGCTGTTTTGCAACTCCGGCTCGGAAGCGGCCGACACCTCGCTGAAAGTGGCGCTGGCCTACCACCGGGCGCGCGGCGAAGGCCACCGCAATGTCTTTATCGGCCGCGAGAAGGGCTACCACGGCGTGGGTTTTGGCGGCATGAGCGTGGGCGGCATTCCGGCCAACCGCAAAGTCTTTGGTTCGGCGCTGCTGCCGCGCGTGGACCACATGCGCTTCATCCACGACCCGCTGCACCCTGAACATGCCAGCCACGCTTATATCAACGGCGTCGAGCCGGTCTGGACCGAGGACTTGCTGCTGGAGCTGGAAAACCGCATCCTGCCGCTGCACGACGCCAGCAACGTGGCCGCCATCATCGTCGAACCGGTGTCGGGCAGCGCCGGCTGGTATCTGCCGCCGCAGGGCTACCTCAAGCGCCTGCGTGAAATCTGCGACAAGCACGGCATCTTGCTGATTTTTGACGAGGTCATCACCGGCTTTGGCCGGCTGGGCTGCAACTTTGGCGCCGACTACTACGGCGTGGTCCCGGACATGCTGAACTTTGCCAAAGGCGTGACCAACGGCGTGATTCCGCTGGGCGGCGTGATCTGCACCGACCGCATTTTTGACACCATGATGCAGGCCAACGCAGGCAGCCCCGAGTACGCGATCGAATTCTTTCACGGCTACACCTACTCGGGCCACCCGGTGGCCTGCGCCGCCGCCATTGCCACGCTGAATCTGTTCAAGGAAGAAAACCTGTTTGAACGCGCCGGCCAGATGGGCAAGCTGCTCGGCGACGCGATGCACGGCGGCCTGAAGGGCCTGCCGAACGTGATTGGCATTCGCGCCCTGGGGCTGGCCGGTGCGGTGGAGTTGTCGCCGGTGGCCGGTGCGCCGGGCAAGCGCGCCTACGACATTTTCATGGACTGCTTCCACCATGGCGTGCTGGTACGGCCGGCCGGTGAAAACATCGTGGTCTGCCCGCCTTACATCGTGGAGCCGGCGCACATTGAGCGCATCGTCACGGTGGTGGGCGACGCGATCCGCAAGAATGCCTGAGTGCATCAGGTGCTATTGTTTAAATAGCTGCTTGCGCCCGTTGTGATTGGGTTAGAGCCATATTTGATTGAATAAATCAGGGCGTCAGCTGCGCCTTCAGCCCGCCGCAGTAGTCGGTCGCTGGCACAGCGGGCGTGGGCCAAACGGCGTCAAAGGCCTGGGTCCTGTCGTTGTCCGCGCCTTCGCCTGCGCGCAGGTGAACCGCTTTGGCGTTCAGGTCTGCCGGCAGGTGCTGCGGCACGCCCAACCCGCGGTCCACATGGCCGCTGCCGGCCAGCAGCACCACCACCTTGCCGGGCAGCACGGCCTGCTGAAGCGTCTCGGCCAGGGAGAGGTCCCTGGCAATCTGGATGCGCGTCATGGGCGTGATTTTTCCCTCGGGCAGCTGGTTGCAGTGGCCGGTGCGAATCAGCTGCTGCTGCGCCTTCAGGGCGGGGCCCGGCAACTGCACGTCGAGCGTGCTGTCGGCCATGCTGCCTTGCATGCGGGCGGGCGGCAGGTTGGCGCCCAGTACCGGCACACCTGCGCGCACCGCCGTCATCACGGCGGGCCCGTAGGACTGCCACGGCCAGGCTTTGTCGTTCCACGCCAGCGCGCGGCGGGTCTGCGCTTCGCTGGCACCAGGCTGGAGCGTGGCGGTGCTGACGCCCGCATCGGCCATTTCAAGGGCGACCGCCGCCAGCAGGCCGCGCGCCGCCAGAATCGCAATCACCTGCTGCTCGATCTGCTGGTGTTCTGCGGCATCGTGTTGTTCGCCCAGCAGCAGCACATCGGCGGGCAGCAGCGCGTCCAGCCTGTCGGCCACGGCGCTAGCTGCGGCCGCATTGCCCACGGGCTGCTCCAGGATGGGGGCTTGGGGGCGGCTGGCGCAGCCCGCCATCAGCGCCGCCGCTGCGACACAAAGCATGAAGGCCACGGCGCGTGGCGAGGTGTGCGGGCGCATCGGTCGATACTAAATCGACGCGTCTAGTGCAGCGAGATCGGCGTGTGGGCCAGCCCGCTGTAGCCTTCCAGCGTGTCTTCGACCTCTTCCTGGGTCGGCGTGTTCTGGGCCCAGGCGCTCAGGCGCTGCTGGAACATTTCTGCCCACGAGCCGTCCAGGTACACCTCTTTGTTGGAGCGTTTGTCCACAATTTCAAAGCCGTGGCGGACCAGTTGGGGAACGGCGGTGGCGGGTGCCGATTCTTCGGGCGCGTTGGCGTGAATCTGGAGTACGGAAAAACTGTCTGATTCATAAAGCATTTGCATGGCGGATGTCCTTTGTAATCAGATGGCAACGATGGCAACAAGTTCAAGGGCTGGGGGCAAACCGCATCCCGAAGCCTCAGGGCGGGCTGACCGCGCGCAGCTGCTGGTCTATGAAATCGCCATTGTGCTGGGTCACTTTGCTGCGCACCGGCAGGTAGCCCAGCGCGGGCGAAAACCAGATTTCGACCTTCTGGTCGTACTCGCGGCGTGGCTGGCGTGTCAGCTTGAGGGTGCGCAGGGTGCCCATGGGCAACTCTAACTGCTCCTCGGCCTCGACCAGAAAGGTCCAGGTGTCGGCGTCGCGTGGCCCCACGGTGTAGAGCGAAATGCTGCTGCCGGGCGCAAAGCGCTCGGGTTGGCCCGCCAGCATGCCGCCCAGCTGCAAAAACACGCTGACCCGGTCTTGCGCGCCCGGGAACCAGGGCAGGGTGGGCGTGTTGGCGCTGAAGCTGATCTGGCCCTTGTCGGCCTCGAAATGCGCCGCCACCTCGCTTTTGGACTTGTCGGAAAAGCGGTTGGGCGCCAGGCCTTCAGGGCCCAGCTGGCCCTGGCTGGCCAGGCTGCGCGCGCCCAGGAACAGGGCGCTGACGGTCATGCGGGCGTCGTAGCGGCTGCCCGTGTTGTGCCAGAGCAATTCCGCGTTGGCGTGGTAGCTCAGCCCCTTGGCGCTGCCGGTCATTTTATAGTCCAGCCGGGCGCTTGCCGGCAAGGCCATGGCGGTCACCGGCGTCTGGCTGGGGCCGGCCGGCGGCGCGCTTGGGGCGCTGGCGGCTGGCGCTGCGGTCACGGCGGTGTCAGTCTCAGGTTCGGCTATGGCTGTTTCGGGGGCCTGGTCAGGCGGGCTGGCCGGTTCGGTGGGCACCGGCTCCGGTTCTGTCGGTGCTATGAATTCAATAGCTTCTTGGGCCGGTAGGTATTGCGCTGGAGCTTTATTCTTCTTAAGAATCGGCCGTTGGGTGGGCTTGGCTGCGGGCTGGACGGGGGGCGCGCTCAACGCGGCTGCGGGCGGCGCGTCGATGCGGCGCGTCACAAAAGCGGGCGCGCGCTGCGCCTCGGGTGCCAGCGCCGGCCCGAAACGCGTGGGCGCGGTCTGCAACACCAGCGTATGCGCGGCCAGCACGGCGACCACCAGCAGGCCGAGCGCGCCCCAAGGTGGGCCGGTGCGCGGCGTCTGCGGTGCTGACCAGGAACTCATGCTGGTTTGAACCCCAGATCGCTGGAAAGTTGCCGCGCCGCAGCCGCCAGCGGGCCGGCTACCGCACCGTCCCAGGCCGCGTCAAAGGTGGCCAGCGAACCCAGCGCCACCACGCCCAGCGCCAGATGGCCGTCGGCGTCAAACACCGGCGCGCAAAAACCGGCCACGCCGGGCAGCAGGGTATTGACGGCGCGCGCCAGGCCGCGCTGGCGCACCTCGTCCAGCAGCGCCGCCGCGTCGGCCATGCTGGCGGGCACATCGCCCCGGGCCAGTTTGCGGTGGCGGGCCAGCTCGTCCCGGAGCAGCAGCGCCAGCCGGTTGTGGGGGCTTGGCGGCGCCAGCTTGGGTGCCATGAAGGCGGCAAAGCACAGGCCGGTGGCCGATGACAGCAGCGGCATCACGTCGCCCAGGCGCAGATTGACGGTGACGGGCTGGGGCGAGGCCTCCCAGTGCACCAGCGTCGGCCCCTGGTTGCCCCACACCGCCAGCGCCAGCGTCTGGCCCATCTGCGCCATCAGGGCCGGCAGCCGTTGCCGCGCCAGTTTCATGCTGTCCAGCCTTGAAAGCGCAGCGAGCCCTAACTTGAGGGCGGCCGGGCCGAGGTCGTAGCGGGTGCTGGCGGCGTCCTGCGTGACCAGTGCCAGCCGCTGAAAGCTGACCAGGTAGCGGTGCGCCTTGGCGGCGCTCATGCCCGCAGCCAAGGCCAGGTCGCGCAGCATCAGCGGGCCGGGTGCGGCGGCCAGCACATCGAGCAGGCTGAAGCCGACTTCCACCGACTGGATGCCCGCGCGCGGGGAGGGCAGTCTGACAGGCGAGGTGGCGGCGGCGGCGTGGGACACAGGGGATGCTTTCATGGCCTTGAACTAGAATTTGGAATTACATTTAGGTGAATCGATTTCACTAATCGTAACGCCTTGCCTCTGGTGTCACACCGACACCACACCGTTCAGCCACCTAATCAGGAACTTGATGAAACTCGCCACCTACAAAGACGCCTCGCGCGACGGCCAGCTCGTGGTGGTCTCGCGCGATCTGTCGGTCGCCCATTATGCGACCGGCATGGCCAGCAAACTGCAGCAGGTGCTGGACGACTGGAACTTCATGTCGCCGCAGCTGCAGGACCTGTACGACACGCTCAACAGCGGCAAGGCGCGCCATGCCTTTCCGTTTGAGCCGGCCCGCTGCATGGCGCCGCTGCCGCGCGCTTACCAGTGGGCCGACGGCTCGGCATTCATCAACCATGTGGCGCTGGTGCGCAAGGCGCGCAACGCCGAAGTGCCCGCCAGCTTTTACGGCGACCCGCTGATGTACCAAGGCGGCAGCGACGACTTTCTGGGCCCGTGCGACGACATCGTGGTCGCCAGCGAGGCCTTTGGCATCGACTTCGAGGCCGAAGTCGCCGTGATCACCGGCGACGTGCCCCTGGGGGCCAGCCCGGCGCAGGCGCTCGAAGGCATCCGGCTGCTGATGCTGGCCAACGATGTGTCGCTGCGCAACCTGATTCCCGATGAACTGGCCAAGGGCTTTGGCTTTTTGCAGAGCAAGCCGGCCACGGCGTTCAGCCCGGTGGCGGTCACGCTCGATGAAGTCGGCGACGCCTGGGACCAGGGCCGCCTGCACCTGACGCTGCAAAGCACCTGGAACGGCCGCAAGGTCGGCCTGTGCGAGGCCGGGCCCGAGATGACCTTTCATTTTGGCCAGCTGATTGCTCACCTCTGCAAGACCCGCAACGTGCGCGCCGGCAGCATCGTGGGCTCGGGCACCGTCAGCAACAAGGACTGGCGCCACGGCTACAGCTGCATTGCCGAAAAGCGCGCGATTGAAACCATTGAAGACGGCAAGCCCAAAACCGCGTTCATGAAGTACGGCGACACCATCCGCATCGAAGCCAAGGGGAAAGACGGGCAGTCGGTGTTCGGCGCGATTGACCAGAAGGTGGTCGAAGCCGACTGAGGGGTTGGCGGGCTCAGGGGGCTTTGGCGATCTGGACCACAAACAGGCGGATGCCGCGCAGCAGCATTTCGACCGAAATCGCCACCAGAATCAGGCCCATCAGCCGCTCAAAGGCCATCATGACGCGGTCGCCCGCCAGCCGCTGGATCCGGTCGGACAGCACCAGCACCACCGCGCAGACCGCCATGGTCACGCACAGCGCGGCCACCCACTCGAGCCGCCGGGCCGGCGCCTGCGACACCAGAAGCATCACCGTGGCCAGCGCCGACGGGCCGGCCAGCGCCGGAATCGCCAGCGGCACGATCAGCGGCTCGCCCTGCAGGGCCGCCGCCTCGGGCTGCGTCGACGGGAAAATCATGCGCAGCGCGATCAGGAACAAGATCACGGCCCCGGCGATTTGCAGCGACAGCTCGCTCAGGTTCATCAGGCGCAAAAAGCCGTCGCCCACGAACATGAAGGTCAGCAGCAGCAAAAAGGCAATCAGCACCTCGCGCAGGATGACCCACATGCGCCGCTCGGGCGCGACGTTGCGCAGGGCGTTGACAAAGATCGGGATGTTGCCGAAAGGGTCGGTAATCAGCAGCAGCAGGATGGTGGCCGAGACAAAGGTGTATTCCATGACGTCAGGCGCGCGTTAAAAAAGGCCGGGCAGTCCGCGTCAGGCGGCGTAAAGCGTGTCCAGCGACCGGAATCCCTTGATCTCCAGCGGGTTGCCAAACGGGTCGCAAAAGAACATGGTCCACTGCTCGCCGGGTTCGCCTTCAAAGCGCACCTGCGGCGCCAGCACAAACGCGGTGCCAGCCGCCTGCAGGCGATCGGCCATGGCCTGCCAGTCCGGCATTCCCAGCACCAGTCCAAAGTGCGGCATGGGCACCAGGTGTTCGCCGACATGGCCGGTCAGCGCCGTCCGGAACGGCTCGCCCAGATGCAGCGACAGTTGGTGGCCGGCAAAATCAAAATCGACCCAGCTGGCGGTAGAGCGGCCCTCGGTGCAGCCCAGCAGGTCGCCGTAAAAGCGGCGGGCCAGGTCCAGGTCGGTGACATTGAAGGCAAGGTGAAACAGGCTTTTCATGGCGCAAGCTTAGCAGCACGCGGCGCGCCGGCCGCCTCCCAGCGGCTTGGCGGTAAAGTGCTACTGAATAAATAGCGTACTGCGAACTGCTGGCATGCGTCAAGGCTATTTTTAAGGGTTAAAGTAGCGAATAAGCAGGGCCGGCCGCAGCAGATAAAAACCGGTTGACGCGCTGCGCGGGCGTTGCACAATGAAGGAGCGTGCCAAGGGCCCGGGTTTTGGGCCCGCAAGCCTTGCCAGCCCCGCTGTTCAGACCCATAACGCAACAAAACACAAAACACAAACCGCCAGGAGACACCCATGAGTAACGCAGACATTCCTTCCTTTCCCGATTTTGGCAAGCTGGTGCCCGGTTTTGATTTTTTGCAAAACCTGACCAAGCAGGCGGCCGCCAGCAGCACGCCAAGCCCCGCGCAGTTGCCCAATCTGGGCGGCTGGGTCGCGCCCACGCTCAATGTGGAAGACCTGGACAAGCGCATCCAGGAGCTCAAGGCGGTCCAGTTCTGGCTCGACCAGAACACCACCGCGCTCAAGGCCACGATCCAGGCCCTGGAGCTGCAAAAGATGACGCTGGCCACCCTCAAGGGCATGAACTTCAGCATGGCCGAGGTGGCCAACGCCTTCAAGATCAAGACGCCGGACAGCGCGGCCGACAAGCCCAAGACCTTTGCCGGTTTCGAGATTCCTGCGTCAGCTTTCCAGGCCGCCAAATCCAGCGCTGCATCCGATACCGCGCCCCCTGCTGCGGCCCAGCCGGCCAAGGCCGATGCAGCGCCTGCAGCTCCCGGCGTGGTCGACCCGATGCAGTGGTGGGGCGCGCTAACCCAGCAGTTCCAGACTATTGCCGCCGATGCCATGAAGGAAGCGGCCAAAAAGTCCGCGCTGGACACCGAGGCCGTGAAAAAAGCCACTGACATGGCCACCGGACTGGCCAAAGGCATGGCTGAAAGCGCCAGCAAAACCGTTGGGGGCGGGGCGCGCGCCGCCATGGACACCGCGCTGCGCGGCAGCCAGGCCTGGCCCACCCCGGTAGCGGCCAAAACCGCAGCCCGTGCCCCTGCCAAGGCAGCGCCCAAAGCGCCTGCCCGCAAGGCCGCTGCCCGCAAAACCACCCGTAAGCCAGGCGACTGACCGGCTGACAGACCAGCCGCGTCATTAGCCCGCCCAGCGAGATGCCATGAAGCTTTTCCCCTATGGCCACGCCACCCATCCGCAATGGCAGATGGCGGCTGGCCTGGTGCTGGCGCAACTGCGGGCCTACCTGGCCACGCCCGGCTATGCCCATTCGCCCACGCTGGCGCTGCTCTACATCACCGACCACTACGCAGCCGATGCGCAGGAAATCCTTGATCACCTGAGCGCCGAGCTGCCCGACATCACCGACTGGAGCGGCACCGTGGGTGTGGGCATTGCCGCCAACAACGTCGAGTATTTTGACGAACCCGCGATGGCGGTGATGCTGTGCGAGTTGCCGCACGACCAGTACCGCGTGTTTTCCGGCGTGTCGCCGCTGCCGCCGGCCAGCAGTGGCCTGTTCAAGGCGCATACCGCGCTGGTGCATGCCGACGCGGCCACGCACGATGTGGCCGAGCTGATTCAAGAGATGGCCCAGCGCACCGACAGCGGCTATGTTTTTGGTGGCCTGGCGTCCAGTCGGGGCGGGGCGGTGCAGTTTGCGCTCAGCGGCCACGGCAATGTCAAGGGACAGGGCGCGGCCGGCGGCGTGTTCAGCGGCGGCCTGAGCGGTGTGGCCTTTGCGCGCGATCCGTCGGGCGCGATGGCGCTGATGTCGCGTGTCACGCAAGGCTGCCAGCCCATTTCCAAAGAGCACGAAATCACGGCCTGTGACGGCAACGTGGTGACCGGACTCGACGGCCAGCCCGCGCTCGATGTGATGCTGGCCGACTTGGGCGTGTCGCTGGCGCAGCCGCGCGAGGCGCTGACCAAGGTGCGCATGACGCTGGTCGGTTTGAGCCCCTCTGCCGACAGCCTGAGCGATGCCCGCGTCAAGCACACCGGCCAGTTCGGGGCCGACGTGCTGGTGCGCCACCTGATCGGGCTGGACCCGGCGCGCAAGGGCATTGCGATTGCCGAAGTGCCCACGCCGGGCATGAAGCTGGCGTTTTGCGAACGCAACGCCGAGGCGGCACGGGCCGACCTGGTCCGCGTCTGCGCCGAAATTCGCGAAGAGCTGGAGCCCGAAGAGGTCACGCGGGAAGTCGCCAGTGCGCTGAATGCGCCTGAAGCCGAATCAGCGCCGCATGCGGCCAGGCGCATTGCCGGCGCCATTTACGTCAGCTGCGCCGGGCGCGGCGGGCCGCACTTTGGCGCGCCCAGCGCCGAGCTGCAAATCGTGCGGCGCGCCCTGGGCGACGTGCCGCTGGTGGGCTTTTTTGCGGGCGGCGAGATTGCCCGCAACCACCTGTACGGCTACACCGGCGTCTTGACGGTGTTCACGGCCAGCGACTGAGGTTTGCCGGTGTCGCGCCGCAGCTGCTCCAGCATGCTGCGGCTGTAGGTGCCCAGCTGCACGATCTGGCGGATGTTGTGGCGGGTGCGCGCGGGCGTGCGTTCGCGCAAAAACTGCAGGCCCCAGGTCCCAGGCCCACTGGCGCGCATCGGCGCGCAGCCGGCACAGCAGCGGTGCATCTTCCCGGGCCAGCCACTTGAGCACCTTGAGCGGGGCGCTCGGGTTGGCCCAGGGTTCGGCGTGGCTGACCGAGATTTGCCCGCCGTTGGCGTGGCTGGTTTCAGCCGCCGGCGAGGCTTGCCGGTCAAGCACCGTGACCTCATGGCCGAGTTGGGAAGGTTACCAGGCCGAGCTGACGCCGAGCAGGCCGCTGCCAAGAACAATAACGCGTATTTTGAGAACCTTTTGGACAGGTGGCGCAGAGAGAACGGGCGGAGTGCGCTATTAAAATAATAGTGAATACTCGCCGGATCGGCCAGCCTGGCCGTTCATGTGTTTCGCTGCTTGCCGCTCCCGCTGTCCTTGGTACCCGAGAGATTCACGCCGCAGAGCATTGGCTGCGGGCTTGCTCCTTCGGTGCGTCACAGGGTGTGACGGCTCTCCAGACGGCTTGTGTAAAACATGCAGCTGAGCTGAGCGTTTATGGGAGTTTTCGCCATCCGTGGGAGGCTTGGGTCCGCCGCTCTCCTGCATGAAGCGCCATTTTGACGGACGGGTGTCTGGCTTGTGAAAGCTTTTGTCGCCGGCCGCAGCGCCCCAGCGCCTTGCCGCGTTGTCGGCTATGCTGATCAAACAGCCTCAAAAGTGCGGGGCTTGTTGTTCTTTTCCCCCCTGAACGAAAGCCTGCCATGACACTTGTGCCGCACCGGCGACTTCAGCGGCAGTTGGCGCTGCTGCCCTTGCTGTGGTGCGCGGCCGGGGCGGCCAACGCTGCGGAAAAAGTGGTGGTGCACGCCTGGCGGCTGGGCGATGCGGTTCAGGTGCGGGCCCAGGCCAGCGTCATCGCGCCGCAGGCGCTGATCTGGCGAACCCTGACCGACTACGACCGCCTGGCCGAGTTCGTGCCCGGCATCAGCCAAAGCCGCGTGCTGGAGCGGCGCGGCAGCACCAGCACGGTGGCGCAAGTCGGCACGGCGCACCTCTGGTTTTTTACCTACCGCATCGAGGTGGTGGTCGAGTCCTCCGAACAGCCGCCCGATGCCATCGGCATACGCCTGCTCAAGGGCAACCTCAAGCAGCTTGATGGCCGCTACCAGATCGATCAAGTGGAGGGCAAAGAGGGCGAGTTTTTGCTGACCTGGTCGGGTGTGATTGAGCCGGCCCTTCCTGTGCCGCTACTGATTGCCATGCCGTTGATGCGCGCCAACATTGCCGAGCAGTTTGCCGGCATGGTCAGGGAAGTCGAGCGCCGCGAGGCCAGGCGCGCGCAGGGCAAAGCTGAATAAGGTGCCGATGTGAACAACACCCTGTGCGCAGCAAGGCGCGCCCTCGCGGTCATCAGCGTTGGCTTGCTGGCGGGCTGCGCTGCGTTCGAGGCCGCCGTGCCGCCCGGCGTGGGCGGGCCATCCGCCGAAGCCCAGGTCTGCGCAGACTGGTTTGTACAGCTTGATGCGGCCACCGACCGCGCGGGCGTGCGCGACGGCAGTGCGTACCGCGTGCCGGGCTTTGCCTATCTGCGGGTGGACCGCTTCCTGGCCTCGTTTCGAGGCGAACTTTCCGATGAGCCGCAAGCCTTCAGCGCCTGGGTCGACCGGCTTTTGCAGCTGGATCAGCAGGCGCGTGACGCGGAGCTGCGCAACCTGCCGCAGCATTTTTTGCCGGTGGCCGGCGTAGCGGGCAAGCCTGCCGCGCAGGCGCAAACCGAGCGCTGCGCAATCCTGCTTGCCCACGCCGTGTTGGTTTCCCCGTCCGCGCGCCAGCAGCTGATGCAACGCACCCAGGTGCCTGACGACTACGCCCGCTGGAAGCGCGCGCTGGGGCTGTACCCCTTGACGCGGATTCCGTTTTTCAAGGGTGTGGAGGGCTGGCAACAAGGGGCGGTGCAGCAGTTTGCAGGCCGCAGCGACGCAGCGCCGCTGCTGACCTACGCGCCTGCAAGCGGACCGGTGGCGGTGGAGCGGCTTGTGGCGTTGCAGGCGCGGATCAAAAAAGATGCGCTGGGCCTGCCGTTGCTCAGCGCGTCAGACCAGGCACTGCTGCTGCAGGCCCATGCTCCGCAGCTTGAAATTGAAACGACGGGGGCGTATGACCGGTTTGGCGCGCTTTTTTGGGCTGCCGAGCAGGCGGCGCTGGCCGGCCGCACAGCCGCCCCTGAAGTGGATCAGGCTCAGCCGGTGGTGTACCAGCGCCTGGCCTACACCCGCTACCAGGGCCAAACCCTGCTGCAACTGGTGTACAGCCTCTGGTTTCCCGAGCGGCCGCGCACCACTGCCGTGGATTTGCTCAGCGGCCTGCTCGACGGCGTGGTGGTGCGCGTGACGCTGGGCCCTGACGGCGCGCCGCTGCTGGTTGACGCCATCCACGCCTGCGGCTGCTACCACCTGTTTGTGACGACGCCCCGCGTGACGCCGCGCCCGGCGCCGCAGGCCGGCATGGAGTGGGCGTTCGTGCCCGCGACCCTGCCGGCGCTGGGCCTGGGCCAGCGCGTGATGGTGCGCCTGGCCAGCCGCTCGCACTACGTGGTAGGCGTGCGGCCCGCCGCAGCGGGCAGCGGTGCGGCCACACCCTATGCGCTGGCCGACGACAACGCGCTGCGCACCTTGCCGGCAGCGGGCGGCGGCACGCGCAGCGCGTTCTGGCCCAGCGGCATCGTGCCCGGCACCGAGCGCGGCGAGCGGCTGCTCTTTTGGCCCATGGGCATTGACAGCCCCGGCGCCATGCGTCAATGGGGACGTCAGCCCACCGCTTTTGTGGGGCGGCGGCATTTTGACGACGCCGATTTGCTGGAGTTGCGGTTCCGCATCAGTGCGCCTTGAGCGCGGTCCTGGCTGCCTGCATGGCTGGATCTTCTCCCCGCTGATGGGCCTGCGCGTGCGGGAGGACCATGATCTCGTCCGTGAGGCCTGGAAAATGGGCGATCAGGCGCTTGTCGCCTGAGCTGCTTCCGCTGGCGGCCTACCCGCAATGGCCTTTTTAGCCTACAGGCCCTTTTCACGGCGCTCGTACATTGAGACCTTCACTTTCAAAGGTTTCTCCATGATCAAAGCACAGCTGCGCACCCAGGTTGCGGCTCTTTTCCTGATGCTGCCCGTTGCCGCCGCCCTGACCGTGCTGCCCACGGCTGCGATCGCGCAGCCCGCTGCGGCCGAACTGCGGTCCCTGCAGGTGACGTCCGACGACGGACTGAACGCCGGTTCCGAGATCAAGTTCACGGTGGAAGGCCCGCCGCGCGGCAATGCGCACATCCGCATCGACGGCGTGAACCGCAATATCGTGCTCAAGGAAGTTTCCCGTGGGGTCTATTCCGGCAGCTACACCGTCAAGCGGCAAGACCGCATCCGCGAGGGCGGTGCGATACGCGCCACGCTGCGCCTGAACAACCGCAGGCTCGTGTCCAACTACAACGTACCCGCAGGACTGGGCCGTCCGGCGGTTACCGCAGCGCCGTCAACGCTGCTGAAGATAGATCGCTTCTCCGTGGCACCCATCGACAAGGTGGAGCCAGGTGCCGAACTGCGCTTCACGATCAACGGCATGCCCGGCGCCGTGGCCGAGGTCGACATTCCGGGTGTTGTCAGCAATGTGCCGATGCGGGAAATGCGTCCTGGCGTCTATGAAGGCGCCTACACCCTCAAGCGGCAGGACAGGCTGGCGCCTTCGCGCCCGATGGTGGCCACGCTGCGCGCGGGTGACCGGTCCGTCACCCTGGCCCTGACGCAGGCGCTGACCGCCGACGCCAAGCCGCCGGTGATCCTCAACATGGCGCCGCGTGATGGCGCGGCGGTGATGGATGGCCGCGCCGTCACGGTGTCGGGCACGTTTGACGACGCCGGCGGCGTGGGCGTTGACCCGGCCACCGTGCGCATCATGCTGTCCGGCCGCAACATCACGACCGACAGCCAGATTACGCCGCAGTTCTTCACCTACCGCGCCGACCTGCCGCTGGGCCGCTACACGGTGGACGTCACCGCCCGCGACCTGGCCGGCAACGCCGTGCGCAAGACCTGGGATTTCGACGTGGTGACGCCGGTGGGCGCCGCACCCGCCGCCGTGCCGCTGCAAATCACCAGCCACGCCAACAACACCGTGATCGAGGGCGGCACGACCGTGGTGCGCGGCCGCACTGCACCGGGCGCCCTGGTGGATGTCAAAGTGGTCGGCATCCCGCCTGTGGTCGGGCAGTTCGGTATGACCCAGAATGTGCTGCAGCAGCGGGTTCAGGCCGATGGCAACGGCAATTTTTCCTTCAGCTTTGCGCCGCAGCTGCCCTTGCCCGGAACCCGCTACGAGATCACCATGGAGTCCAGCAAGGGCAATCTGCGGGCCGATTCGACGCTGGTGCTGTTCCAGAAGCAGGGTTAAGCCTGATTGATGGTTAAATCGGCCTCTGGCGCTTATTCTGCGGGCATTAGCTGCTATTTATTCAGTAGCGGCTTGCCAGGCTGGTCCGGCTCAGGGCGTGAGCCGCTCGACCAGGTACTCCTGGGCGTACCAGAAGGTTTCGGGCGTCTTGAAGGCCGCCATCGTGCCTTCCTTGTCATCCTGCCGCGAACGCAGGTCCCAGCGCACGTCCAGGATGCGGCACTGCGTGCACGGCGCCTGCCCGACGCGCCGCTGCACCAGCGCATAGCGGCTGGTCTTGAACAGGGCGTCGATATCCGTGTAGTCCACCGGCTGCTCGGCCTGGTAGGGGACAATTTTGGCGCCGGGGATGATGAACTGGTAGCGTTCAAACTGGCCGTTGAAGTTGGTGGGCACCGACACTGCCTGGCCCTGCAGCAGCGCAACGCTGCCGGCGCGGAAGCGGCCCAGCTCGCCGTTGAAGGGCAGGGTGGCCCAGGCCAGCGCCAGCAGCACGGCAAAGCTCGACAGCGCCGCCACCGGCCGGGTCGCCTGCTTCTTGACCATGCCCAGCACGCAGGCGATGGCCAGAACCGCCAGAAACAGCCAGAACAGCGGTGAATACAGGGCCGTGTCTTGCGTGGCGCGCACCGCGCCATAGCCGATCAGGCCCATCGCGAGGGCGCCCAGCAAGCCAATCACCAGCGTCAGGCTGAACCAGATGCGCGGAATGCGGTGCCAGTACAGCGCGATCAGGATGGCCAGCGCCGGCATGGCTGGAATCAGGTAACGGGTCGAGCGCTGCGTCGGCAGCATGAACACCAGCATCAGCGCCAGCAGCCAGAGCCACAGGATTTTTTCGGCGTCGCTGACGGTGTGCGCCGTGCCGGCGCGCGCGCGCCAACTGCGCCAGGCCGCCACCATGCAGCCGACCGAGACCGGCAGCAGGAACAGGGCGTTCGAGAAATAGCCTGTCAGGATGGTCAGAAAGCCGCTGCTGCCGCTCAGGGCGGTGGCAAAGTAGCCCCGCGACGAATTCATCTTGCCGGCGTTCTCGCCGACCACGAACTCGCGCCAGACCTCACCCGGCTGCGGGTCCATCGCAAACCAGAGGCTGAACATCGCCAGGCCCATGGCGCACATGGCTGCCACCTTGAGGCCGTCCGCCACGATGCCGAACCGGAAAATCTTCCACGGCGCCTGCCTGGCGCCCACGGTCTGGTAGCACAGCGCCAGCGCAAAACCGACCGGAATCACCATGACGAAGGACTTGTAGAGGCAGCCCAGGCCAATCGCCAGGCCGGCCAGCAGCGGAAACTTCCAGGTGGATGCCATCAGCCGCGCCGGCGACCAGGCCAGCGCAAAGAAGACGCCAAACAGCCAGAAGGTCTCGGGCGCGCTGGTCAGGTAGGGGCGGCCATAGCGGTAGCTGGTGAA